>Ga0315268_10000426_pt1 | contig 49498 bp, 46 predicted proteins | sample C1_top_MG_FD_204535 | JGI IMG/M metagenome (GOLD analysis project Ga0315268, IMG submission 204535) | Sediment microbial communities from Yellowstone Lake, YNP, Wyoming, USA - C1_top | ecosystem: Environmental > Aquatic > Freshwater > Lake > Sediment | place: USA: Wyoming | collected 2017-08-01 | reverse complement strand
AAGCTATGCTCTAGAATATACCCTGGAAGGCGCAACCGGCCAATTGGTAGCAGGCCAAGCCACCGCCACCCCAGCCGGAATCAAAAATTGATAAATTCTTAGAAGGATCCTATTAAGGGTTTATGACCGTTCCGTCTCGACATCATATCGGGGAGGGGCGGTTTTTTGTTGTCTGAACCACTGATTAGCGCTGATTACTTTGATTACACTGAATAATTACCCTCCCCTTGCGAAGGGGAGGGAAGGATGGGTATAATCAGTGAAATCATGTGCCCTCAAGTGTTAATCAGTGGTTCAGACAGTGGTGGTATGATATAATTAAAATAGACATGATGTCTAATATTATATGAAATTTTTTCAATCAAAAACACAATTTTCCCTCGAAAAAATAGATAATTTTATGCAGAAAGTAATTCAAATAATTATCTTATCAATTATCTGGCTGGTGCCGGTTTATTTCGCTTTTTTGATAAAAAATAATTCACCGTTTGAATTGAACAAGGTAGTTATTTTTAGAACATTAACTGAAATATTAATATTTTTTTATGCAACCAAAGTTTTATTGTTGAAAAAAATAGAATTAAAATTTACTAAATGGCAAATTTTATTTCCCGCTCTTTTTTTCTTGGCCTGGACCGTCGCCGCTATTTTTTCTTATTCCCCGCACATAAGCTTCTGGGGGCAGTATTACCGCCAGCAAGGCCTGTTTACTTATCTGCATTATTTTGCTTTTTTTTTCGTGGTTCTGCAATGCTTTGATATAACCAACATACAAGTCCGTAAAAAATTTCTTATTACCGTTTTATCTGCACCGGCTTTGATTTGCGTCTATGGCCTCGTGCAATATTTCGGTTACGATTTTATCAACTGGAGCGAACAAACAGTACTCTTTAGAATTAATTCCGCTTTGGGTCAGCCGAACAACCTGGGGCTTTATTTGATTTTGGTCTTGCCGGTGTCCGTTTATAGTATAACTTTTTTTTCAAAATTTCTTTCAAGATTTTTTATTTTTTTAATTTTAGCTTTGCAACTAATCGTTCTCTTCTTGACCTATAGCCGGTCAGCCTGGCTCGGCTTCGCCTTTATGATTCTGGCCGGCTCAATTTTTCTCCTGCTAAAATACAAGTATAAAAAAACTCTATATTTTTTATTGCTTTTAACTTTTATAACTTTTTTATCTGTTTTAACAGTTCTTTTTAGCCACAAAATAAAAGTTGACGCATCCAAAGAATTGAGTTTTAAAAATAGAATAGAAAGTCTCTTTGTGCTCGATATCGGTTCAAACAAGAATAGATTGATAACTTATCAAAACGCAATTAATGCCATTAAACAAAAACCATTAATCGGCTGGGGGCCGGAGACTATGTGGCAGTGGTACTATCAGTTTTATAATAAGGATATTTTGTATACGGAAATATATAACAAAAATTTTGACCGAACACATAATGAAATTTTGGACATTTTGGTCTTCAGCGGATTAATCGGTTTGATTTGCTATTTGACACTGGTCGTTTATATCGGCCGGGTCGGGATTAAGAATATTAAAAATTTATTAAATCAAAAAAATAAAGATTATCTGAGCCTTTTTTTGCTACTCGGGATATTCGCTTATTTTATCGGATTGCAATTCAGCTTCTCAATTACCGCCACGAATATTTTTTTCTGGTTTTATGTGGCTTTGATTTTTATTATAGCGAATCGAGATAACGTATTTAAACCAAGGATTTTTGCTATTAAAATCAAAAACCCATTAAGAATTTTAACCTTTTTAACCTTTTTAACCTTTATAACTTTTTCAATTTGGCAATTCAATATAAATAAAATAATCGCCGATTATTATTTTTATAAAGCGCAAACCGGACTTTACCGGGGGCAAAACATTTTTGCAGCGAGCGATAACTATTTGAAAAGCATGGAGTATGATCCACAGGAGGATTATTACCGCATAGAATACGCGGATAAAGTGAGCAATATTTTTAACAGAACGATCGCTTGCGATAAAAAAATAAATGTTTTAAAATCTGTTAATGAAATGATTAGCAGCCTGCCGGATAATCGACGAGACTTCAGCGCGGAAATTAGTTTGCTAAAAAGCCGAGCGTATTTGGAGAAATGTGAAAATAGACTGGATTTAATAAAACTGGATGCAGATATAAAAAAATTTAAAAGCACTTCACCGGATTTTATCCAAATCATAGCCGGAATGGGGGATTTGTATTATAATATTGATGAGTATGGCCGCGCTACCCAAGAGTACAAAAAAGCGATTGGCTTATTCCCAGATTTGGATGATCCTCGGTTGAACGGCGAGCAAAGATCGGCTATTTCAAGTGAGTTAATTAGATTGAAACGCGCCATCGACGATTCAAAATCTAAACTTGTACCCTTTGTCATCCCGGCCCCCGAGCCGGGATCCAGGAGTAAGCGGCAGGAGCGATGATATCGATTGAAGTATTTTGCCGGACTAATCTTTTTATCCTGGATCCCCGTTTTCACGGGGATGACAAAGGTGGCAAATTAATCTTAACAACCCGGACTTCTTATATATTATTAACTTTTTGAAAATTATTAAAATGCATGACAAATAATTCTAAATTATTCATCGGTTTCATCACTTACGGCGGATCAACTGCTAAATATTTGCCGTATTTTTTGGATAGTTTGAAAAAACAAACTTTTTTAGATTTCAAAATTATAGCTTTTGATAATAGTGAATTGGAGAAAAATGAAAATAAAAATTTTATGGCCAAGAACTATCCGGAGATAGAATTACAGAGAGCCGAGAGTAATATCGGCTTTGCCCGCGGGTTCAACATCCTGATCAATACGAGCATCAAGGCCGGAGCGGAGTATTTTTTGGCCTTGAATCCTGATACCATTTTGGAACCGGATTTCGTGGAAAATATTTTAAAAACTATAAGCCAAGATGAAAAAATTGGTGCCATTGCTCCCAAAATTTTGAAATGGGATTTCAACGGGAATAAAAAAATACCCCTTCGTCCCGAGTACGGGACTACGGAGGGACAAGCAAAAATTATCGACAGTACAGGGATTTTTATCACAAAGGAGCATCGATTCTCGGATTTAAATCAAGGAGAAAAGGATGATGGAATAAAATTCCAAAATAAAAAAGAAGTCTTTGGCTTTACCGGAGCGGCTGTCTTGTTTCGCCTGAAAGCGCTTCAAGACGTTGGTTATAAAAATAACTCCAGCCAAGAATTTTTTGACGAGCTGATGTTTATGTACAAAGAAGACGCGGACTTGTCATACCGTTTGCGTTTGGCCGGATGGAAAATAATTTACGAGCCCGAGGCGGTTATTTATCACGACCGCGCGGCCAGCCCTCTGGGCGATTCAAATAGACAGATCGTTAAAAATCGAAAAAATAAAAGTGCGCAAATAAAAAAATGGTCATATCTGAACCACTGGATATTGATTTTAAAATATTTTCATATTCCTTTTTCGCGCCGAGTGAAACTCGCTATTTGCTGGTACCAATTGAAGTCCTTTGGCTATGCCGTTATTTTTGAGCCATTTTTGATAAAACAATTATTTCTTCTTTGGGAAATAAGAAAGGATATTAGAAAGAAAAGGGACGAGTTGGTTGTCAGAGTTGGCGTGAAAGGGATTGAAAAATTTATGGAATAACCCAAATGCTTAATAATAAATATTTAAAATTATTTGCAGATTTCAAATTTAACTATAAATTAAGAAAAGAAGTGTTAAGATCATGCAAAACAGTACTTGATCTGGGTTGCGGAAAATGTTCTCCATTAAATTTTTTTTCCGATGAAATAGATCATAGCTTGGGCGTAGATAATTTTTTGCCGTATATTGAGGAAAGCAAAGAATTGAAAATACACACGGATTATCTTGAAATGGAGATGATCGAAGCGTGCAAAAAAATAGAAAGCAATTCTTTTGACTGCGTTATGGCCTTGGACGCCATAGAACACTTAAAAAAAGAAGAAGGATTTCAGCTTTTGGCCGAAATGGAGAGGATAGCGAGTAAATGCATTGTTATTTACACGCCAAATGGTTTTCTCAATCAAAATATTTATGATGATAATAAAGGCCAATTACATTTATCCGGATGGACTGCCGGTGAATTACAAAAGTTTGGCTTTAAAGTTTATGGGATGAGCGGATTGAAATACTTAAGAACCGATTTGGGAGAAATCAAATTTAAACCTGGATTTTTTTGGGGTAAAATAACTTCTATTACGCAATTATTCACTTATTTTTATCCAAAACTTGCCTTTCAGCTTTTGGGTGTTAAATCAATCAATAAGTAATTAAATATTTTTATGATAATTTTTAACTTTGCTATAATTTTCATCTTCGGTCTAATCATCGGTTCATTTCTGAATTGCGTGATCTGGCGTCTCTATAAAGAAGAAAAGATCACCGGACGGTCATATTGTCCGAAGTGCCGCCACCAGCTGGCTTGGTATGAGAATATACCGGTTTTTAGCTTCTTGTTTTTAAGAGGCAAATGCGGGCACTGCCAGGGGCGCATTTCGTGGCAGTACCCGTTAGTAGAGCTAATTACAGCAATGCTTTTTTCTTGTTCTTTTTATTTAATAAGCGCCCAATTTCCAATTTCCAATTTTCAATTCCTAATATCTTTATTTAAATACTGGTTCTTGATCAGTATCATGATCATCATTTTCGTCATTGATCTCCGCTGGTATTTGATATTGGATATTATTACTCTGCCGGCCTGTTTGATTATTTTTATTGTTAATATTTTATTAGGACAGAATTGGCTGAATTTGCTTATTTCTGGTATAATAGGAGGTAGCTTCTTTCTATTACAATTTTTGATTTCCAAAGGAAAATGGATCGGCGGAGGAGATATTCGGATGGGATTATTAATGGGACTCGCGCTCGGATGGCCAAATGTAATTGTTGCATTAATGTTAGCCTATTTATTGGGCTCTATTATCGGCTTATCATTGATTTTAATCGGTAAAAAAAAGTGGGGTTCGCAGGTTCCAATGGGCATATTTTTATCCACAGCAACTGTAATTGCGCTTTTTTTTGGGGGTAGGATAATGGCATGGTATCTCGGGTTGAGCGGATTTTAAATGATAGTTAGTAATGTAAAATTAAAATATCAAAATGAAAAATGACAGTTTAAAATTAAAAATGAATAAAATTAATCAATTTTACATTTTACATTGTCATTTTTCATTTTGAGATTTACATTTTAAATTTTTTAGCATTCCCCATGCCACACAAATCCACTATTTTTATCATACTTTTTTTATGCACCTTAACGCTGTCGGCCGGCGTTTTTTTTGTCGCCAAGGCGCAGACTTCGCCGGACGCGATCGCGGTGCGGGTGGTCCCCAATCCAAACCATTATTCCGCCTTGAACTGGTATTACAAGCAGGGGTTCAAGGGCGCGCCGCAGTCTCTCTTGGTGGATGAATACGAAGCCGTGCGCGATGGACGAACCGTTTATGTCAACGCGGCCAATATCGCCGAGCCAAATTTGTTTACCAATATTTATCTCATATCTTTCAACCAATCCGCCGAGCAGCACACCACCGATATTTTTGGCCGGATGCTGGAGCGGTGGAAATTCAATACCAACTTATTTAACAATCTGGATTATTGCAGCATTTCAACGACAAATCAGTGTTTGTACAGCAAAGAATGCCCGATCGGCGAATACTGCAACAGTGACAAGGCCAAAGTTACCAGAGATACTCGCCGGCTGTCCGATATAACCGACATAGAAGAAGATATAAATAAATATTATTATGAGAAAGGATTTTATCCCAAGCTGTCGGCCGGCACTTATCTGCCGAATAAATCCATTTCGGTCTGGCCCAGCTGGCGCGATACGTTGTCCAAGGATCTGAATTCGGCCTTGCCGGTAGATCCGATAAATAAATTGGGAGCGTGCGCGTCAAATTATAATCAAATTACTTGTTGGGATGAATCCGCAAAATCATTCGCCGATCCATCGCCTTTAAATGCTAATTTTGACTTGCCGATCAACAGCCGAGTTTATAAATATACTTCAGTCCCGGACGGGAAAAATTATAATTTATGCGCTTATATGGAATCCCGTTATATCAGAGAAGACAATTGCAGTAATAACAATTTGGATAATCATACACCGATAATAAGTTGCGGCGATCTAAGAGTGTCTCCCAACTCCCCATTTTCAAAACATATTGAAGCTAGCGATCCGGACGGCGATCGTCTGATAAATTGGGATATAACCGGTGTTAGTTGGAGAAATTCCACCAGAGATAATATGAAAGAAGTTTATGGTAACGCGCCAAACGGAGGAACAATTATTTTTAATGTAAGCGTCAGCGATATAAATAATTTACCCAATAGTTCTACCAGCACCGTTTGCACCATAAATGTCTGCACCCCGACTTGTTTCGCCGGCCAACAATGCGGTTCTGACGGGTGTGGCGGCACATGCGGCTCGGGGTGTGATTTCGGACGAGGCTGTCAGAATGGCCGGTGCGTTGACGAATGTATTTTTGATTTTAATTTTAATTGCGTTTTATTTTAATGACTACTAATCTACGAATACGCTACGAATGCAACGAATATTATTTAATAAGAATTATTAAATTCGCGTCATTCGCATATCATTCGCGTATTGGCATCATATAAACAAGATTATAATGCGAATTTAACGCGAATAATGCTAATGACGCAAATATATAAATGTTTGAGAATTAATTTGTAAAATATATGCGTGATTATTTCAAACTCAAAACTTGGTTAATGACATTCGTACTGATTTATTTATCGCTCGGCATCAGCATGGTGCTGTTTAGCGCGAATGTGGATTTTTCGCCAAAGATCGCTTTGGCCGCCGATAACGGAGCAAGCAGCAATGTTCATGGTTTTGCTTGGAGCGAACTATATGGCTGGATAAGTTTTAATTGTAGTGATGTACCGTTATCATGCAATGGCGGAACAAATTACAGGTTGCCCTGTGCTGTTGCCGTAGATTGTCCTTCGGGGGCATGTGTCAATACTTGCACAATATCTAATTATGGCGTGACTATTGATACAGCGGGTTCTGGTGGGTTTTCCGGGCACGCCTGGTCCAGCAATTTTGGCTGGATTAGTTTTGACCGCAGTGAAACTGGAAATCCGCTGCAAAATCCTTATCAAGCCGGTACATATATTGCCAATTATAATATAGCGGCCGGTGTTACGGGATGGGGAAAGGTTTTGGCATTGGGTGATTACGGTTGGTTGCGTTTGGATGGAACATGGACACCGGATGTTTCAGTAGTAGTCAATTCTGGCAACGGAGATTTTCGCGGCTGGGCCTGGAACGGCAACGCCGCTGGCGAAACTCCCGGAATTGGCTGGGTAAGCTTTAATTGCTTAGATGACCCTGGCGGTTGTAGCAATCCATATAAGGTTTCTATAACAGGTTTAAATACTCCGCCGACAGCTACCCCGGTAACTTCTCGTCTTTGGTCTTATGATGAGGTATGTAATAATAGTTTGGGCGCAAAATGGGCTGTGATGAATTGGACATTTAATGATGTAGAAGATGGGGGGCAAATTAACCAAACTGCTTATCAAGTTATTTTAGACACGTCTGATACAGGCTATCAAGCCGGTAATGCTAATACTCACACCACTTCAACCCCCTTAGCTTACGATACTACATATAATTGGTCGGTAAAAGTTTGGGACAGCCAAGGTTTAACTTCAGGATTTGTTCCAGGCCCTTCGTTTAAAACGTATGCTCACGATTTTCCAAAACCAAATTTTATATCGATTCCGTCCAAGCCTAGCAAAAAGGAAGCGTTTCGTTTGTCAGGCAGCGGTTCATATTATAATTCAGGTTTAGGAGCGATACCATATACTGCGATACCCTGCCCCACTAATCCGGATGGAGCTGTGTGTAAATGGCGATGGACCTTGCCCGCGGATATGACCGTAGTAGAAGGTGTTGCTAATGCTTCTTCAACCATAATTGTTACTGCAACGAATGCCGGGAACAAAACAATTTATTTAAATCTGTCTGACAACACGCAAGGATATTCTTGCACATCTACTCAGATAATTAATTTAAAATCAGGCTTGCCTTCAATAAAAGAAGTGAAATAATGTTAAAACACGAATAAAATGTTTAACAAGGAAATCTGAATAATATATTGGGCTGTTTATTCAGCCCAATATTGTATTATGATATTAGATAAGTATAAAAACGAAAACGGATTTACGATGATTGAGTTGGTTGTCGGGCTTTTTATTATTGCCCTGATATCCGGGCTGTCTTTTGCCAATTTTCATTCCACCAGCAAAAAATCAAGAATAGTGCTGGTAGCGCAAAATGTTTTGAGCGATTTTAAATTGGCCGAGAACAATACCCTTGGCCTCCAGTCTTTTAAAGGCCAAGCGCCCCCGGGCGGGTGGGGTTTACGGTTTGACATAGCCACCCCCACGCAGTATATAATTTTTGCCGATAGGGACGAGAACAAGGCACATTCTGTCATCGAAGAATTTAAAACCGTAATTTTTCCGAAAAATATTACAATAACGGCGATTTCCACTTCTTCGCCGGTGGATATAGTATTTGCCCCGCCCGACCCCAAGACCTATATCAAAAGTTCAAGCACCGCCTCAACCACCATTTCCATATCGGATGGCGATACTACCAAGAAAATTTATATAAATTTTTTGGGATTAGCGGATATTATTCAGTAGCCAATTATGAAAAAAAATATTAACAATAGCGGATTCAGTATAATTGAAATAATCGCGGTGCTGGCCATTATCGCCATCGGTTTTATCGGCGTGATGTCGCTAGCTGTCCTAAATAACAGAGTGGAGTATACCAACAAAAACACTTTGATTGCCGCGCACTTGGCGCAGGAAGGCTTGGAGCTGGTCAGGAATTTGCGGGACGATAATTTTTTGAATCCGGGCGTGAATTGGTATAGCGGCTTTGCGCTCAAGGACGCTTATTCAACATCTACTATTTATTATGCTTATTCTAACCTAAAAATAGCGACCACTTCCGTAACCGGTATAAACGATCCTTTAGCTATTTTAAAGATAGACGCAAGCGGTTTTTATGTTCATAGCGGTACGGGTACCAGCACGATTTTTAGTCGAATTGTCGTTACCAAAAATAATGACTCAACCGCCTCATCAACAAACGTTATGTGTTTGGTTGGGTGGAACGATCATGGAAAGAAAAACAGCTATCAAGCAGATACAGTTCTGTGGAATTGGCGGTGAGGCGAATAGAAAATATGGGATGGCAATACAAAGCAATGAATCATGAAAATTTTATATATAAACAATTATAATTTCCAATTTCTAATATCCAATTTCCAATAAAATGCCCAATGTCAAATAATTTAAAAATATTTTCATAATTAATTTGAAATTTTGGCATTAGAAATTTTATTAGAAATTAGGAATTGGAAATTAGAAATTAAAATCTGGGTTTTCAAAAAAACAATGGAAATTAAAATAAAAAAATATTTATTCAACCAAAAAGGGACCTCCCTGCTCGAGGTTATCGTGGCGGTGGCTTTGTTTACGATAATTATTTTGTCAGCTACCCAGATCTTCAAGATGATAACCGAAAGCCAAAGAAACGCCCTGGCCGCGCAGAATGTGCAGGACAATATCCGATTTGTTTTTGAGGTGATCAGCAAAGAAATCAGAGACGCACGGCTTTATGACGGCGGTTGCGCCGGTTATCCGATTTTGCCCGGTACTTACAAAGTGTTTAATTTGAATAGCGGAATTTTGTATTTTACCAACAAATATAACGAGTGCGTAAAGTATCAATTAGACAGCAGTAATAGATTTCAAATTACCCGAGCAGGAGTCTCCGGTTTTATCACTCCGGATGAAATAAAAATAAATAGTTTGAATTTTAAAATAAAAGACGAATTTTCAAATTCATATGTTTTTCCGGGTAGCCAAGCGCTGGTAGTAATTAATTTGGACGCGCAAAACACCAACGCGGGCGCCAAGCAAAGCATAAAAATGCAAACGACAGTGTCGGCGAGATACTATGAATAATATTGAAGTATTTATAGTTTAATAAATTTATTTAATTTAAAAGCCAGTTTGTGTTTATTCGTTTTTAATTTACAATGATCAATTTTCAATTTTCAAACAATTTTCAATGAACCAATTTTCAAAAATAAACTTTATTATTCATTTTAAATTTAAAAAATTGAAAATTGTTTATAAATTGAAAATTGTAAATTGAAAATTAATTACAGCGGTTAAAATGTTTATACTTTTTAAAAATAACAACACAATAATAAACCAACGCGGCAATGCTTTGTTTTTGACTATGATCATGCTATCTGGTATTTTGATAGTGGTGCTGGGCATTTCCAATATTATTATGCCGGGTATTGTAATGAATAGAGGCAAGGAACAGTCGGTCAAGGCCTATTTTGCCGCGGAAGCCGGCCTGGAACAATCTTTGTATTATGTTTTTAATGCCACAAACACTAAAGCCTACCTTAATCCGGTTATTAACGATCCGGCATATACAATTATTTACGGAACTCCGCTTACTTCAACTTCTACCTGGATCGGCACCACTACTTTAAGTAACGGTTCAAAATACATAGTTGCTTGGGCATCGACAACGATAGTTTCCACCGCGTATAATTATTATATTTCCACCGGATATTATCTTGATGCCAAGCGGAAAGTTGAAGCGCAAATCGAACTTTGATCCCGCCACTGCGGGACGAGCGTCAATTCGCCGCAGTTTGCTGCGAAATAAAGGCGTTCATTTTATACCTCATCAACTTGCCGCGATAAAGTTGATTCTATGGACAAAAAAGAAGCGCAAAAAAGGATAGACAAACTTAAGGCGGAGATTAATCATCACCGCTATCTTTATCATGTCTTGGACCGGTTGGAAATTAGCGAAGGGGCGCTGGACAGTTTGAAAAATGAATTGTTCAAATTGGAAAACGAATTTCCGGAATTAATCACACCAGACTCTCCCACTCAGCGGGTCGGCGGCCAACCGCTGGATAAATTCAGCAAAGTAGAACATAGCGCGCCGATGATGTCGCTTTTTGACGCCTTCAGCGAAAAGGAAATGGTTGATTGGGAAACACGTGCCAAAAAAATTTTGGATGGCCAAAAATTTGATTATTACGCCGAGCTCAAGATGGACGGCCTGGCTATGAGTTTAACTTATGAGTCCGGTACATTTAGTGTTGGCGCGACGCGCGGAGACGGCAAGGTTGGCGAGGATGTGACACAGAATTTAAAAACGATTGAATCGATTCCTCTTCAACTAAGAATTCCAAAAGAAATTGAATTAAAAGATGCAGGGTTTAATAGTGCGCAAATCAAAGAAATTTTTGAAGCAGTGAAAACCGGACGCATAGAGGCGCGCGGCGAAGCGATTATGAGCAAGAAAATTTTTAACGAGTTAAATGTGAAATATAAAAAAGAAGGGCGCGCTATGCTCGCTAATCCGCGCAACGGCGCGGCCGGCTCTATCCGCCAGCTGGATTCAAAAATTACCGCGGAAAGAAAATTGGAATTTTATGTTTACGCGCTGATGGCCGGGGGGGTAATCACGCGTCATGAACAAGAACATCAATTGGCCAAATTACTGGGGTTTAAGGTATTAAAACATAATAAATTTTGTAAAAACTTGGAAGAGGCAATAGCTTTTCATCATACTTGTGAAAAGAATAGAGACAAATTGCCCTTTGAGTGCGATGGAGTGGTAGTTAAGATAAATAATGTCGGCTGGTGGGAAAAACTCGGCGTGGTGGGCAAGGGTCCGCGCTATATGATGGCTTACAAATTTTCCGCCGAGCAAACCACTTCCAAAGTTTTGAATGTAGTATGGCAGGTGGGGCGTACCGGCACATTGACGCCAACCGCCGTATTGGAGCCGGCGCGCGTCGGCGGGGTAACTATCAGCCATGCCACCCTACATAATATGGACGAAATAAATAGATTGAATTTGAAGATCGGCGATACGGTGATCATTGAAAGAGCCGGCGATGTTATTCCCAAAGTAGTGGAAGTTTTGACCAAGCTTAGGACCGGCCAGGAAAAATCCATCAAACCGCCGACGAAGTGTCCGATGTGCGAAGGGAAAATTATCAAAGATCCCAATGAAGTGGCTTACCGTTGTCCAAATATTGATTGCTACGCGGTTAATTTGCGCCGCCTCGGCCATTTCACGTCAAAGACTGCGGTTGATATCGAAGGCCTGGGCCCGAAAATTATCGAGCAGCTGATACAAGTCGGATTGGTCAGGAACGTGAGTGATTTTTATAAATTAAAAAAAGAAGACCTAGAACCGCTGGAACGTTTTGCCGAGAAATCAGCCGATAATCTGATAAAATCGATTGCCGCCAAAAGAGAAATAGATCTGGCGCGGTTTATATACTCGCTTGGCATATTGCATGTCGGGGAAGAAACCGCGAATTTGATAAGTAAGAAGTTAGAAGTAAGAAGTAATAAAATTTCTGATTTTTTAAAAAAAATTCAAAATTTAAACATTGAAGATTGGGAAACAATTCCAGACATTGGTCCGATCGTGGCGAAAAGCATATTCAAGTGGTTTAAGGATAAAAAAAATTTAAATTTATTTGAAGAATTAGAAAAAGCCGGCGTAATACTTAAGCTCAAAGCTTCAAGCTCAAAGCTTAAAGCTCAAAGCTCTATTTTCAAAGACAAAACCGTGGTATTGACCGGAACCTTAAGCAGTTTGACAAGAGAGGAGGCAAAGGCTAAAATAAGAGAATTAGGCGGAGATATTTCCTCATCAGTCAGTAAAAATACCGATTTTGTAATAGCCGGGGAGGATCCGGGGAGTAAACTGGATAAGGCAGTGAAGCTGGGGGTGAAAATTTTAGAAGAGAACGAATTTTTACAACTTATATGAAATTAGACAAACAACAAATTCAACACATTGCCAACCTCGCCCGTCTGCACCTCTCAGACGAAGAGCTGGAAAAATACGGCGGACAGATTTCCGCAATTTTGGGTTACATAGAACAGTTGCACGAGGTTGATGTGGAGGGCGTGGAACCGACCGCGCAAGTTACCGGCCTGACCAATTCGTGGCGTGAAGATGAAGTTTTAAATTGGCCGAAGGATGAGAATATTTTGGCTTTAAATGACGCGCCGGGCAAAGAGGGGAGGAATATTAAAGTTAAAAGGGTCTTGGGATAATATGAAAAATACAAATAGGATAATTCTTTTCAGATTTCATGATAATTTCGCCGTTTGCAGAAATCATTTAGAAATATTAAAAAAATTTAATCCCAATATAAAAATATTCGGATTATTCGGAGGGAAAGAAGAAGATCTTAAAAGAGCCAAAAAAATAGGCATAAATAATGTTTTTAATGTTCCAATCGACGATAAGGCATGGAAATGGAAAAATGGAGATTTATGTATTCGCTGGTGGTATAAAATTGTTGGCAAGAACATTAATTTTGATATTTTGCATTTGATAGAATGGGATATGATTTTATTAGATTCAATTGATAATTTTTTCAAGCATATAAAAAACGGAGTAGCCATAACAGGCAAACAATCTCTTTCAAAAATTTATAATACTTGGGACTGGACCTCTGGTAAACAAGGCAGAAAAGAATGGTTGGCTCTGAAAAAATATGTAAATAAAAAGTATTCCTATAACCAAAAACCTTTGGCCGGAATTTTTGGAGGAGTATGCTTATCAAGAGAATTTTTAAAAAAGTATTCAAAAGCCGAGGTTTTTAGCTTTTGTAATGATGAGGTCAGGGTGCCATTATTTGCCCAGTGTTTTAAAATGAAGGTTTCCGACACGGGATTGAAAAATAAATACTTTAATGCCGACGATGATTTAATTTTACCCAAAGTAGTATACCTGAATGCAAAAAAAGGAATTAAATCATTTCATCCGGTAAGGGAAAAATTAGATATAAAGCAATTATGAAATTAAACGAATTATCCATCAAACAAGCGCAGAAGAAATTGAAAAAAGGCGAAATCAGCTCGGTTGATTTGACGCGGGCTTGTTTGGATAGGATTGAGGCAGCAGATGGTAAAATCAAAGCTTGTTTAACTGTTTGTAAAGAGTCGGCGATCAAAGAAGCCAAAATTGCGGACAAAAGGCGCAAGGACGGCGAAAAGGGCGAATTGCTCGGTATTCCATATCTGGCCAAGGACAATATTTTGACCAAAGGCGTACGCACTACGGCCGCTTCAAAAATATTGGAAAATTATATCGCGCCTTATGACGCGACGATCATAAAAAAATTAAGAGAAGCCGGCGCAATTCTGCTTGGCAAAACAAATTTGGATGAATTCGCCCACGGCGCATCAACAGAGAACAGCGCCTGTGGCCCGACGCACAATCCTTGGAATCTGGAACGGGTACCGGGCGGCTCATCCGGCGGTTCCGGCGCGGCCGTAGCGGCCAATATGTGCTTATTCGCACTTGGAACTGACACGGGAGGGTCGATAAGATGCCCCGCCGCTTTTTGCGGAATAACCGGTCTCAAACCCACTTACGGACGGGCGTCGCGCTTCGGCCTGATATCCATGACCAGCTCAACCGATGTGCCCGGACCATTGGCCAAGACCGCTGAAGACGCGTCTATTATTCAAGAAATTATTTCCGGCCGAGACGATAATGATTCCACGACTGCCATCAAGGAATTTAAATCTAAATTGAATAAAAAAATAAAAGGTTTAAAAATCGGTTTACCCAAAGAATATTTTATTGACGGCACGGACAAGGGAGTGAAAGAAGCGGTGGACGCGGCTATAAAAGAATTTGAAAAAATGGGCGTGGAATTTGTTGAAATAAGTTTACCGCATACCAAATATGGCGTGCCGGTTTATTACATTATTACTCCGTCCGAGATCAGTTCCAATCTGGCCAGATTTGACGGCATAAAATACGGATATTCGGCGGTAAATGAAATGCAACAAAAAATGGAATTTCAGAATTTACTTGAAGTTTATACCAAGAGCCGCGGCAAAGGATTTGGGCCGGAAGCCAAGCGGCGCATTATGCTCGGTACTTACGCTTTGTCCGCCGGCTACTACGACGCCTATTATTTACGCGCCCAAAAAGTTCGGACCAAAATAAAAGATGAGATGGACGCCTCTCTCCTAAAACTTGACGCCATATTAACGCCTACTTCCCCGCATGTGGCCTTCAAGCTTGGCGAACAATCAAATGATCCGCTCAAAATGTATCTGGAAGACATTTTCGTCACTGGCGCTTCGCTCGCCGGACTGCCGGCTATCTCCATTCCGTGCGGATTTGACAAGGAAATGCCGATTGGCCTGCAATTAATCGGTAAACGATTTGACGAGGAGAGCATTCTAAACATTGCTCATCATTACCAATCGGCTACCGAGTGGCATTTACGAAGGCCGAACATATAAATATTTTGTAAAAAATCTAAAGTAATTTTAAATTTTAAGTTTTAAATTTTAAATGAATGATAAATTTAACAATTTTAAAATTTTATCATTTTTATTTTTATTTAAAATTTATAATTTATAATTTAAAATTATTCTGAATCATATGGACAACAAATTAAAAATCATACTATTCGTTTTTCTTCTTGTTTCCGTGGGCTTGGTGGTGTCTATTTTGTCTTTGCAATTTTTTGTGCCAAAACAGCAAGTAAGTATATTGAATAGTGATTCATCAAAAAATTTAATTCAAGGGACAAAAATGGAAGAGAAGGTTTTGAATGAAAACAAGGACGCGGTTGAACAGGCACGGGCTCAAATAAACAATCAAATAAAACCGGTTTCAAAAGATGACAATTTATTCGGCCCCTTGAGCGCCAAAGTGCAGATGATCGTCTATTGTGATTTTGAATGTCCGTTTTGCGCTGAGTTTTTTGATACCTTAAGACAAGTTAGAAATACTTATAAAGACAAGGCGTCCATTGCTTATCGCCACTTTCCCTTGCTGACGCATAACAATGCCTTGCCGGCGGCCTTAGCCGCCGAGTGCGCCGCGGAGCAAGGCAAATTTTGGGAAATGCACGATTTATTATTTGCCGATAACAAAAGCAATAGATTGAATTCGGAGCAATATAAAAAAGACGCCAAAGAATTAAATCTAGACGTCGTAAAATTCAGCCAATGCCTTGAAACCGAGAAATACAAAAGTAAAATTGAAGAAGAAATGCTGGCCGGCCGCAATAGTGGCGTGACCGGCACCCCGACCATTTTTATCAATAACGAAATTTATCCCGGCGCCGTCCCATTTGAAGACTTCACCGAGTCCGATGGCACAAAAGCTGAAGGAATGAAGAGTATGATTGAGAGAATGTTAAAGTAAATTAAATCCCAAATCCAAAATCCCAAATCTAAACTGTTCACTGGAAGGATCGCATAGCGGTCGAGTGCGCTCGCTTGGAAAGCGGGTAAGGTGTCAAAGCCTTCGAGGGTTCAAATCCCTCTCCTTCCGCCTTCGTGTAATATTTTATCTATGAATTTAAAATGTATTTGTTGCGGAAAAGAAGATATAAGGTTATTTACCATAAAAAATAATTATAAAATCTTTAAATGCAATGCCTGCGGACTTGGTTTTGTTTACCCGATACCGGCAGACACAGCCACGGTTTATTCAGAAGATTATTTTTCCGGCGCCAGAAACGGTTTTGGCTATGTTGATTATGAGAACGATAAGGCAGCCATGAAAAGCGTTTTTCAAAGATTCCTCGCACTTATTCAATTATACGCGCCTCAAAAAGGGAGCTTATTGGATATTGGAACGGCGAGCGGTTATTTTTTGGAGTTGGCAAGGCATAATGGCTGGGAAGCGAGCGGCCTGGAAATTTCTGAATACGCCGCCGAAATTGCCCAAAAAAAAGGATTGCGCGTTAAAAATGGCACTCTTTTGACTTCAAATTTAGAAAAAAATAGTTTTGACGCAATTACTTTATGGGACGTATTTGAACATTTTCAAGATCCGGTGGAAAATATTAAAATTATCGCTGAATCATTACGGCCGGAAGGAATTATTGCCATTAACTCCCCTGACTTTAATAGTCTATTTGCCAGGATTATGGGTAAAAATTGGCATTCATTGATTCCACCGGAGCATATATATTATTTTAATCCCGCCAATACAAAGAAATTATTGGAAAAATATGGCTTTAAAATAATACTCTCCACAAAAATAAAAAAAATATTTACCATTCAATATATAATACAATTTATGGCAAACTGGCTGAAAATTAAATATTTAAATAAAATTGCCCACAAAATTCATAACTTTAAATTCGCACAGCTAGCAATCCCCTTGGATTTGAAGGACAATTTTTTTATTATCGCGAAAAAAAAGGGGGGTAATTAAAGTTTTATAAACTTTTTTAATTGGTTTTTATTACCACCTTAGCAACGTTTAGAAGTTAATTAATAAATAAAAACACCGAGAAGAATCGGAAGTTTAATTATTTTATATCATTATGAATAAAACTTGTATAATTATCCCGACGTATAATGAAAAAGAAAATATTGAAAAAATAATACCAATCATTTTTAGCTTAATTACTGACATACTAATCCTGGTTGTGGATGATAATTCTCCAGATAAAACATCCTTAGCAGTAAATAATCTTGCCCAAAAATATATAAATTTATCGTTGTTATTTAGGGAAAGGAAGGAAGGCCTCGGCAGGGCCTATATCAATGCTTTTAAGGAAGTTTTAAAGAACGGAAAAATTGAAAGAATAATAATGATGGATGCTGATTTTTCGCATGATCCTCAATATATTCCTATCATGATTCGTGAGCTGGAACAATACGATGTAATAATTGGTTCTAGATATATAAAAAATGGAGGTACCAAAGGTTGGGAGTTATGGAGGAAAATTTTGAGCTTTTGCGGTAATTTATATTGCAAATCAATAACACAAATGCCTATCAGTGACTGTACGAGTGGTTTTATCGCCATTAAGACTGATTTTTTAAGAAAATTAGATTTTGAAAAAATTGAATTATCCGGTTATGCTTTTTTAATCAAATTGAAATATCTCCTTTTTAAGTCCGGCGCGAGAATAAAAGAGATTCCTATAATTTTTAGAAACAGGCTAGAAGGAGAATCTAAAATTTCCAGCCACATAATTCGAGAAGGAATTATAACGCCATGGAAAATAATTTTTAAAAATAGAAATTTAACTATAAATAAATATGGCACAACAAGAAATAAAAAAAAGTAATAAACTAATTTATTTGATTATCGGACTGGCTGCATTACTCAGATTTTGGAATTTTTTAACAAGTGACATATATTCTGACGGTACGGGTTATGCTTTTAGGGCGCTAGGATGGTTTGATTATCTTGGCGGCGGTTTGGCCTCGCCACTAAATTGGTTTCAAAAAGTTCCAGCTTGGGCGCATCTTTCGTTTACTGATTCACCCCCGCTGAATTATTTTGTCCAAAATATTTTTTTCAAGGTGTTTGGATATTCACTTTTTGCTCTCCGCTTCCCTTTTATTCTGGCCGGGATCGGAACAGTTATATTGGCATATTTGATCCTAAAAGAATGCAATAGAAAAAGGGCGGCTCTATGGGCGGCCTTGCTGGTCGCAATTTCTGCAGCTTCTATTTGGAATGGACTTTCTGCTTATTTGGAGGGCTTGGAAGTATTTTTTATAACCTTAGTATTATACATGCTGATAAGGTATATAAAAAAAGATAGCATTAAAAATCTTTATTTTCTAGCGATATCAGCCGGCTTGGCTTTTTTAAGTAAATATACTTCAATATTTGTTTTAATGACTGTTATTACGTACATTCTTATTTGGAAGCGAGAATTATTCCGAAAAAAAGAATTATATAAAGCTATTATTTTATTTTTTATTATACTGACCCCGATAATAATTTATAATATTATGGTTTTCTATCATCGGGGGCATCTTGATGTCGCCTTGGGCGCAATGATCGGCATGCATTCAAAAGATGATACGGCAAACGGTGCGATAAATTATAGATTTGATATTCTGGCCAGTTTGAATTATTTTTATAATACAGTCATAAGTATTAATTCTTTAGGCCTGGTTGTATTGGGATTAGTATCTGTTTTATCCCTTATTTATAAATTTATTAAGAAAAATAGCGATAAAATCGAAAAAATAGCTTTATTAACTTTTATTTTTTGGTTTTTGTCTGTTATTTTTTCCGGATCAACAACTCATCGTTTCCCCATAATTATACCAACAATTGCCGTAATAATCGGGCTTTTGATTGATAATATTTTGATATATTTTGAAAAGAATAAAAGGTTACCAATAAAAATTGCAATTATTTGTTTGCTTGCTTTTGTTTATTCTTGGGAATTAGTATATGCATTCAACAGCAATATTATGCCACGTCCGTTTGGAAATCAATATTTGCATACAGATCAACCAATGCAAAATTTTGGCTGGAACCAATTAGATAATTATCTAAGAAAAAATGCGATTATAGATTTGCCGAATAATAAAAATATAGAAAATTTAAGCGACGTTCAGTATACATCTGCCGATATCAATGGCCGGAATGTAATAATATATGACGATACTGTAAATTGGTATACCTATTGTTGGTATATAGAACCTTATATTTTTTATTATAGATATCCATATTTTTCGTTGCTGAGCATAATAGGCGATCCTAGCAAAAAAGAAGTTGGCGATCCATTCCAGCAGCTGCGGCAAGCCGGCGCGAAAGGATTTTATTTTTACATAGCAGAAGAAGGGCCAGGATTAACGGACGCCATTAAATTACAAGATCGAAAAGCTAGAAATGCGATTTTGGCCTTTGCTTCTAGCCTTGAAAAAAATGGTATAAAACCGGTAGAGATCAGAAACGTTAATAATGACTTAGCCTTTAAGGTATATTATTTCAAATAGTAAAATGATAAATTTAATAATTTTAAGTACTGATGTAGCTTTGTTTGAAGAAAATAGTGATCCATTGAATCGCATGCTTTCTTATGGCAAAAGTGTTCGTGAGATTTATGTTATTGTCTTAGGCGGTATTGTAAAAAATATTCAAAAAGACAATGTGACGGTAATATCTACTGGGAAAAAAAATAAGATTCTAAATTTTTTTTATGCTATTTATTTGGCAATAAATATTAATAAAAAAAATAAAATAGATGTATTGATAACCCAAGATCCTCTTTTTATAGGTATTTGCGGTTACATAATAAGTTTTTATCTAAAGTCAAAATTATTAGTCAGTGTTTACGGGACCAATATATATGACAGATATTGGCTGCAGGAATCTTTTAAAAATCGGGCGGCAAAGTATATAGCAAAGTATATATTCAGAGTTGCAAATGCCATACAGACCGATGGATATGAAACCTTTGATGAATTGAAAAAAAGATACGGCCCAAAAGTGTTCTGGAAACCAATAGTACCAAGCAATATCTCAGATTTTAAAAATATTAATTACTCAACAGGCGGTAGAGAAAAAATACAAATCCTATTCATAGGCAGATTGGTCAAACAAAAAAACATTCCGGCATTAATCAAAGTAATCTCGGGAATCGTTATGGCCAGCAGACGCGTTTTATTTACGATAGTTGGAGATGGCCCATTACGGGAATTCTTACTAAACGAGGTTAATAAAAACAAGCTGGAAAATTACGTTAAATATATCCCTAAGTGTTCAAGGAAAGAAATGGTGAAAATATTTTTAGATCATCAAATATTTATCTTAACTTCTTTTTATGAAGGTTTTGCCAAGGTTTTTATGGAAGCGGGCGCGGCTGGCCTGCCCATTGTAACATTTAATGTCAGCGGTGTTAAAAATATTATCATTGACGGTGTTAATGGTTTTGTTTTTGAGCAGGGAAATTTGCCGGGTTTTATAAGTTCTTTAAATGAATTAATTACTGATGAAAAAAAACGTATTCAATTTTCAGACAATATGAAAGAATATTTTTGGGATAATTTTTCGCCTGAAATGACTGCCAAGATCCAGGGTGATATTTTTAAATATTTACAACTATGAAATTGCTAATAATATGCCAAAAGGTTGATTCAAAAGACGATAATCTTAGTTTTTTTCTTAATTGGATAGCGGAGTTTGTCAAACATTATAAACAAATAACAGTAATCTGCCTCTTCAGAGGAGAGTATAATTTACCGGATAATGTCAAGGTTTTAAGCTTGGGAAAAGAAAGAAACTCACCAATTAAAAATCGTTACGCGTTACGCGTTATGCGTTACGCGCACCAAATAAAATATTTAATTAATTTTTATAAATATACTTGGCAGGAAAGAAAGAATTATGACGAGGTGTTCGTGCATATGAGCCAGGTTTATATAATACTCGGAGGAATGTTTTGGAAAATTTGGCGGAAAAAAATAGGACTATGGTACGCGCACGGTAGCGTGCCATTTAGTTTAAAGATTGCGGAAAAATTTACAGATTACATTTTTACTTCTACCAAAAGCGGCTGCCGGATAGAAAGCAAAAAAATAAATGTCGTAGGACAGGGCATAGATACAAATAAGCTAAAAGCTAAAAGCTTAAAGCTTAAAGCTCAAGAAGGCCCCTTTAAGATAATTACTGTCGGACGTGTTTCGCCGGTAAAGGATTTAGAAACATTGATTAGCGCGATAGAGATTTTGGCCAAAGAAATAAAAAATTTAAAACTGGAAATAATCGGCGGACCCGGTACTGCGGAACACGAAAAATATTTATTGGAATTAAAAGAAGATGTCAGGCGGAAAAATTTAACGGACATAATTGAATTTGTTGGGCCAAAACCATACCACGAGGTGCTGTCTTATTTCCAGAAGGCATCACTTTTCATTAACGCGAGCCATACCGGAAGTCTGGACAAAACCCTGCTTGAAGCGATGTCCTTTGAATTGCCGATATTATCCTGCAACGAATCCTTGCTTGAAGTTCTCAGCGCGTATAGCGATCGGCTGATGTTCGAGAAAAAAAATTATCAAGAGCTGGCGGAAAAAATAAAAATAATTTATAATTTATCACCCGAAGAAAGAAGGAAAATGGGCCAGGACTTGCGGCGGATTGTTGAGTTTGATCATAGTTTGGAAAAGTTGGTTAAAAAAATCAAGAATTGTTATGAGTGAAATTCTATGGATGTAAAAAAAATTATTTTAATTTCTTTATATAGCGAAGGCGTAAAGGGCATTCCGCCCCTCGGTCTTTTGTATCTGGCCACGGCCTTAAAGAAAAATGGCCACGAAGTAAAAATTATTCATTACGAAGCTAGCCAGGCAGAGAGAATTATTGCCGAAACAATTGAATATGGGCCGGATTTGGTGGGTATGTCTGTTTTTACCGGTAATAACAATGGAGCATATATTGACTTAAGCAATGCTTTGAAACAAAAAGGCTTTAAGATAATATGGGGCAATGCGCATCCGTCATTATTACCCGAGCAAGTTTTAGCGGAGCATTCAATAGATTTCGTGGTCATTGGCGAGGGAGAGGAAACCCTTTTAGAGCTAGTAGATAATATAGACGAGAAAGAAAAGTATAAAAATATCTTGGGCTTGGCATATAAAGATAATAACGGTCAAATCGTGATCAATCAAAAAAGGAACTTTATAAATTTAGACGATTATCTGATCGATTGGTCGTTGATTGATATTAATAAATATTTGGTACCTTATTTCTCAAATCGTTTCAAAAGAACGCTGGCCGTGACAACTTCACGCGGCTGTCCATATAATTGTCAATTCTGCTATAATCTGGTATTTAATAATCGTCGTTTTCGCGCTCATGCGGCGGATAAGCTCATAAAAAATTTAAAGCCGATAATTGAAAAATATAATATTGACGGTATTAGATTTTATGATGATAATTTTTTCGTTGATAAAGACCGGGCGTTTGAGATTGTCAAAGGCTTGGGCCTGCCATATACGGCTGAAACCAGGGTGGAATATATTACGCCAGATTTTATTGAAAGGTTAAAAACTACGAATTGCCAGGAAGTAATGTTTGGGTTTGAATCAGGGTCGGAACGGATTATAAACGAAGTTATTAAAAAGGGGTCAACCAAACAGGACATAATAAGAACAGTTAAACTATTCAAAGACACGAATATTATGGTGGCCGGTTCAATGATATTTGGCCTTCCGACGGAAACAAAAGAAGAATATTTTATGACCATGAAGTTTATTGTCGAGCTTTTAGATATAAATCCGAATTTGGCTTTTACTTGCGGCTGGTATTTGCCTTATCCGGGCACAGCGCTTTTTGAGAAAGCAAAGGAAATGGGATTCAAGCCGCCCGAGACTTCGCGAGAATGGGATAAATTTGATCGTTGGAGGCGAAACTATGAAATGGAGTGGTTAGATTGGGATTATCATCAAGCGGTAAAATATTCAAGAATAATCGTAAATTTGGTAGCGATGGCTTATAAAAGAAGGTTGAGAATATTGCAAAAGATATTCAGTTATCGGATAAAAAAATCCAATTATAATTATCCGATAGATATTTTTGTTATTGCCAAAATAAGACAGATATATATGCATGGAGGCAGTAACTCGTGGCTGGAAAAAAAGATGCAATATCTTTTAATTAAAATAGTACAATTAATACAAAGAAGAAAATAGATATTTGATAAATGTATGCATACATTGTGGAGAAAATTGACCTATAAAAAACTAGCGGCAGAAAAATTAGATGGCTTGATCTTGGATTTGGGCGGAGAAAAAAATGCCGAATATCATCATCTGATCAAGGGCAGCCATGAAATTAAGGTGGTTAATCTGGATGAAAGATATGGTTATGATTTATTTTTCGATCTAGAGAATGCTTTTCCAGTTGAAAAAGAATCATATGACAATGTTTTAGCAATTAATGTTTTGGAGCATATTTATAATTACAAAAATTTTATTGCGGAAAGTTATAGAATTCTAAAAAAAGAAGGCAAAATAATTATAGCCGTTCCTTTTTTATACCAGGTTCATCCCTGTCCCAAGGATTTTTGGCGCTTCACCCATTTTTCATTAGAAAAAATATTAGCCGAAGCTGGATTTACAGATATTGTGGTTGAGCCGTTGGGTTTTGGTTTGTTCAGCTCCATTTATAACCAAACATACAATATTCAAAAGATTGGCGTGTTGAAAATTATCATCGAAAAATTTTGCATTTTTTTAGATAAAATTTATAACCTTATCAAGCCGAATAATTATCAGGGAAAAAAGTTTTATCCCTTAGGGTATTATGTCACAGCCAAAAAATAAAATAACCATTTGTTATTTCGGTATTTACAATCCGGAATTAGCCCGAAACAAAATTTTTATCACCGGCCTGAAAGAAAACGGTGTTGAGGTGATAGAATGCTACGACCATAGCCGGGGATTATTAAAGTATATTAATTTATTTATAAAACATTGGAAAATAAGGAAGGAATATGGTGTAATGATAGTGGGTTATGGCGGATACATGATCACCCCCCTTGCCAAATTATTAACCAGAAAACCAATAATATTTGACGCTTTCTTTACCCTGCACGAGCAAATGGTTCTGTCACGCGACCCGGGGTTGAAATATTCGTTAAAAAGTATTTATATCCGGTTAAAAGACAGAATCGCTATTATTTTTTCAGACTTGGTACTGGTTGAAACTGAAAATCAAAAAAAATATTTTATTAAAAAATTCAAATTAAATGAATCAAATTGCCGGAGGTTGTATACCGGGGCAGACAATTCGGATTTTTATCCCGACGAAAATATTAAAAAAGAACCGATTTTTACCGTATTGTTCCGGGGCAGATTGATGCCGGAAGCGGGAGTGAAACATGTTTTGGCAGCAGCCAGAATTTTGAAGGAAGAGAACATTAATTTTAACATAATTGGTTACGGGATTTTGGAAAATGAAGCCAGGGATTTGATCGCGAAATATAGCTTGACCAACACAAAGTTGATATCCAAATGGCTTGAAAATAGCGAGTTGAGAAAAAAAATCCAAGAGTCGCACGTCAGTCTCGGGCAATTTGAGGATCATGAAAGATTGCAAAGAACCATTCCTCATAAAGCTTATGAAAGCTTGGCCATGAAGATCCCATATATCACCGGGGATACGCTGGCCGCTAGCGAATTTTTTGTAGATAGGGTGAATTGCTTAAAGGTCGCTCTGGCCGATCCGGAAAATCTGGCTGATAAAATATTAGAATTAAAAAATGATTCGGAATTTATGAAAAAAATTTCGGAAAATGGTTATGAGTTGTATAAAAAAGAATTTTCACCGGTTGTTTTAGGAAGCCAGCTAAAAAATATTATTATTAATTTACATAAACAAAAATGAAAGGATTTTTGATAAAATTAAAATTTTTTTTAATAAAGATCAAGCTGGTTTTTATAAGGTTGGGATGGAGAATAAAAAGAAATATTGTTAATCCAAAATTGCCGGTAAATGAAGACGGGAAAGTTTATGTGAATTTGGGCTGTGGTGCGAATACGGGTAAGGAATTTATCAATATTGACACAGTGGTAATGCCTCACACCCATTATATTACAGACATTACGGAACTATATATGTTTCCCAATGAGTCGATCGATCTTTTATACGCCGCTCATGTCTTGGAGCATATTAAGAGGTCAAAACTCAAAAAAACCTTGAAGGAGTGGTATCGGGTATTGAAAATAGGCGGGGTGTTTAGATTTGGCGTGCCTGATTTTGACCAGCTTATTGAAGTTTACGAGGCGAACTCCCGAGATGTAAATTCCGTTATTTTTCAGATAATGGGTTCGGAAGGCGAGTATGACGACCACCACACAATCTGGAATTATAATTTTGCCAAAAAAATTATGGAAGAAACAGGATTTAAAGAAGTTAGGCGTTGGGATTATAAAAACACAGACCACCATGATTTTAATGATAAAACGTCAAGGATAATAAAAGCGGGAGATAAGGATTTGTTAATAAGTTTGAATTTAGAAGCGGTTAAGTAATCGGATATTTTTTTTAACATAAAATTATACGAGAGATAATAAATAATTTATATAAAATGACAAATAAACTTACATCAAAAATTCCACGAAGAAATTTAGCCAGAAGAATAATTGCTAAATGCATATTATTAATGCGTTTAGCTTTTGCTTCGAGACTGGACAGGCTGGCATACAAATACAAAACTGATAAGACGCCGTTCATTAACCATAATTATACAAACACATACAGAAAGTTATTTGAAAATTTAGAAGTAAAAAAATTACTAGAAATAGGAATTGGACATAGCGACAAGGGAGTACACGGCTATATGGGCAATAGTGATTATAAAAATGGGGCAAGTTTGTATATGTGGCGAGACTATTTTCCAAAAGCACAAATTTTTGGTTGTGATATAGTAAAAGAGATAATTTTCAATGACGACAGGATAAATTGTTTTCAATGCGATCAGAGTAATAAAGATTCTGTATTGGAATTAATCAATAAAACAGGAGAAGATTTTGATATTGTCATAGATGACGGCTCCCATATTACCGAGCATCAAATTATATCAGCGCAGACATTATTACCCTTTGTTAGAGAGGGTGGGTATTATATAATAGAGGATGTTTTGTACGCGGAAAAGATAATAAAATTTTTGCCGGATTATAATTGTGAAATAGTAATATGTAGCGATAAAAGAATTGACGATAAATTAATTGTAATTAAAAAATAACATAAATTCATGAATAAAAAGGATAGACTAATAATAACCGGAGGAAACGGTTTTATTGGCCAAAATTTAGTTGAGGGATTACTTAAGGCAGGATATGCCAACATTGTGATTATTGATCGCACAGAAAAAATATCCCGAGTAAAAACCATTCAAACAGATGTTTCAGATATAGGCAAAATGAAAAAAATAATTCAAAAAGGCGATACAGTAGTTCATTTGGCCTGCACAACCATACCAGCTTATTCCGAAGACGATATTATTAAAGATGTTGATGAAAATATAGTAGGAACAATCAAATTACTAAACGTATGCTCGGAAAAGAAGATAAAAAAATTTATTTTTCTTTCTTCCGGGGGTACGGTTTATGGTGATCATGGAAGGAAAAGCCTAAAAGAAGATGAGGAAACCAATCCTATTTGCGCGCATGGGTTAATGAAATTAACCATTGAAAAATACATCAAGCATTATAATCTGAAATATTGTTTGAAATATATTATTATAAGAGCCGGAAATCCATTTGGCAGGACTGAGGTTGCCAAACCGCAAGGCGCAATAGATAAATATATATGTGCCGTATGCAATAATACTGCAATTGAAGTTTGGGGGGACGGAGAAGTTACAAGAGATTTTATTATCATCGATGATTTAGTGGATTTAATTATCAAAATCGTAAAAAGTAAAATTGAAAATCAAATTATTAATGCCGGGACAGGAAGAGGGATGTCCATAAATCAAATTATAGCTGAAATTAAAAAAATCATTGGTAAAAATGTTGAAGTAGTTTACAAAAAAGGTAGAAAATTTGATTTACCTTACAATGTCCTCAATATCAATAAAGCAAAAAGACTATATTGCTGGCAGCCAAAATATTCAACTGCGCAAGGAATAAAAATTGCATATAATAGAACCAAAACACCTAATTAAAAATTTAAAATTAAGATAATATGACAGTTCATTTTGTCTACACTATTCCTAGGGGAAATTTTGCGCTTAAAATAATAAATAAATTTATTACAAAAACAAAAATAATCGAGCCTTTGCATCGCAACGGCAATAGTTTTTTTATACCGTGGAAAAAACCATTGCGCCAACCGCATTGCATAACCCTGAATTTATTAAATGCTTTTAAGAAATTTTCAGATGTTAAATTATATGATTATGTTGAACATACCGTATGCAAATTAAAGGAGGGGGATATATTTATTGGGCAACCAGCGCCAGATTATAGTAGCATCCCTTGTAATAACGTTGATTACCAATCGCCAACCTGTAGAACTTTGAAGGAGTATCCAAATAATAAAAAGTTCATTATCATGCCCTATACTCACGACCCTCTATATACTAAATGGTGGGCTGAACTTTTGCAGTATACGGACAATTTGATACTAGTATGCGGCAAAATATGGACAGAAAATTGGCAGATGTCTCCTTTGTATAAATATGGACCAAAAAATATCTTAAGAATCGATGTCGGCATAGATATCGATGAATATCCGAGGGTAAAGACAAAATTTAACCCAAAAGGGAAGCGAAAATTTTTGTACATGGGTCATACGCATTGGTATAAGAACACCAAGCAATTGGAAAAAATTGCCGAAAAATTTCCAAATTTTCAAGGAGGGCATATTGGCAGCGGACAAGTCAAGGGATGGAAAAAAATCAGTGAATTTGCCGATCTGACTCCTGAGTTTATGTCAAAAATAGCTGATGAATATGATATTTTCCTTAATACCAGCAGTGCCGATGCTAATCCGCGAATGATTTTGGAGAATATGTGTTTTGGCTTCCCCATCGCTTGTACAATTGAATCCGGTTATGACGAAGAAACGTACCCATATTTCTATAGATTAGATAAAGATAATACTGAATTCAATTGCCACCAATTAGAAGCTTTGCAGAATATTGACCAAGAAGAATTTATAGCTAGAGCAGAGCAGAACAGAGAAATTGCCAAAAGACATCATAATTGGGATGATATTTGCGAGAAAGTGGTAAATTTTGTCAGTAAATAAAATAAATAAATGAGATTAATATATTTGACTTTAAAAAGATTTGACAGGATAAATGCAGATACGGCTTATGTATCAAATATGGCAAATGCCTTCAATGAATTGCTCAAGGTAAAATTCATATTAACAATGAGCGGAAAGTCAACGGAACAGTTCAAGAATATAAATACGCACATTTTTAATTTAGCGGTTTCCAAACTCGTTTATTATAGATGGCCTTCATTTTTTTATCTGCTAATTTTTAAATTATCATATATTTTATTTTTTATATACTTTCCATTTTATGCTCTAAGAAAACTGAACCACAAAGAGCAGATAATTTTTTCTAACGATTCAGATCTATTAGCCACCGCAATTTTTTGGAAAAAATATTTATTTTATAAATATCTCATATGTTCAGATTGGCATATGTTGTATAATAATTGGAAAGATAAATTTATAGCAAAGAACAGCGACTACTTGATTGCCACCTCAAAAAAATTAAAATCACTATTGGTTGACAGATTTAAGATAAGCGAGGATAAAATATTTGTGGCCTACGGTGGAATAGATTTAGAAAAATTTAAGAATATTACCAAAGAACAGGCGAGGGTAGAGCTTGGCCTGCCTCAAGATAAAAAACTGGTCGGTTATGTGGGATTATTTACGACTATGAGAATGGAAAAAGGCGTCGGAACAATGGTTAAGTCTTTAAAATATCTTGATGATAATATTATGATGGTTCTGGTCGGCAGAAGAGATAGGGAGGGCGTTGATTATGGTCGTTTAGCTGAAGAGAATGGTGTGGCTGAACGGTGCATTATTAAAGACTTTGTAGATTATGATCGTATGATTTTGTACGAGCAGGCGATGGACATTCTGGTGATTCCTTATCCGGACAAACCGCATTTTCGCGATTGGGGATTTCCAATGAAGATTTATGAATATATGGCGAGTGGCCGGCCAATTGTCTATTCTCGCTTGGACTTGGTAGAAGAAGTATTGGGTGGTAATAGTAGCTATGGTTTTGAACCGGACAACAGCCATGATCTGGCCCGGGCTATTAAAGAAGCAATACACACCAAATCGGACGAAGTTTTTGAAGAAGGTCTGTTATTAGAAAGAATGAAAAAATATTCTTGGGACAATAAGGCTCGTGAAATATTAAAATTTGTAGGATTCAAGCTAGCATAATAATATGGAAAAAAATATTGAAAAAAGAAAAAGAATTGACCTGATGGCTGCCAAGCGCGCTTTTTATATCAATAAAAATAAATATTATTATAAAGATCTAACAAAATTTTTGCAGTATAACATACCGGGTGGAAAGACAGTGCTGGAGATCGGCTGCGGAAACGGATATATCCTTGATAGCGTAAAGCCAGGCCGGGGAGCGGGGATTGATCTATCGCCGGAAATGATAAAGATAGCAAGAGAAGAGCATCCTGATCTGGAATTTCTGGTCATGGATGCTCACAATATTACATTGGAAGAGAAGTTTGATTTTATCATTATTTCAGACACGCTTGGTTATTTTGAAGATGTGCAGCAATTTCTAAAATCATTGAATAAAGTCTGTTCGCCGGAAACCAGAATAATTTTTACTTACCATAATTTTCTCTGGGCGCCGGCGCTGCGTTTGGCGGAAATTTTAAATTTAAAAATGCCGCAAAAAAAATTAAATTGGCTGAATAGTCATGATCTGTCCAATCTCTTATATTTGGAAAATTACGATGTTGTCAAGACCGGACGCCGTTTATTATTACCAAAGTATATTCCAATTTTATCAAATTTGTTTAACCGCTATATCGGACAATTGCCTTTTATCAATAAATTATGCTTGGTAAATTATATCATTGCCCGCGTAAGCCCGGATTTATTGGAAAAAAAAGATTTATCGGTCAGTGTTGTTATTCCGGCCAGAAATGAAGAGGGGAATATTGAGAACGCCATAAAAAGAATGCCAAAAATTGGCAGCCATACGGAAATTATTTTTATTGAAGGAAATTCAACCGATAATACTTATTCTGAAATTGTCAGGGTTTATGAAAAATATAAAGATCAATACGATATAAAATACGGCAAACAAAACGGAAAAGGAAAAGGTGATGCCGTTAGAAAAGGATTTTCCATGGCAGAGGGCGAGATTTTAATGATACTGGACGCCGATCTGACCGTACCGCCGGAAGATCTGACCAAATTTTATGAGGCCATAACCAGCGGAAAAGGCGAATATATCAATGGGTCGCGGCTGGTTTATCCGATGGAAAAAGAGGCGATGCGTTTCTTGAATATGCTTGGCAATAAATTTTTTTCGCTGATGTTTTCTTGGCTCCTGGGACAACGGCTCAAAGATACGCTTTGCGGCACCAAGGTGCTGTCCAAGAAAAATTATGGAAAATTAATCGCCAATCGATCTTATTTTGGCGAGTTTGATCCGTTCGGGGATTTTGACTTGATATTCGGTTCAGCCAAATTAAATTTAAAGATCGTGGAAGTGCCGATCAAATACCGCGCCAGAGAATATGGCGATACGAATATCTCCCGTTTTTCTCATGGTTGGTTATTATTAAAAATGGTAATATTCGCCATGAACAAAATTAAATTTATATGAAAATAATAATGAAAATAATATATATTTTAAAAAATAATATTTGGCTGAGCTTGATTTTATTATTAGCCGTCATAATAAGGAGTTATGGAATTTATTTTGATTATCCTTTTGGGGTAAACTACATCTGGGATGAAACAATGTCCATGGTTTATATGTTTGATATAGTTGAGAAAAGAAATCTATTCGTCGGAACGTATGATTATCCGGCTTTACTGCCTTGGCTTTACGCGCCCGGCATTGCCTTGAAAATTATCTATATCATGATAACCAATTCTATCTTGTCAATCGCGGATCTAAAGCAGCAATTGATTATATCCGGTATGGGGCAAGTCTATATCATCGTCCGCTGGTATTCTGTTTTTTATGGCACTGCTACCATATATTTGCTCTATAAGATTTTTTCCATAATTTTTAAAAACAAATCAAGCGTTTATTATGGCTGTTTGGTTTATGCCGTTAGCTTTATCCCGCTGTACTTGTCTCACTGGGGCAAGGCTCATAGCGGCATGGTCTTTTTTCTCATGTTATCTCTTTATTTTGCCATAAAATATGAGCAAACAACCAAGAAAAAAAATCTTCTTTGGTCGGCCACATTCGCCGCCGGGTCAATTTCCGTCCATTACATCGGCATCACTGCCGTTATTTTTCCGGTCTTTGCCGCATTGACTCATTGGCGGGAATTAAAGAAAAATTTTATTTTTCAATTGGCCATACTCTATTTAGCCGTGACCGGACTTTTTTATTTTGGTAATTTTGACGGCGTTAGAAGCATGATCATCAAGACTATGAGTTATTTTCAATCGACAAATTTTACCGGCATGGCCAAGGTTGGATTAGCCGAAAGATTTTCTTATATTTTCCGCGATATTTTCAGGCTTGAGCCGGTGTTTTTTTCAGTTTTTGTTTTGATGTTAATAGTTAATGTAAAAAATATTTTCAAAGACCGCTACCTTAAATACATTCTGGCCGGACTAGGAGCCAATTATCTATTAATGACGACCGTTATCGTCTGGCCGCAAATGACCAGATGGCTGTTGATATTTTTTACCCTATCCGTTCCCTTGGGCGCTATCTTGTTAGTTGAAAAATTGCGGGATTTTCATGTTAAAAAATATCTGATTGTGGCTATCTGCGCGATCCTGTTGTTGCCGTCAATATATATATCCAGCCATTGGCTGAAACTACTTGATCAGAACACCGAAAACGAAGCCATCGTCTGGTTGAAAGATAATTTAAAAACAGGCGAGTTCGCCTATTCGTTTGACCGCTATATAGACACCCCTTTGTCTTATGAAGCCATGATTTGGCATAGAGACCATAACGGTTTTAACTCAAAAAAAATAAACTATATGCTCGCCAATAAAGACAAGTTGGCAAATTACGGAATAAATTTGTTATATGACTATGATAAATATCGTTATGAAGACTTGGGCGGCGAGAAAACAAAATATCTAATTTTTAGCTACTACAACAAGAAAGATGTCAGTGGATATATATCCTTGCAGCAAATTGATAAAATGAAGGCAGAAATATCTCGTTATCATCAATTTGAATTGGTGGCAAAATTTAGTCCGGTCAAGGAAAAAAATAGCATACCGGACAATGCGGTGATAGACGTCCTTAATAATCCGACCAGCTGGAGGATACTATTGGATCTGAAAAAAAGCGGACAATTTATAGAAATATATAGATTGATCAAATAAAGTTTATAAAAAATAAATAACAAAATGAGTGGTTTAAACCAAAGAAAAAATAATGAAATTGCGCATGGCAAAAAAATAGCCGAGCAGGCCGAAAGAGTATGGGGTCACGCCACCCTGGCCGGGCAATCGCGAGTTGAAAGGAGAATAGAGCTGATGCTAAATCTGGGAAAAATTACGGGAGAAAGCCAGGTATTGGAATTGGGCTGTGGTACCGGTGAATTTACCAGCCGTTTGGCCGGAACCAAGGCTGAAATAACCGGCATTGATATTTCACCAGACCTGCTAATGATAGCTAGGAAAAGATTGGCCGACAAACCGAATGTCAGTTTTCAAATTGGAGACATGGAAGATTTAAGCAATTTGCCGGATAATTATTACTCGCAAGCGGTCGGTAATTCCGTGTTGCATCATGTTGATTATGAAAAATGCTTGAAAATATTATTAAAAAAATTGAAACCCGGTGGATTTATTATCTTTAGCGAACCGAACATGATGAATCCTCAGATCGCTATTACCAAAAATATTCCCATAGTAAAAAAGTTAATGAATGACTCGCCTGATGAAACGGCATTTTTTCGCTGGCGAATCAGCGGTTTGCTAAAAAAAGTTGGATTCAGAGATGTGCAGGTGGAAAATTTTGACTTTCTTCATCCCTATTTGCCAGACGTATTTGTTAATACATTTAAAAAAATATTAATTTTATTTGAAAAAATACCGATTATCAAAGAATTTTCCGGGTCAATATTAATTGTTGCCAAAAAGTAACTATTTTTTATAACAATAATCAAATATAATATGAACAGTGAAATAAAATTTTCTATTGTTATTCCGGTTTATGGCTGCTCGTCATGCCTAATTGAGCTGGAAAAACGTTTGACGCTGACGTTAAACAAGATCAACAGTGATTTTGAAATAATTTTGATAAATGACGGCAGTCATGATAATGCCTGGCAAACGATAAAAAAATTATCCGCAGACAACAATAAAGTCAGGGGTATGGATTTGTCGCGAAATTTCGGTCAGCACAATGCCATTAGAGCCGGCCTGGATATGGTGCGGGGCGAATGGATCATTGTCATGGATTGCGACTTGCAAGACCAGCCGGAAGAAATTGAGAGATTGTATAAAAAGGCTATGGAGGGATTTGATGTGGTTTTTGGCAAGAGAGAAGATAGAAAAGATAAATTCATAAAAAAGTTTAATTCAAAAATATTTTATTTGGTATTGAATTATTTAACTGATTTTAAATTTGACAATTCAATCGCTAATTTCGGCATTTACCACCGCGATGTGATCGAGAATGTAAAGAAATTCCGTGAAAATTTGTTTTTTTTACCGCTAAGCGTGATGTGGGTTGGATTCAAACAGACATCGATCAATGTTCAGCATGATGCGAGATACGACGGAAAAACAGCGTATAATTTTAAAAAATTAATATTTTTAGCTTTTAATGTTATATTTGCTTTTTCCAATAAACCGCTTTATTTAATCCTTAAATTAGGCCTATATATTTCGGCATTATCATTTATTTATGCTATTTATGTTGTTATTAAAGCATTCACTATGACTATCCCGGTCGTTGGCTGGTCCAGCTTGATGGCATCATTATTCTTTCTGGCCGGTGTGATTATATTCGTACTGGGTTTAATCGGTCTTTATATTGGGAAAATTTTTAATGAAACAAAGAGCCGGCCACCTTATATAATTAAAGAAAAAATATAAAAATAATTATTTAATTTAAGTAAATTATGAAAAAATCAATATCACAGCATAAAAACTTAGAATTTTGGGATAATATGGCGAAAAACAATACCGGCCATGAAGTTTCGTGGTGGGACGTTAATATGAAAAAAATCGAGGTAAAACATATTATACCCTATTTATCAAGATCAGATATCGTGCTAGACGCGGGATGTTCAAATGGCGCTTCTACGCTTGAAATCTGCGAAAAGGTAAAATGCCATATTCACGGCATTGATTATTCAAAAAAGTCCATTGCCCAAACCAAAAAAATAAAAAATAAATTATTAACATTTGAGTACGCGGATATTGTCAATTACCAACCAGGTACAAAATATGATAAAATTTTTTCCATCAGATGTTTAATAAATATTATGAATGAAAAGAATCAGCAAACAGCTTTAACCAATATTCATAAGTTATTAAAATCGAAAGGCATATATATTATGGCGGAAGCATTTTGGGGTGGCTTGAATAACCTGAACAAAGCCAGAAAATTATTTAATCTAAAACCCTTGATAGAACCAAAATATAATTTATATTTTAGGGAGAAGAAATTTGAAAAATTTATAAAAAACCACTTTAAAATACTGGAAATACAAAAATATTCAAGTCTTTATTATGTCGGCACAAGATTATTTCAATATTTAAGTTTGAATAACGATCCTACGGAAAAAAATACCAAACTCCACAGGTTTTTTGCCGACTATGATTTTGAAACCAAAAATTCCGGTGACTTTAGTCCGCAAAAAATATATATTTTACAAAAACGTTAATAACGCATGCGAAAGATATGAAGTTTCCATTCAATCAGCCAGCGATTTTTAAAAAAAATATTAGTTATTTCAAGGAAGTATTAAATTCCTATCAATTGTCAGGGGATTACCGTTTTTGTCGTGAAGCTACGCGTTTGTTGGAAAAAAAGTTGAAATCAAAAAAAATTCTTCTGACGCCATCGGGTACTGATTCTTTGGAAATGGCCGCTATTTTGGCATCAATTCAACCCGGCGATGAAGTCATTATGCCTTCATATACCTTTTCTTCCACGGCCAACGCATTTGTTTTAAGAGGGGCGCGGATTGCTTTTGTGGATATCAGGCCGGATACTATGAATATTGATGAGAAAAAAATAGAGAAAGCGATCAATAAAAAAACCAAAGCGATTGTGCCGGTTCATTATGCCGGAGTCGCTTGCGAGATGGGCTACATAATGAAGCTCGCCAAAAAATATAAGCTTTTCGTTATTGAAGACGCTGCTCAGGCTCTTTTTGCATATTACCAGGACAAGCCGCTCGGCACGATCGGAGATTATGGGTGTTATAGTTTTCATGAAACAAAAAATATTACCAGCGGCGAAGGAGGCGCGATCTCTATTAATAACGGATCCGCGGAAAGAGCGGAAATAATCAGAGAGAAAGGAACAAACCGGGCAAAATTTTTTAGAGGAGAGGTTGACAAATACAGCTGGGTGGACATGGGGTCTTCATTTTTACTAAGCGAGCTCTGTGCCGCGTTTTTGTATGCTCAATTGGAAATGTCGGAAAAAATTATCAAAAAAAGGATAAAAATATGGGATTGCTACTACCGGAATTTATCCGGCTTGAATAAATTCATTGATTTGCCCGGTATTCCCCCGGAATGCCGTCATAATGGGCATATTTTTTATATTAAGACCAAGGATATAAAAACGAGAGGCAGATTGATAAAATATTTACGTGAGAATAGCGTTCATTCTGTTTTTCATTATGTGCCCCTGCATAGTTCCAGGGCCGGTAAAAAATTTGGATATTTTTGCGGCCAGGACCAATATACCACCAAAGAGAGCGAGAGGTTATTAAGATTGCCGCTCTATTATGATCTATCCATCAACAACGTTGAAGAGATTTCCGGGATATTAAAAAATTTTTTTATTCGCGATAAAAAGTTCTAAGTGCCAGTTTGATTATAAATGAATTATGATTATTAAATGAATGGATTTAATGAAAAACTAAATAAAATAAAAAAGCATTGGCCGGCATTACTCACGGCATTTTTTGTAGGTTTAATAATTTTTTTACCCAATGTTATGTCAATTTATAGATTGGGTACGGGAAATTTCAATGGTATTTATCCCATATTTGACAAAGACGAGACATATTATCTGACAATGGCTGCCGATGTTGCCCGGGGACAAAAATTGGGCAATCCATATCTCAAAGAACATCAAAACGAACATTATTTGGTGCCGGATCTGATAGAAAAGTTTTTGGTCGGCGAATCAAGGGTCTTGGGACTTGATATCCCCGAGACTTTTATGGCAAATGATTTTATTCTGCCATTTTTTGGATTTATAATTTTGTATTTTTTTATTTTTAGCCTGACCGATAAACGGTCAATCTCCTTAATTTACAGTATATTTTTATTTACTATTTTTATCGCGAGTTTTGGCCGGCCGGTTAACCCGCAGTTAAGTTTTATTTTTGTAATTATCGGGGTATGGCTAATTGCCCTGATTCAAAAATTTTTAAACCAAGAAATAAAAGAAAAAAAAATTTATTTTGCTTTTTTTTCGCTGGCGCTGGTTATTGGTATTTTGGTTTATATCTACCCGTATTTCTGGACCAGCTTATTGGTTTTATTATTTTTAATATTATCATTTTACACAGTAAAAGAGAAAAAATTTAATTACATACTTCCCTTGCTTGGTTTTATATTTTTTTTATTGATATTGGTTATTCCTTATCTGATAAATACTTGGCAGATCAATCATATATCATATTACAGCGAAACTTTGCAAAGAATCGGCCTCTTAAACAACCATTGGCCGGCCTGCTATTTTAATACCGGCCTTAGCCTGCTAACATTATTTTTTTATTTTTTAATAAAAAAAAAGCAAGAACAAAATTATTTTTCGTTAGCATTGATCATTTCACCGGTTATATTAAATTGGCAGAATGTAATCACGGGAAAATATCTGCAATTTTCCAGCCATTATTATTTGGTTACGATTTTTTTCCTGACGCTGGCTATGATAATATTATTGGATAAATATGATTGGAGGGAAAATAAAACGAATAAAAATATTTTAATTTTTTTATTTGCCGCCATAATAATACTGCCTGTCGCTTATAAACAGAAGGGGGAAGTCATCGGCACTTTTTGTAGAAATTTATTTCAAAAAAATTCCAGTCTGGCAGATATGCAGAACTACGCGCCGGTATTTGACTGGTTTAATAATAATAGTGAAGAAGGAAAGGTAATTTATGTTTTAGGGAAAGCCTCGGCATTTATTTCAATATATACCAGAAATTATGAATATATGAATGGCTACGCCAATGCTTATTTGGTTTCTGACAGTGAGCTGGAAGACAGATGGGTTAGACAGAATATATTTCTGGATATCAATGAAGAATATATCAGATCAAATAGCCGCGGCATATGGTATAATGGGCTAATTGATCAATATCAAAATAGTATTATCAGAAATAAAATCATTAAAGCGCTCATCGGCATAAATATCCAAGCAGAGCCGGAAACGCCGCAAGCTTTTATTGATCGGGTATACAAAAAATATCAAGAAGTAAAAAAAGAAAATATTGAGTCAGCCTTAAAGAAGTATGAGATAGATTATATTTTATTGGATACGAAAGATGGACGATATAAAGGTGTTCTAGAGAGGTTAAATAATTATAAATTTATTAGAGAGGTTAAAAAGTTCGATAACTATGCAATATATGAGGTTAGTTGACGTAGCTGGTTATTGTTTTTAATAAAAACTTAAGAAGTTGTATCCAATTTTTATTATGGCTAGACAGAGGGGATTGCCAAAATTTTTTCCAGATAGAGAAACCTAAATGTGAATTATTATAGCAAACAGAGAACCAGCGGTCATAAATTATTTTAAATAAAGATTCTTCGTCAAATATTTTTTGTTCTTGGTTGGCTTTTATTAATTTGGACATCCACGATTCTGACCTATCTAAAAATAATATCGGATTTCCAGTGAAATCTTTCAAATGGGAATGTATTTGCATGTCCTCCTCGGAGGGATTTATTTCTAATTGATCAAGCATATGAAGCCGGGCATTTTTGGCTCCCCAGGCTTGATTATTGTTTTTTATTTTTGAAATATTTTTGGAATGCATTCTATATAACAGCAATATTTCAGGAATGTTCGCAAAATTTGTAAAGTTTGATAATTCGGCCCAAAGGTAGTAATCGTCACCAGGATCAAACTCCTTTTTGTATTTTAAATTATTCTTAATGAGAATATTCTTTTTCATTACAACCGAAGGGTGGGCGAAACAAGTATTAAAGAGTAGGCGCGCCTTAAGTTCCTGGTCGCCGGTAAAGTAGCGGTTAATATAACTAACAGACCCGAACATCCTTATCCATGTTCCGCAAATCCCGACCTCCGGATTGTTATCCATGAATTTTATTTGTTTTTCCAGCCGTTTAGGCAGACTAATATCGTCCGAATCCATTCTGGCCACCAACTCTCCCTTTGCCATTTCAATACCTTTGTTGCAAGTTTCGGCCAGGCCTATATTTTTTTCATTATGAATCAGCCTAATTCGCGAGTCTTGGTAAGATTCTATTATTTTGACACTCTGATCGGTAGAGCCGTCATTATGATTAAAAATTCAAAGTCAGTAAAACTTTGGTTTAATATGCTGTCCATGGCTTCCGCTAAATATTTTTCGCCGTTATACACCGGCATCAAAACAGTTATTCTTGGCATAATAAAATATTAACAAGTTCAAAAATTAAGAGAATAAGAATTATAGCTTTATCCATGTTTGCGGTAATAGATCTCTATCATCTCTCGTTTGGTCGTTAAACCAATTTTTTGGCGCAATAACGATTTTGTCCGGGTTGTTGTTGAGCCAAGCGCCCCACCAGCTAAACGAACTGTTGGCGATAATATTATGACGGCATTGGCTCATCAGATAAAGGTCAAGATAATTTTTGTCCGCACCATGGTCAACGAAATAACTGGGAAAGGGGAGGCGGATATTTTCTTTTGCCCAGAGAATGTCATCGGAAAAAATAAATAGGTTTTTATCGTCAACTGTTTGTAATTTTTCTACGGCATTTTGATAGTACTCTGTTGAGCAGGCGCCATGGACCATGAAAGTTTTTTCATTGGTGATATAGTCAGCCCGTCTGATATGCAAAGAGATTGAGTTGGTAGTTTTGATAAGGCCAAGAACATCTTCGCCTTGTTGGCTGAATTCCGGCTTAAGCGTGATTTCATCTTTGATAACCGTAGCGCTATCCCGGAAATATTTTTCGCTTTGCCAGTAGCCTTCCAAGTAAGTATTGTCAGGTGAATTTAGAATCTCCGGAATAAAATTAAAATTTAATTCTTTGGTAATTTTTTCCGGGTTACGGTTAAAATAATTAAATATCTTGTCCTTTATTGTGTGGTTATATCTTTTGTATTTTCTGATTTCCGAAGAAAAAGCGATTTCCGCTGAAATATTAAAAAATTTTAAGCTGAATTTATGCAGTTTGTAAGTTTCAAACGTCCTTAGATCTAATTTTAACTGTGTTTTATTTTTTATAGCCAAATTTCTCCCCAAGCTGTATTGAAATAGTTGGTTGCCCAGCCCGCCATGTAGTTTTACGATTATCATAGATTGTCGTTTAGTTCCCAATTTTCCCAAACAAACTCGTATTGATAGGTCGGGTGGTGCGTTTTGGCCAACTCAGTTTGTATTTTTTTCATCCTCCCCTCAGCGTCCGGAATAAAATCATGAAATTGCACCTGAATATTTTTAATTTTTTTAATTAGTTCAGTATTTATTAAATCTTCCAGTAAGTCATATTCGCCGCCCTCAATATTAATTTTAAATAGATCAATTATTTTTATATTATTTTCCTTGATAAAATCAGAAATGCGAATAATTCGAACATTTTCTTTATGATCACCCTGCTGAAATAATGAGGAGCCGTCATTGTCAATTGTTATTTCCGTATTTTTGTTTTCTTTGCCCAGACCGAAATTATAAATTTTGATCTTTTGGTTATCAGCAAAAATATTTTTTATTTTTTTTGCGTAACTTTCAACTGGTTCGAAAACAAATATGGTACAATTAAATTTTTCAGAAATATCTTTTGCCCACTGCCCTTCATAGCCACCGACATCAAAAACAATTGAAGAATAGTCAAGCTTGTAGTCTAGGCGCAAAGTTTTGTCGCCGTTTATCATTTTCCATTGTCTGACCCTATTTATTCTAATTCTTTCTTTTTTAGTCAGAAAGATGAATTTAATAATTCTAACGGTTATAATTTTCAAAGCGCCAATTATTAAAAAAATTTTATTTTTTCTAAATTTATCCATATTTAAAAATCTGAATTAAATTTTTGGCATAATATTGTAATCATTTAGAATCGTATAATCCAGAAGTTGATTTGAGCATATAATTATATGAGGCTTTTTTGTGACCGACGATGTTCGGTAATAAAAATAAAGATTATCCCATTTAATTTTTTTTTCCTGATGTAGCATTTTGATATCATTCATAAAATGGTGGTTTTTCCATCTTTCCATAAGTATGACGAATTTTTTTGAGGCATTAAAGACATTGGTCAAGGCAGTCAGATGATTTGTACCGGTATGAATATGCATAATTACAGCTTGTGTAAAAGAGAGGTCGGCTTCCAGGTAGCCATTGTTAAAAAGCTTTGTGGCGTCCGCAACACGAATATCCGCTTGAAGCTGGGGGAATGATTCACGTAGAAATTTTATTTGTTCCGCTTCTCGGTCAATACCGAAAAGTTTAAATTCGGGAGATAATGTCTGAAGATTGTTAAGATGCATGCCGTTGCCGCAGCCAAGCTCTAGAATGCTCAACGGTTTCAATTGCAAAATCGTTTCGTAAATTAATTGCCAATTTTCGTGAAGAGGTTTTATTTTTGTATTAATTTTTAATAGTTTATTGTCAATAAACTGATAATCACCTGGTTTTAAATTTAGTGTGTAGAGTTTTGCATCTTTTTTTAACTCTCCTCTATAGTGGAGGTTATAAAGAGGCCAATTGAACATATCGCCCTGAAAATTTTTATTATTCTCGGCATATTTTTGCTTCCAAAATATTTTTTTTACAGCTTTTAAGAGGTGATATTTAAATAAATAGAGATTGGCGTAATTTTCTTTGGGTTTATTCGCGAAGTTTATAATTTTTTTTAATTTTTTTAGCATAAGGCTTTCAAGTTTAGCGTATTAATAATAGTGTTGGCAAAATTTTCAGGCAAAAATTTTTGATATTTTTGGCTGTTTAAAAAAATTTCAATTGATCGCAGGTAATTATTGTATTCTGCCTCTGATATGTTGGTGATATAGTCAGCTAATTCCACGTCTGTTTTAAAGAGACGCCGATCTATAAATGAATCAACATCAATAAAATCAGTTACATTTGAAGCACCCCAATATATCGGCACAACACCATAACGCATACAATCAAATATTTTTTCTGAAATGTAACCTTTTTCTTCTCGCATATTCTCGTAGCATAGCGAAAACCTATAATTTGACAGCACCTCGGCCTTATTGTCTAGCTGGCCGCGGTAGGACGGATGGATAATGACGTTTTTGGGAAAAATTTTTTGCATCCGGGTAACCGGCACATTCCAGCTTCGGCCATATAAGTCGAAATCATTAGGGAAGTTTTTTTCAAAGTATTCGATGGATTTTCGCCGGGCAGAATAAAGCTCCTTGGAATAACTAGAATATTTATTCATGGATATATTGACTAAAAGTTTTTTCTCTCCGAAGGGAGGCCTGTTTGCTACCGGCAATTGCCGGGCTATTGGATGATAAAATTTATAGATTTTCTTATTGTCAACATAATCATCATTCCAAGTAAATATATAAGAAAATTTTTTATGTAGTCGCTTTGAAAAATTTTCTGGCCGTATAGACTTGCCTTCCCATAAAATAAGGGCTATATTATTAAAATTATTTTTTATGCATTCATAATAAATATCCCGATCTTTTTTTTCTTTTTTAAATAAATAATTTTTTAGTTCCTTAAATTTTCTTTTCATTCCGCCATAATGAATGGATTTTGAATTCGGTGCATCAAAGAATATAACCCACTCGCAATCTGTTAGCGGATGGTTGTCTGATGTTTTTAGGTCGTATCCCATTAAATATAATTTTTGTTTAAGAAAGACAAAAGGATCATTGAAATTATCCCTGGTATCCGGATTAAAGATATTATTATTTAAAAAATCGTTATGGTGGATTAGAATATTTTTCATGATGGGCTTTAAATTGAGTCATTGGTAAATAATTCTAGTTTTGGCAAAGGAAATACCAGCGTTCCTCCAGCCTCTAAATATCCCTTTTCTTTTATTATTATATTTTCTTTTAAATGCCAGGGTAAAACTAGCAAATAGTCAGGCTTCATTTTTTTTACCTCTACTTCAGAAATTATGGGTATCAGGGTATTGGGCGTAAAACAGCCAAATTTATTTTCATTTACTTCTCCGATATATGGTAACAGCGCTTCTGTGATATTGCAAAATTGCAATAAAACATTGCCCTTGGTAGAGGCGCCATAACCCATAATCGTTTTATTTTGGCTGCGGGCTTGGTTTAAAAAATGAAGCAAGTCTTCGCGGCTATTCATAAGCCTGGCTTCAAACTCCTTAATGGGTCGGTTCGTGCTCATGCCATTCTTGACTTCATTTTCCAATATGGACTGGATGAGCTGTTTGTTCTCCTGGAGATTTGAAGTTTGTTTGGCTAAAGTGATAGAGAAGCTCCCGCCATTTATATTATTAAATTCAATATTGACGATCTTCAGGCCGACTCTGTCCGACATCCATTTAATTTGTTTTAAGCAATAGTATTCCAGATGTTCGTGGCAGATGGTATCGTATGAATTGACCTCAAGCATGGTTGGCAAGTAGCTTTGCTCAAGCATCAAAATACCGTTATCTTCCAAAATATCGCTTGCGTTTTGCAAAAATTCCATCGGAGCATCCAAATCATAAAACATAGCAAGGGCTGTAATAATTTTGGCTTTTTTATCAGGGTAATTTTTTTTAAAAATTTCAGAGTTAAAAAAATGCGGGAGTAGATTTATTTGATCTGTATAATATTCTTTGAATTTTTGCCCCGTGGGGTCAATTCCGACCAGAATCAGGTCGTTATTAAAATTTTTTAAGAAAGTAGCATCATTGCTTCCAATATCCACCACAACATCTCCTGGTTTTAAGCAAATTATTTTTTTTATTTCTTCTGCTTTGGCGCTTAGATGATCAACCATAAATTTGTTAAGACCAGAACGATAGCCATAATTCTCGCCGTACATTTCATTCTTTAAATAAGTATGAGCGAGTTGGACCAGGCCGCAGGTGCTGTCGTCATTATTCTCTTGGCATTTTACTAACTCGAGGGGACCGGTAGTAATTTCATCGGTCTTGTTTTTGGGAAAAACACCGGTCAAGGCCTGGTTTCCGAGATGTAAAAGCGACTCAAGGTTTGGGTTTTTGCAAATTCGACAGGATTCAATTTTTGAAAATTTAATCTGCATATTTTTACATTTTTTTAAATAAATAATATGTTATGACATTGCTAAATAAAGTTGAACCGATAATTGCAGCGATGGCTCCAGTTATTCCAAAAATGGGTAAAAGTACAAGCAATAAAATAATTTTAACGCTGCTTGAGCTCAAAGAAAGAAAATATAATTTTTTTTTCTGCGATTGGGCAGTAATAGCGGTATTAAAAAGACTTATTGGTAAAATTGCAAGTGTTATGGCGTAAAACCTGGCATATTGGACAGAAGAAAGATATTGAGGGAAAAATAGATGGTATAATAATGGAGCGATTAAAACGAAAATAATTGCTGCCGCAATGGTTGCACCAGTAAATTTAATTATTTTTTTAGGTAGGGTTTTCTTTAATGAGTCAATAGCGCTGCTGGAAAATTTTGGGAAAGCAAGGGTAATTATGTTTTTTAAAACGCCTGAATTTATTTGATCAATTGGCGCCATAGCGAATGAATAGACAGCCAATTCAATTGCACCCAGATAATGCCAAATTAGTATTTTGTCCAATTGCGCCGCAATCCAACCGATAATGTTCATGGCGGTCAGATGCTTGCCGTAAGAAATTGCCTCTAAATCAACTTTGTAGCTGGGTTTGAAAGTAATTAAAGTATATTTTGTTAATGCCGCGTTTATAACTGTCCGACTGATAAAATATACCAGGATAATGATAAATAAGTTTTGTGTTGCGTATAAAGTTAAGCCAGTTGCCGCCAAGATTGTAATTTGACTAATTACGTTATATCGCGCCGAATCTTTAAATAATTTTTTTCCAGAAAGAAAAGATGAATAAGAATTTAACGGGTCCATTAATGGTAAAAAAATCGCGGCAATCAAAAAGGTGTAAGTTAGAGAATAATTATCGGCATAATAATAATATCCAGCAGTAGCTATACTTAGAATACTTGATATCAGACCCCATCTCATCCGCTCTTTTGTTGCAGAAATTAGTGTTCCTTCATAGCCTCTGGCAACAGCTTGGGTTATCGATGTTCCCATGCCAGCCAGAGTTGGAATAGATAGCAGGCTTACGATAGACAGGATGTATTTATAGCTCCCATAGGTCTCAGTTGTTAAAAGGTTAGCAAACGCGATAGACAGCAGAAATGCTGCAAACATGGAAATTGCTTGATTCAAGCCAAGCCAAAATCCGCCCCTGGAAAAATAAATCATATCAGTTTGCGTCCATTTTTCCGTCCAAAGTAGAAATATTTTAATTTTAGAAAAAATGTTTTTTATCATTTTTCGGCAATATTTTTTACATACCAATCATAAGCTACTTTCAGCCCTTGCTCTAATTCAATAGAATAATTCCAACCAAGGTTGTTCAATTTTGTTACGTCCAATAGTTTTTTTGGAACTCCATCTGGCTTGGTCGTATCCCATTTAATTTCTCCATTAAAGCCAACTATTTTTTTAATTAACTCGGCCAGTTCTTTGATTGAGATGTCTTTGCCCGTGCCAATGTTTACAATTTCCGAATCATCATAACCATTCATTAAATAAATACATGCTTGGGCCAGATCATCAGAATATAAAAATTCTCTTTTGGGACTGCCCGTTCCCCACATCACCACTTCGTTCTCATCATTTTTTTTAGCCCGGTGAAATTTAATGATCATAGCCGGTATAACATGCGAGTTGTTTAAATCATATTTGTCGCTGGGCCCGTATAGATTGGTTGGCATAACTGAAATAAAATTGGTGCCGTATTGTTTGTTGTATGACTGGCACAGAATAATGCCAGAAATTTTAGATATTGAATAAGGCTTATTTGATGGCTCCAAATCACTGGACAGAAGATAGTCTTCTCTCATCGGTTGGGGACAGTTTTTAGGATAGATGCAAGAACTGCCTAAAAAAAGAAGTTTTTTAACTGAATTTTTATAAGCATTATGTATTACATTATTTTGTACGGTCAGGTTTTCGTAAATAAAATCAGCTGGATATGTCAAGTTGGCCATTATGCCGCCAACTTTGGCTGCTGCCAAAAAAACATATTCCGGTTTCTCTTTGGAAAAGAATTGTGCTGTCACTGCCGGGTCCAAAAGATCCAGCTCCGACCTGTTTTTTAGAATTAGATTACTGTAACCTAATTGTATTAGAGCGCGGGTAATTGCTGAACCCACCAAGCCATTATGGCCAGCTACGTATATTTTTGAGTTTTTGTCCATATTATTTTAATAAATTGCATATTAAATTTATCTCACCTTTTGTTAATTCCGGGTTATTGCCGAAGTAAAAGCCATTATTATGAATAAAATCAGCATTGTGGCAACTATTGGTAGTTTTGATATATTTTTTAAAGAACGGCTGTTTGCAAATATTGCCGGCGATGATTGGCCTAATTTCCACCTCAGCACTCAGAAATCTTTTTTTATATTTTTCAAATATTTTTTTTGTTTTGCAAACGACCGGTACGGCAAAGTTTGAAATTATATCCATATGGCCTAAAATCAGAGGAATAAAATCACTATTACTTTTTATTCTTTGTTTGAATATTTGATAATTATTTTCACGGCTCTTGACAATTTCGTCCCAATAACGAAGTTGTAAATTGCCCAAAAAACCACCTATCTCTGTCGGCCTGGCGTTATATGAAAGATCGTAGAATATATATTTAGCAAAAAAATCATCAGTCTGAAGCTTGTTTCTTAATTTTTTTTGCTTTGCTTCCGGATGATTCCTATCCCATCCGTGAGCCCGCACCATAATAAGCATATGATATAATTCTTCGTTGTCGGTACAAACCATGCCGCCCTCAATAGTTGATATGTGGTGGCCGACAAAAAATGAAAATGTTGAAGCTAAACCAAAATTTCCAAGTAATTTGCCATTGATGCCGGAGCCAAGAGATTCACAATTATCTTCAATAAAAATTAGATTGTTTGTATCACAAATATCTTTTATCCTTTCAATATCATCGCAAAAACCCAGAACGTTCGTTAAAAAAAGACCCTTAAGTCTACGAATATTTTTTTCCAGGATTTGGGAAGAAACATTTAAAGTTGTCTTGTTGCAGTCTAGCGCCACCGGTTTTAGCCCAAGCTGAAGCAAGGGCATTACATTGGTTGACCAAGTCAAAGATGAAAATCCTATTTTATTACCTTTTTGCATTACGCCCAAATTCAAAAGTGATTGGATCAGAATAAGATTTGCGCTGCTGCCGCTACTGACAAATACCGCGAATTTCCTGCGTTGTTTCTCGGCAAAATTTTTTTCAAATTTTTTACACTCTCTACCCATGCTGAACCGATCGCATTTTTTAATGAATTCAGCCAGATGCTTTTTAATTTCAGCATCATTATAAAATGTAGATTTTATCAATTTAATCATTTTATTTTATCAATAATTGTTTTAATTTTATTTTTCATATAAATATGAAGATTATCATCATTGATATTATGCCATTTATATTTGGAATGCTGAGAATCTAATTTTATTGAATTTTCCTGAAAATCATTATTTAGAATAAGACCATAAATGATATCAATATAATGCGTATCAATTTTACCAAAAATTCCATTATCAAAGGATTCTTCAGTAACTCCGCCAAATATTAGCTTATTTGGATCTATTTTTAATCCGGTTTCTTCTAATAATTTACGGCTAGCCGCTTCGGCGATAGTTTCATTTTTATTTATTCTGCCACCCGGGGAGAAATATATTCCCTTAACAGGCTCGTTGGCTCTCTTAAAAAGTAATATTTTATTTTTTTCGTTATTAAATAATAATATATCAACCGCGACAATGGGTAAATTTTTTAAACAAATTAGAAAATCGGCATTTGGAATATGTGCCATATCGTTAAAATAAGTTTATAAAAAATTAGTTTTTAATCTTGCAATTATCATAATCCGCTTTAATCATTATTTCAACTAACTCCTTAAATTTCACAACAGGTTCCCAGCCTAGGATTTTTTTTGCCTTACTATAATCTCCAACCAAAATATCAACTTCGGCAGGACGATAATATTTCGGATCAATTTCTATGATTATTTTTTTTGTTCGCCGGTCAATCCCTTTTTCATCCTGGCCCGCACTTTCCCATTCTAAATCAATACTTAAATTTTTAGCTGATTCTTCGATAAATTCGCGGACGCTATGCGTTTCACCGGTTGCCAAGATATAATCATCCGGATTCTCTTGCTGGAGCATCAACCACATGCCTTTTACGTAATCTTTGGCGTAACCCCAATCGCGCTTAGCATCAAGGTTGCCTAAAAATATTTTTTCTTCCAGCCCCAATTTTATTCTTGACAGTCCGCGAGTAATTTTTCTGGTAACAAATGTTTCACCGCGCCGCGGCGACTCATGGTTGAACAATATTCCATTGCAGGTAAATAAATTATAGCTTTCCCGGTAATTTTTTGTAATCCAGTAAGCATATATCTTGGCGCAACTGTAAGGGGAGCGGGGATAGAAAGGAGTAGTTTCTTTTTGTGGCGTTTCTTGTACTAAGCCAAACAGTTCCGAAGAAGATGCCTGATAAAATTTTGTGTTTATGTCTGCTTCTCTTATAGCATCCAGAATCCTTAATGTGCCCAGGCCAGTAACATCAGCCGTGTATTCCGGAATATCAAAACTAACGCGGACATGGCTTTGTGCACCCAGGTGGTATATTTCATTCGGCTTAATTTTTTCCATCAGACGTGCCATGTTGCTTCCATCCGACAAGTCTCCATAATGGAGATGAAGTCTCGCTCCTTTTTTATGAGGATCTTCAAAAATATGGTTTATGCGGCCAGTATTAAAAGTTGACGCTCGTCTAATAATTCCGTGAACTTCATAGCCTTTTTCCAATAAAAGTTCCGCTAAATATGAGCCGTCTTGGCCGGTTATACCGGTCACCAATGCTTTTTTCATATATAATAATCCGAATGCTCCGAATAAAGTATCCGAATGCTCCGAATAATATTAAATTGATTTTTTAATTAATGATTTACCCATATAATACTTTTTTGGGGTTTAGTCAACTCGTCTAAAATTAAACAAAATACCTAATTCAAGATTTATAGCATGCTAATATTTTATAATCGTTAAGATATGATGGCGATAAGCCTTAAACAGCGTGTGATTCCGCGTCAAAATCTGCTTTGGCCATAATTTGCACCAATTCTTTGAACTTGACCTGCGGTTCCCAGCCTAGAATATTTTTGGCCTTGCTGTAATCGCCGACTAATGCGTCCACTTCAGTCGGCCGGAAATATTTCGGGTCAATTTCAATTATCACTTTGTTGGTTTTACGGTCAATAACTTTTTAATTTAAGC
>Ga0315268_10000425_pt1 | contig 49514 bp, 42 predicted proteins | sample C1_top_MG_FD_204535 | JGI IMG/M metagenome (GOLD analysis project Ga0315268, IMG submission 204535) | Sediment microbial communities from Yellowstone Lake, YNP, Wyoming, USA - C1_top | ecosystem: Environmental > Aquatic > Freshwater > Lake > Sediment | place: USA: Wyoming | collected 2017-08-01 | reverse complement strand
GACCAGCCGGCCCGGCATCTTTGCCGCGGGCGACGTGCACACCGGCCCCTGGATCGCGGTGGAGGCGGTGGGGGGCGGCATCGAGGCCGCGGAGTCCATCCACCGCTATCTCCAGGGCCTGGACCTCAAGGAGGGCCGCACCGAGGGCGAGGAGGCCCACAAGCGCTGGGCCGCGCTTCCCAAAGACGAGGAAGGCCAGCCCCGGGAAGTCATGGCCACCCTGCCGCCGGAGTTCACCTGCACCTGTTTTGACGAAATTGCCCAAGGTTACACCGAGGAGCAGGCCCGGCGGGAGGCCGCCCGCTGCCTCAACTGCGGCATCTGCTCCGAGTGCCTGCAGTGCGTCGCCGCCTGCCAGGCCGGGGCCATCGACCACAGCCAGCAGCCCCAGACGGTGGAACTCAAGGTGGGGGCGGTCATCCTGGCCGCAGGCTTGCGGCCTTATGACCCGGGGTACTACCTGCCTTATCATTACGCCTCTTTTGCCAACGTCATCACCAGCCTGGAGTTTGAACGGATTCTATCGGCCGCGGGGCCTTTCGCCGGCCATCTGATCCGTCCCTCGGACCACAAAGAGCCCAGAAAAATCGCCTGGCTCCAGTGCGTGGGCTCCCGCAACCTGCATCCCCAGGACCACCCCTACTGCTCGGCGGTGTGCTGCATGTACGCCATCAAGCAGACCCTCATCGCCCGGGAACACAGCAAAGAGCCCCTGGACACTGCGGTTTTTTTCATGGATATGCGCACTTCCGGTAAAGACTTCGACAAATATTACCAGCGGGCCCGGGATCAGGGGGCGCGGTTCATCCGCTCCCGGGTGCACAGCCTGGACCAGGTTCCCGGGACGGGAGAAGTGCGGCTGCGTTATGTCACCGAAGACGGCAGGCTGGTGACGGAGAGCTTTGACCTGGTGGTCCTGTCCGTGGGCCTGGAGGCAACCCCGGAAGTGGTGGAGTTGAGCCGGCGCTTGGGGGTGGAGGTGAACGCCCATAAGTTTGCCTTAACTTCCCCCTTTGCCCCGGTGGCCACCAGTCGGCCGGGCATTTTCGTCTGCGGCGCCTTCCAGGGTCCCAAGGACATTCCCCAGTCGGTCACGGAGGCCTCAGCCGGGGCCGGGGCCGCGGGGGAACTCCTGGCCGCGGCGCGGCACACCCTGGCCCGGCAGAAGCCGGAATATCCAGAGCGGGACGTCACCGGGGAGGAGCCCAGAATCGGCGTCTTCATCTGCCACTGCGGCACCAACATCGCCGGCGTCATTGACGTGGCGGCCCTCAAGGAATACGCCGCCAAGCTGCCGCAGGTGCTCCATGCCGAGACCAACTTGTTTACCTGCTCCCAAGACAGCCAGAAAATCATCAAGGAGCGCATCCAGGAGCTTTCTCTGAACCGCGTGGTGGTGGCCTCCTGCTCCCCCCGCACCCATGAAGCGGTATTCCAGGAGACCATCCGGGAGGCAGGGCTGAACCCGTATCTCCTGGACATGGCCAATATTCGGGACCAGGATGCCTGGGTGCACCAGCAGGAGCCCGAGGCGGCCCTGGACAAGGCCAAGGACCTGGTGCGCATGGCCGCGGCCCGGGTGGCCAGCCTGGAACCCCTGCAGAAAACCCAGTTCCCGGTGGTCAAGAGCGCCCTGGTCCTGGGCGGCGGCGTGGCGGGGATGGAGGCGGCGCTCTCCCTGGCGAACATGGCGTTCCCGGTGCACCTGGCGGAGAAGACCGACCGTTTGGGGGGCCAGGCCCGCAACCTGGTGGTGAGTGCCCGGGGCTTTGGCTACCAGGAATATCTGGGGGAGCTGATCAGCAGGGTGGAAGGCCACCGGCTGATCCAAGTGACGTACCAATCCCAAGTGAAGGAGACCGGGGGCTTTATCGGCAACTTCCGCACCGTCCTGGCCACGCCGGCAGGAGACCAGGAGGTGGAGCACGGGGTGACCATCCTGGCCACCGGCGGCCAGGCTTACATCCCCGGGGAATACGAATACGGCCGGCACCCCGGCATTTATCTGGCGGCGGAACTGGACCAGGGCCTAGCGGCCCGAAATCCCCAGGTGGTCACCACCCAGCAGGCGGTATTCATCCAGTGCGTGGGGTCCCGGGAACCGGAGCGCCCTTACTGCAGCCGGGTTTGCTGCACCCGGACAGTGGAGAGCGCGCTGGTGCTGAAGGAACTGAACCCGGAAATGGACGTCTTCATCCTGTACCGGGATATGCGCACTTACGGCCCACAGGAAGACCTTTACCAGAAGGCCCGGGAAGAAGGCATCATGTTCATCCGCTTCGACCCGGAAAACAAACCCCGGGTGGAGATCACCGGCGAGGGCAACCTGGAAGTGGCGGTCCTGGAGCCCATCCTGGGGCGGCCGCTGAAGCTGCAGCCGGACATCATCACCCTGGCCAGCGCCACCATTCCCAACCCGGCCCAGGGACTGGCCGAACTCTTTAAGGTGCCCCTGAACCGCGAAGGCTTTTTCCAGGAGGCCCACGTCAAGCTACGGCCGGTGGATTTCTCCGCCGACGGCATTTATGTGGCCGGAGTGGCCCACTATCCCAAGCCCCTGGAGGAGAGCATCGCCCAGGCCAAGGCCGCGGCGGCCCGGGCGGCCACGGTGCTGGCCCGGGAGACGGTGGAGGTGGAGCCCCTGGTGTCCCGGGTGGACCAGGACCTCTGCCTGGGCTGCGGTTTCTGTGAACTGGCCTGCCCATTCGGAGCTATGCGCCTGGTGAAAATCCCAGGGAAAGGGTACCGCTCCGAGAATCTGTCCGCGTACTGCAAGGGGTGCGGCGTGTGCGCCGCGGGATGCCCGGCCCGGGCCATTGACATGTACCACTTCCGGGACCGGCAGATTCTGGCCGCCATCCATGCCGGGGGGGCCAGGTGAAGCCGGGAACGAAAAAAAAGTCCCAATACTAGTTGGGCGACAAAATCAGCCACGGGAGGGAGACATGAGCGACGGCTATGAGCCGAAGATCCTGGCGTTTCTTTGCCGGTGGTGTTCCTACGCCGCGGCGGACCTGGCCGGGGTGTCCCGCTGCCAGTATCCGCCCAATCTGCGGACCTTGCTCACCATGTGCTCCGGGCGGGTGGACCCGGTCTTTGTGATGGAAAGTTTGCAGAGCGGGTTCGACGGGGTCTTTGTCTTCGGCTGACACCTGGGCGACTGCCATTACCTGGACGGTAATGTGTACACCGCCAACCGGATGCAGGCATTACGCCACCTGCTGGAGGTAGCCGGGCTGGGACAGGAGCGGGTCCAGGTACGCTGGATCAGTTCCGCGGAAGGGCAGCTTTTTGCCGACTATGTCACCGAGCTGACGGGGGTGATCCGGGAACTGGGCCCACTTGACCGGCAACGGCACCGACTCCACCTGGCCGCGGCGGAGAAAGCCGTGCAAAGCCTGCCCTTGCGCTGGCTGATGAACATGGAGAAGCAGCTCACCGAGCGGGAAAACGTGTTCCACGAAAAACTGGACGTAAAGACCTACGAGGCGGCGCTCTGGCGGACCGCCGAAGAGGAATACCAGAAGGCCCTGATCCAGGAAGTCCTGAAGGGGGGGGCGAAAACAGTGCGCCAGATGGCGGAGGAGACGGGCTTGCCGGTGTATACCGTGTCCCTCAGGTTGAACGACCTGGAGAGGTGCGGCCTGGCGGACGTCTCCGGCCACGAGGGCACCACCTTCACCTTTAAACTTCTAGCTGCTTAATCCCTCTTCCGCAAGAGGGTCAAGGAAAGTTGCCGCATCACCGGGGCAACCGCGCAAACGCCACGGGGCGTAAGGGGCAGGAGGTTGACAGCCATGAAGACCCAGGAAACTGGCAAAGTCGGCGCAGTGCTGGTGGTGGGGGGCGGGATCGCCGGGATGCAGGCCTCCCTGGACCTGGCGAACTCCGGGTACTTTGTTTACCTGGTGGAGCGGTCCCCCACCATCGGCGGGACCATGGCGCAGATCGACAAGACGTTTCCCACCAACGATTGCGCCATGTGAATTATCTCGCCCAAGCTGGTCGAGGTCGGCCGGCACATCAACATCGAAGTCATCACCTGCACGGAACTGGAGTCCCTGGCGGGTGAGGCCGGAAATTTCCAGGCCGTCTTAAAGAATCAGCCGCGCTACATCATGGTGGAGAAATGCACGGCCTGCGGCGACTGCCAGCGAGCCTGCCCCGCCCAGGCGGTGAACGAGTTCAACCTGGGTCTGGACCGGCGTGCCGCCACCTACATCAAGTATCCCCAGGCCGTGCCCCGGGCCTATATCATCGACCGGAACACCTGCCTGGGTTGCGGCTTGTGTGAGAAGGTCTGCCTGGCCGGGGCGGTGAAGTACGACGACGAGCCCCGCCTCCGGGAGGTGCAGGTGGGGGCGGTGGTCCTGGCTCCAGGTTTTGAGATCTTCAATCCATCCCACTTGAGCCCTTACAACTACGGCAAATCCCCCAATATCTTGACGACCCTGGAGTTCGAGCGGATTCTCAGCCCCTCGGGGCCTTACAAAGGGCACGTCATGCGCCCCCTGGACCGGCGGGAACCGCGCAAGATCGCCTGGCTCCATTGCGTGGGCATGCGCAGCGACCGGGAAGGGGCCTACCCCTACTGTTCCAATTTCTGCTGCATGGTGGCCTTGAAGCAGGCCATCATCGCCCGGGAGCACATCGGCCCGGAGCTGGACATGGCCCTGTTCTATATGGACATGCGCACGCCCCGCAAGGATTTTGAGAAATACTGCGTGCGCATCAAAAACCAGGGGGCCCGGTTGATTCGCTCCCGGGTGCACAGCATCGAGCCGCTGGCGGACTCCGGGGACCTGCGCATCCATTACGCGGACGAAGCGGGGGAGCCCAAGGAAGAGATTTTCGACCTGGTGGTCCTGTCCGTGGGCGGGGTCACCAGCACCGACACCATCAGCCTGGCCCAAAAGTTGGGAGTCAGGCTGAGCCACAACCGGTTCATGGACACCCAGTGTTTCGCGCCGGTGACCACCTCCCGGCCGGGGGTGTTTTCCTGCGGCTTCTTCAACGGCCCCAAGGACATCCCCCAGACGGTGATGGAAGGCAGCGCCGCCGCGGCCGCGGCCACCCGGTTGCTGGCCGAGGCCCGGGACACCCTGGTGCGGGAGAAAGTCTTCCCGCCGGAGCAGGACGTCTCCCAGGAGCCGCCCCGGGTAGGGGTATTCGTCTGCAACTGCGGGCTCAACATCGGCGGGGTGGCGGACGTGCCCGGGGTGGTGGACTATGCCCAGACCATCGCCAATGTGGAATATGCCCAGGCCAACCTGTTCACCTGTTCCCAGGATTCCCAGAACCTGATGGTGGAGAAGATCAAGGAGCACCGTCTCAACCGGGTGGTGGTGGCGGCCTGCACCCCCACCACGCACCAGGCCACTTTCCAGGACATGCTGAGAAACGCCGGCCTGAACAAGTATCTCTTTGAAATGGCCAACATCCGCAACCAGTGCACCTGGGTCCACCAGAGTCAGCCCGAGGCGGCCACGGAAAAATGCAAGGACCTGGTCAACATGGCCGTGGCCAAGGCCCGGCTGCTGGAGCCCCTGGATTACATCAGCGTCCCCGTGAACAAAACCGCCCTGGTGGTGGGGGGAGGCGTCACCGGCATGACCGCGGCCCTGAACCTGGCGGACCGGGGGTTCATGGTGCACCTGGCCGAACGCAAGGACCGCCTGGGGGGGAACGCCCTGAAGCTGCACACCACCTGGAGAGGGGGGCTGGTGGGACCCCGCCTGGAGGAGTTGGTGGGCAGGGTGAAGAGCCAGCCCTACATCAACGTCCATTACCGTTCCATCGTGACGGGCGTCTCCGGGGTGGTGGGGAACTTCCGCACCACCTTGTCCCGCAACCAGGTCATTGACCACGGCATCGTCATCCTGGCCATCGGGGCCGAACCATACCGGCCGGTGGGCCATTATCTTTATGGGCAGCATCCCAACGTGGTCCTGTCCCTGGACCTGGACCAGGAACTGGCCGAAGAAAGCGAGCGGCTCACGCAGGCCCAGGCCGTGGCTTTCATCCAGTGTGTCGGCTCCCGCACCGTGGAGAGGCCGTATTGCAGCAAGCTGTGTTGCAGCCACTCGGTGGAAAACGCCTTGAAGCTCAAGGATCTCAACCCGGACCTGGAGGTTTACATCCTTTTCCGGGATATGCGCACCTACGGGGAACGGGAAATCTTCTACGAAGAGGCCCGGGACCAGGGGGTGGTCTTCATTCGCTACCACCTGGCGGATCCCCCCCGGGTGGAGCCGGGCGCCGACGGGAAGATCCAGATCACGGTCATGGACCACATCCTGGAGCGGCCAATTAAGTTGCAGGTGGACCTCCTGACCCTGGCCACGGCCATCGTGCCGCACCACAATGCGCCCCTGGCGGAACTCTACAAGATTCCTCTCAACGCCGAGGGCTTTTTCACCGAAGCCCACGCCAAGATCAAGCCGGTGGAGGCCACCACTGAAGGGGTGTACCTGGCCGGGCTGTCCCATTATCCCAAGCCTCTCCAGGAGTCCGTGGCCGAAGCCCTGGCCGCCGCGTCCCGGGCCGCCACGGTGCTGTCCAGGGATTCCCTGGAACTGGAGTCCAACATCTCCCGGGTGGTGGACGAGAACTGCGACGGCTGTGCTTTCTGTGTGGACACCTGCCCCTTTAAAGCCATCAGCCTACTGGAATACATGTTTGAGGGAAAGCTGAGAAAAACCGTGGAGGTCAATGAAATCCTCTGCAAGGGCTGCGGCTCCTGCATGGCTACCTGCCCCAAGCAGGGCGTATATGTAGCCGGGTTCAGCCTGGCGCAGCTGGGAGCCCAGGTGGAAGCCGCGTTGGGACTGGTCTAGACCTAGCCGCCGCGCCGTGGGGGCATGGTTGGCGCGTATGTGCCAATAGATGCCAGCCTGCCTCTCCTATAATGGGGAGGCGCTGGGGAGAACCCCGTTACCCCGCGCCCAGGCCTGGTCCCCCGCCCTGTTCTAGGCCTCCCCAAGGCCGTCCCGGGCTCTCCCAGGGTAGGACCGGACCGCGCCTTTTCTTTCCTCTTTCTCCTCTCCGCTTCGACCCCCGCCTTTAGCTAACCCAGGCTCCCCCCGATCTGGTGAGCCGATTCCAGGTATAGCCTGAGGGCAATTTCAGGGATTCCCCGATTGCCTCCGGGGCTTGTTGTAATAGATTGGGGGGCAAAATCATTGGAGATCGTTGGGAAAACTGGAAGTTGAGGGAGAGGTTTTTAGCCCCGCCCCCCGGACCAGGACGTCTTATTTCAAGTTATTATCAAGGTAGGTGAAGCCATGGCCAATTCTGTGGAAGCCTGGGGAGAGAAGGATTATCTGGGGCCCGCCAACAGCACCTGGGCGATTTTCCTGATCAGCGTCCTGGGACTGTTCCTGGAGATGATGCTGATCCGTTGGATCGGCACGGAAATTCGCATTTTCGCCTATCTGCAAAACACCGTGCTGGTGGTCTGCTTCCTGGGATTAGGCTTGGGGTGCTTTACCTGCCGGCAGCCCATTAACCTCAGGCAGATGCTGCTGCCATTACTTCTCCTGACCCTGCTGCTGGCCATCCCCTTGACCCGCAAAGGATTGGGCTCCACCAGCGAGATGCTGAGCGTGCTGGGGGACCTGGTCATCTGGCATTACACCATCAGCAGCAGCCTGGGGCAAACCTTGCTTTACGTAGGCTTGGGGCTGGGCCTCACTTTTTTACTCATGTGCCTGCTTTTGGATATCTTCGTGCCCCTGGGGAGGTTGCTGGGGCGCCTGATGGACGACCATCCCCATACCATCTGGGCTTATTCAGTGAACGTAGCGGGCAGCCTCATGGGCACCTGGCTCTTGGTGTTGTTGAGCGTCTTTTATCAGCCACCCCTGACCTGGATGGTGGTCCTGGCCGGGTTGACTTTCTTTTTCCTCAATAAATCCGGGCGGGCCGGCAAAGTGAACCTGGCCCTGCTGGTGGCCCTGGTGGCCCTGGCCTGGTTCGCCGGCAAGCAACCCGGCTCCCTGGACGTCATCTGGTCTCCCTATCAAAAGCTGGTCCTGAGGCAGCCCAACTCCGGGGAGGTGGGGCAATACACGGTCACCGTGAATAATGCCGGCTACCAGGCGATGATTGATTTGCACGACGGCACCACCGGGCCCGACCCGGTGCTTTACCCTCCGGAGATGCGGGGCTTGAGCCAATACGACATTCCCTTGCTGCTGCATCCCCATCCCCAGACCTATCTCATCGTCGGGGCGGGCAGCGGCAATGACGCCGCGGCGGGGTTGCGCCACGGGGTGAGAAGCATCACCGCGGTGGAGATCGACCCGGCCATCATTGCCCTGGGGCGCCAGCATCATCCGGAGAGGCCCTATGCTTCCCCGGTAGTGCAGCTGGTTAATGACGACGCCCGTTCCTTCTTCGCCACCTGTAAGGAGCGGTATGACGTCATTTCCTTCGGGCTCTTGGATTCGCACACGGCCACGGCCATGACCAACGCCCGGCTGGACCATTATGTTTACACCCGGGAGAGCATCGCCCATGCCAAATCGCTGCTGCGGCCCGGGGGTGTAATGGTCCTCAGCTTCGAAGCCCAGAAGCCCTTTATTGCCGACCGCATGGCCCATGTCCTCCGGGAGGTCTTCGGGGAAGAACCCCTGGCTTTTAGGATTCCCTTCAGCGGTTACGGTTGGGGCGGGGTGATGTTCATTGCCGGGGACCTGGAGACCGTCAGAAGCCGGATCGCCCAAAATCAGGGGCTGGCAGCAATGATAGAAAAGTGGGGGCAGGCCTCTCCCCTGCCCCTGACCTACACGACCAAGGTCGTCACGGACGATTGGCCTTACGTGTATCTGCAGAAGCCTGCCATTCCCCTGCTCTATTTTCTGCTGGCCGGACTGATGTTGCTGCTGCTGTGGCGCAGCTACAGGCTCTGGCAGGCCGCGGGGCTGGTGGCCCGGTGGAGCCGCTCGCACTGGCATTTCTTCTTTCTGGGCGCGGCCTTCCTGCTGCTGGAGGTGCAAAATATCAGCAAGGCCTCGGTGGTTTTGGGCAATACCTGGGAAGTCAACGCGGTGATTGTCTCCGGGGTTCTGGCCATGATTCTTCTGGCCAACCTGGTGGCCTGGAGATTCCCCCATCTGCCCCTGGCCGCGGTGTACACGGCTTTGATGGGCACCTGCCTGGCCCTTTATTTTGTAGACCTGTCCCGGTTTGCATTCCTGCCCTACGCCAGCAAGGCCCTGATTGTGGGGGGGTTGACTACCCTGCCCATGCTCTTCAGCGGCATCGTTTTCATTCGCTCCTTTGCCGTGGTAGTGGGGAAAGACGAAGCCCTGGGGGCGAACCTGGTGGGGGCGCTGGTGGGGGCGCTGCTGCAGTCAGTCACCTTCGTCACCGGGATCAAATCCCTGCTGCTCATCGTGGCGGGGTTTTATTTCCTCTCCCTGCTGACCAGGCCGGGGGAGGCGGAGCAGGAACAGGCCCAACCCGAGCCGGTGGCCATCTGATCGCCGGAGCCGGGCACTGGACGGCTAATCAGGAAGGCGGCGGTCCGGGCTGACCCTTTCCGGGCCCATATTTCAGGAATCCTCCGGCGATTTTCTCTTGACATCCTGTTTTCTTCCCTCTATTTTTGTTTATTATCCGACCCTTTTTTGTCCAGATATAGCACAGACTCTCTCCCCTAGTTTCACGGCCAGCAGATGGAGGAAACAGGGAATGACCCTATTGGCCCCCGAGGAGCTTACCTGCCCCAGGGTGTTCGACGACCTCAACCTGACCATCATTGACCCGCAGAGCTGGTGCATCATGCGGGCCAACGACGCCTTCCTGACCCGGGTGGGCCTGCAGCCGGAAGCCGTGGTGGGCAAGCACTGCTATGAGATCATCCTGGGCCGGGACCGCCCCTGTTTTGAGGACGGCATCCCTTGCCAGGTCCAGGATGCCGCCCGGGAGAAGCGGGTGGCGTTCGGGGAGATGCATTTCCCCCAGGGGCAGGGCCAGAAGCAGGTGTGGCAAATCGCCGCCTACCCTCTGTTCAATCACCAGGGGGAGGTAGAGGGGGTGCTGCGTTTGGAGCGGGAGGTCACCCAGTGGCGCCACCTGGAAGAGGAGCTGTCGACCCGGTCCGGGGAATTGGCGGCCCGGTCCCGGGAACTGCAAAAGACCCAGCAGCAGCTGGAAATGCTCTTTGACATTTCCCGCCAGGTGAGCACCAAGAGTTCCCTGCCGGAACTCATTAATTTCCTCCACGGGGTGGCCCTGGAAATCGTCCCTGGGTCCGAGCCCCTGTTTTTGCTCCTGGATGCTCCAAGCGAGCATTTTCTGCGGCTGGAAGAATGCCGCGCCCAGGTGCTGGAGCCCTTGAAGCGCCTGCAACAGATCCGCCTGGAGGAGCCCGGCCTGGTGGCGGATTTCATCCAGTACCTGCACAAGATCAAAGAGCCGCAGGTCAATACCATGGGGGAGCGCAACAAACTGCCCTCCTTCCTAAAGATCATCTCCGAGCTCTACCCGAGCTGGTTCGGGTTGCCCATCAGCACGGAGCAGCAGTGCCTGGGCTATTTTCTCTCGGGTTCCCCGGCGCCCCGGGAGTACCCGCAGGCGGACCTGCACTTCTTCAAGGCCCTGTTTGCCCAGGTGGCCGGCCAGATCCACCACCTGGTGCTGCACGAGGCGGAAATTGGACAGTTGCACCAGCAGACGCCGGAGAGGACGGCTCACGGCGAGATCATCGGCAAGAGCAAGAAGATGCAGGAGGTCTATGAACTCATCGACCTGGTGTCCGGCTCCGACGCCACGGTGCTCATCACCGGCGACAACGGCACCGGCAAGGAGCTGGTGGCCCAGGCCATTCACCGCGCCTCCCACAGGCGGCGGGGCCCCTTTGTGGTGGCCAACTGCTCCGCTTATTCCCCCACTTTGCTGGAGAGCGAGCTGTTCGGCCACGAGCGGGGGGCTTTCACCGGGGCCATCCGGCAGCGCAAGGGGCGCATCGAGCGGGCCCACGGCGGCACCCTGTTTCTGGACGAGATCGGGGACATCTCCCCGGCCACCCAGGTGCTGCTGCTCAGGTTCCTGCAGGACCACTGCTTCGAGCGGGTGGGGGGGGAGCGGGCCATCGAAGCGGACGTCAGAGTGCTGGCCGCCACCAACAAGGACCTGTTTGGTCAGGTGGAGGCGGGTCGGTTCCGGGACGACCTCTATTACCGGCTGAACGTCATTGCCATCCACTTGCCTTCCTTGAAGGACCGGAAGGAAGACATTGCCCTCCTGGCCCAGCATTTCCTGCAGAAATACAATGCCAAGGAAGGGAAGAAGATCCAGAAGTTTTCCGCCAACGCCATGCAGGCCTTGCTGGACTACGAGTGGCCGGGCAATGTGCGGCAGTTGGAAAATGCCGTGAGCCACGCGGTCATCATCACCCCGGGGGAGGTCATCCGGCGCCGCCACCTGCCGCGTTTTTTGAGGGACGCCGGTGAGGACGCGGCCTCCGCGTCCCTGAGCGACAACGAGCGCCGGTTGATCCTCAAGGTCCTGCAGGAAGCCAACTGGAACAAACACGATGCCGCCCGGCGCCTCCAGGTGAGCCGCAGCACCCTGTACAGCAAGATTCAGCGCTACGGCCTGAAGCGGGCGGAGGGCGCGGCGTAGTGCGAAAAGAGGATACCTGGTCCATTTCTGGACAGGTCTAGAAATTCCTTAAAGCTTTAGGTTCTTTCAATTCTTTTGCCAATCGAAAGGTCAGATTCCGTACATTTTTTGCAGGCGGTTTTGCCGGCCAATTCCAGGGTAAGACACCCCGGCTGAGTAACTACCTGGAAAATCAGGCAAAGCTGCTGCGAGCCGCGCCACCCCGCGTTCTGGCAGGGTTCTTGAATCATATCAACCAGAGGGGTGTCACCAAAGTGGGGCTTGGTGCGCCCTCGACATTACGCAGTGATCAATACCCTCCAAAAAATCACAGGGAAAGGGGGTGAAGAACCCAAAGGTAGGCCATTGCCCCGGGGGGCGCCTTGGGCGTTCTGCCCGGAAAAATAGGCCAAGTTGGCTGAGGAAGGCTTTCAGTTAAGAGGGCTGCCGGTGCGCCGGCCCCTCGCGGTAACTGGCAATCAATTGGTGATTCGCGTCTTTCCAAATCTTTTGTGAAAGCTACTCCTATGACGCCAGATATGGGAGGTCACAAGATGGCGAAAAAAGAGAAACGAGACATCGAAATTAACAGCCGGGCGGACACGCTGCCCTTGATGGGGCCAGATGTCCGGCCCTGGCCCGTAACCCCGCCGCCGACCCCGGAATGGGTGATGACGAACATTTATGCCAAACGGAAGGCGGAGGAGTTCGGCAAATTCCTGGAAGACAACCTGCACTTAAATTTTGCCTTTGATAAACCCGAAGCCCTGCAAGGCCTCCGGGTGCTTTGCAACGGCACCTGGCTGATAAGCAGAATGTTTGCCGCCAGCCTGCTGGCGGAACAGGGCGCCGAAGTGGTTCATATTGAGCCGCCCGGGGGCGACCCCCTGCGCCAGCTCACCCCCTTCGGCCGGGAAGAGTACATGCTGAAGGACAATGTCACCGGCGAGCCTTGCGGCCTGGACTTCCTCCACGAGTTCCGCAACGCGAAATCCATCACCCTGAACCTGGAGACCAAGGAAGGCCGGGAAATCTACAAGGACATGGCCACGGCGATGGACGTCGTCATCGAGGCCTGGCCGCCGGGCTACATGGACTCCTTGGGTATCGGTTACCGGCAGTTGTCCAAGATCAAACCCCGGCTGATCTACTGCTGGGTGGGGGAGCGGGGCCAATGGGGTCCCTTGAAGGATGAACTCTCCAAGCACGGCCAGCGGATGCTGGACCCCTTCTCCGCGGCGGCGGATGCCTGGATCCACAACACCGGCTTCCCGCCGGACCAGTGCCCCCGGGGCGGCAAGGGCGGCGACCCCATGCGCTCCGGCGCCTGGCTGCCCTCGTACGTCTGCGGCGAGCAGGCCGCGGTCAATATCCTGGCCGCCCTTTACTGGCGGGACGGGGTTAGCGGCGAAGGCCAGTTCATCGAGGTTACCGCAGCGGAAGCCCTGATGGACATCCTGGACTTCGATATCGGCTGGTACGGCTTTAACAAATCCATCAAAGCCCGGACCGGCGCCTGGGACCCCAACCTCAACCAGTACGAGTGGAACCCCTGCAAGGACGGCTACATGATGATCGGCGGCCAGACGGACCGCCTCTGGTACCGCATCGGCATGTGCATCGAGCGGGAGCTCCCCGAGTTCGGGCGGCTGATCCACGAAGACCCGCTGTTGAAAGAGATGGGGGCCCGCAACTCCCTCCAGGGTCTCATCAAGACCTACTCCATCACCACCAAGTGGCTGCGGGACATCAACCGCATCGAGGCGGAGCAGAAGCTGATGGAGTACGAGATCGCCGCGGGCCCGGTGCTGTATATCGATGAAGTGGCGGAATTCCCCCACTTCAAGTATCGCCCCTGGGTCAACACCATTGAGACCCAGTTCTACGGCACGGTGATGTATTCCGAATCCTGCGCCGCGTTCCAGCACCGCACCCCGGCGCGGGTCAAGGACCTGGGCCGGCCCCTGGGGCATGACAACGGCGAAGTCTACCAGAAGTTCCTGGGTATCGGCCCCTTGAAACTGCGGGAACTCAAGGCGAAGGGGGTTATCTAAATGGACGAAAAAGAACTGAAAAAATTAAAGGTTTGCGACATCGAAGATCTCCCCGGCCCCAAGAGCAAGGAAGAGCTGGAAGAGATGAAGATGCCCTTCGAGGAGTACTGCCGCAAGGCCTTTGATCCGGGCAATGAAATGACCAAGCCTGCATCCCTCAAGGGCATCAGGTGGATGAGCACCACCATGTACATCTTCACCCCCCACTCAGTGGCCAACCTGGCGGAGCTGGGGGCTGAGTGCATCAAGATCGAGATGCCCCGGATGGGCGACCCCATGCGGCACACCTCGCCCTTCAACGAGGCGTATCTCTATCCCCTGCACGACACCCGGCCCATGACCGGCACCGGTTATGGCTTTCTGAACGCCAACGTCAACGAATACTACATCACCCTGGACTACCACGTGCCCGAGTCCAAACGGGTGTTCTACGACCTGGTGAAGTTGTCCGACGGCCTCACCGAGTGCTACCGGCACGGCACCTTCGACCGCTGGAAGCAGGGCTACCGCCACGTCATGGAAATGAACCCCCGGTTCATCTATGTGTGGGGCGGCGGCTTCGGCTACGGTCCCAAGATCTTCGGTGGCTCCTACGACATCCTGGGGCAGGCCCATGCGGGGCTGGCCAGCATCACCGGGACCCACGAGGACTTCGGCGGCCACGCCACCAAGTGCACCAACTGGTGTATCGACTGGTACTCCGGCACTCAGATCACCTGCGCCATCATGGCGGCCCTGAACTGGCGGCTCAAGACCGGGCTGGGCACCATGATCGAGTTCTCCCAGGTGCAGGCGGCCACCCGGATGTGCGGTTACACCGCGCCCCTGTACGGCCGCTTCGGCATCGTGCGCCAGCGCTGGGGCAACTGGGACACCCAGCTTTGCGTCCACGGCATCATCATGACCGGCAAGTCGGATTTTCCTGACCGGCCCAATCCGCAGGAAAAGTTCGAGGCCCGCTACGTCATGGTCAGCGCCTTCCAGGACGCGGACTTCAAAGCCCTGTGCGACGTCATCAAGAAGCCCGACCTCTTCACCCAATACAAGACCCACAAGGAGAGAGTGGGCGGGCCGGCCCAGGTCGAAGTCTATAAAGCCATCGAGGACTGGGCCAAGGACAAGACCCGCTCGGAGGCGACGCGCATCCTGAAGGAGGCCGGCATCCTGGCCGCGCCGGTGATGAATGACCGGGAGGTTTACGAGAGCGAGCACTTCCGGCAGCGGGGCACCATCCGCTGGCTGGATGACCCGCTCTTTGGGGATATTCTCACCCATTGCAGCTACAGCGCCGGGCTGCTGTCCAAGACCCCCCGGCGGCTCATGTGGCAGTGGCGGCCGGTGGGCGCGGACAATGTCAAAATCTATCATGAGCTCCTCGGCTATCCCATGAGCAAGATTGAAGAGCTCTACAACCGGAACATCCTTTAAGCGGAGGGGACAGGAATATGTGTGATATCATCTGGTGCAAAAAAGAGGTAGGCGGCAAAGTCTGTGACACCGTCAATTACCTGGACCCCTATTGCTTCTGGAACTGGGAAGGCAAGATCGGCTGCGCCGAATGCGGCACAGTTTATTACATCCACATGATCCAGGGGCACATGTACCGGGGGCCGGATGAAAAGCCCGGCGAAAAGGCGGACATCTTCCCCCTCTTTGCTGATAAGCCCAATGACGGCTACCGCTGCTATCTGCCGGGGATCGAAGGACGAACCCGGCCGTTCACCTGCCTGCCCCGGGAAATCTACCTGGGGCACGCCGACACCGTCAAGTTCAGCATCCGGGGCCGGCCGGTCAGGGGCTGGCGTCCCCAGCCGCCTTCCGCGGGGATCGCCGGATCGTTCGGTTTCTTCTGGGATATCGAGAAGCTCTCTCCCGAAGTGTGGGCGGAATTCCAGGAGAAACTCAAAAAAGGCGAAGTCAAGGACTGGTAAAGGGAGGAACTACTGATGGCCATGAAAAAAGAAGAAATGATAGCAGCCAAAAAGTTAAACCCGGTCGACTTTCTCGCCAAGGTCCTGGAGGCGGAAAAGCACACGGACCATATCTGCTGGAAGTGCAAGTACCTGAAATGGGTGCTCAAGGGCTCCGGGTTCCCTCCCGCGGATATCATCGGCTGGTGCAAAAAGATCCACTGGCCCCATTACTGGTCCATCTCGGAAATGGATGTGATCAAGAAGTGTTATGCCTTTGAGGCCTTAAAATAAAACGATTAACAAATGGCACATCTATGACTCTAGAGGATAGCCTGAGAGACGGAGTCCAGGAACTCCAAGTCCTGACAGGGATGGTGCTGGCCTGGAAGGAAGATTACTCCAGGTCAGTGCCCTCCGATGGGGGAGGCGAGTACCTGTGCCAGGACTTCTCGTGTGAGATCGAGGAGTACGTCTACCCCTATCTCCGCAGGATGATCGAGACCGATCACATTTCCCAGACTCAGGCCCGAGAGTTCATGGATTTTTGCTACCGCCAAGTCATAGAACTGCGTGAGTTAATCGAAGAACCAAAACCGCCAACTTAAGAGGGATGATGCTGGAAATCACGGCGAGTCCTTTAATTACCAGAGCATGATAGGAGGGTGAACATGCCCGAAAAATGCCGCTTAGGTGTCTGTGGCTTTGATCCCATGCTGGTCCGGGGCTATGTGAAGACCGGATTCAGAGCCTTGTGGTGGTATCTCCCCGATGAGTTGTTCGCGGATTACGATGTTCAGATCGGGGATAAGGTCAAAGGGACTTTGTTTAAGGTTATAAACGGTAAAGAAGAAACTACCGCTTCTCCCAATGAACCCTTTGAGTGGGTGACCAGCAAGGAGACAGGGTATGCCGTCTTGCTCCCTGCCGAGGTCATCACCAAGTATGAACTCACGGAATTTCACTTTTTTGAGCTGCAAATCGACCAGATCCTCCGGAAAGTGGCGGGAGGTCCCAGCGGCCGGGACCAGGACGAGTTTGAGGCAGTGGACGTCTACCCCGGCGAGGTCAAGCAGCGCAAATGGTGGCCTGACGGCAAGATGAAACTGAAATTCGTCCTGCCTTACGCCGCGCCGTAATCTTAATAACCAAGCCCATTTCCCCTGGCCCTCTCTCCTTCCGAGAGGGGGCCAGGGCCCTCATTCTTCCCCGCAGCCTGAGCCTGAGCGAAGGGCCCATACCTGTTTAATGCTCTTGCTCTCCACGAGGGAAAATCCGAGTAAAATGGATAATTCTGGCGTAAATGAAAGTAAAATGGAAGAATCCTGGGAATCCCTGTCCCAGCTCCTGAAGATCACCAATCCCCTGTTTGAGTCCACCCTGTTCCTGATGGGGTATGAGTATTCCTGCAACATCTACCTCCTGCGGGGAGACTACCTGTCCCTGATAGACCCGGGAAACGACTACACCGCGTTCATGGAGCTGTTCGACCTGGGATTGAAACCCTGGGACGTCAAAAAGATGGTTATCACCCATGGGCATATGGACCACGTGGGGGGAGCCATCGAGATTTTCCGCGGTTATCCGGGCAAGGCCAAAGACCTGGACGCGGAAGTGATCATGCATGGAGCCGGCCCACAGCAGTTGAAGGGGATTCTGAAAGAAATCGGCTGCCGCATCACCGAAGTGAAGGGAGGGGAAATCCTCAATCTCAGCGGCTTTGAGATGGAGGTGATCCACACTCCCGGGCATACCCTGGACGGCATCTGCCTTTATCATGCGGACAGCCGCACGCTGTTCACCGGGGACACGGTGTTGGCCCAGGCCATGGCCGAGATGGATAAGGGCGGGGGGGGCCGGCTGGACCATTACCTTTACGCCCTGCGGACTTTATTGAAGAAAGACATTGCCCATGTGATGCCGGGCCACGGCCCCGTGGTCCCCAATATCGGCAAGAAAGTCGTGCAGGACACCTTTGAAGGGCTGATCAAGAAGGTGGTGGGGGTGGACACCCCCTGGATGCAAGGGGCGAAGACCCTGGCGCAGGGAGGACTGCTGGAGGAAGCCCTGTTTTACACCAACAAGGAGCTGGCCGAGCATCCGGAGAGCTTGCAGGCCCTGGAGATGATGGCCTTCCTGCTGCACGACCTGGGGCGGAACCAAGAGGCCGGGGAGCTCTTCGACCAGATTCTGGCCCAGCAGGGCGACCATGTTTATGCCTTGATGGGCAAGGGCACCGCCCTGATGGGACTGGGACGCCACGAGGACAGCCTGAAATACTTTGACGCCGCCCTGAAAATCCAGCCCCAACTGAAGGAAGCCCTGGTGCATAAAGGCCTGGCCCTCTATTTGGGCGGCAAGCCGGAGGAGGCCATGGAGATCGAGGCCTTCCGGGAGGAGTTTGTGGCCCGGCTCAAGGGGGAGCTCAAGCAAAAGCCTTCGGCTGGCAAACCGGCGTCAACTCCCGAAGATGGGCCGGGTTGAGGATTTGTTTTAGATCGGCTTTTGCTTTCCCCTGGTATGGGAGCAGGAGAAAGAGAATGAAGAGGCGGAAAGACTAGCGTTCGATTATCAAACCAAAAAATCCTTTCCCTCGCTGAATGTTAGGCCGGTAAGGGAGTTCCCGGGTCGATTTTTAGACAAAAATTTTGGCCATAATTTTTTGATTTTTTGTTGACCAAGGAACCATGCCGTTTTGAACCTTGGCGCGCAATTTGCATTTTGATTAGATACGTGGAATAACCAGCGCCATCGTTCCTCAAGGTTGATTTTGCCGGCCCCACGGTAACGTGGGGCTGTTCTTTTCTGGCCCCGGTGAGGCTGAAAACCAGGAGGAGATTTGCGGCTGGGCCCCGAGGGCTGATTGAGGTTAAGACGATTTCCATGATCTCGCCCAAGAAAACCGACGTCCTGCAGTTGCTGGTGTTTGATGAGCCGACGCGCCAGCATCTTATGGAACTGCTGCGCGGAAATGGTTACGCCCCCCAGGCGGTGCCGGACCTGGGAGGGGTGCTCGTGTCCTTAAAGGGCCAGGAGTGCGCCACGGTCTTCGTGGATTGCGAGGCCGTGACCCGGTACGGCGGGGGCATCTATTCCAAGATCAAGGTGGCCTGCCGCTACTGCCGGGTGATCCTGCTGTGCGACAAGACCCACAAGAGTCACCGGGAGATCATCCGCCAGGCCATGGAAATCGGCATCTATGCCTGTCTGCTGGCCCCCTACGAAGATTGGGAAGTCCTGGCCATGGTGCGCTATTACCCCCGCAAGGAAGGCCCCAGGAAGAGCAAGAACGTTTAAGCAAGCTGGCCGGCAAGATATCTGCGTCCCCGGTAATCTTTCCATATTCCCAGGCACTTATCAAAAATATCACCTAGAAAAAATACCTTAAAATTTCCTTGACTTGATGCAGCTCACGGATTAGGGTGACCCCAAAGGAGGAGCGCTTATGAAGAGGATAAAATGGCTGGTGGGGTTGTTGGTGGCCGTCCTGATTCTGGTGGCGGTGAGCGCGCCGCCGGCTTCGGCCCAGGCCCTAGACGGCGTATGGCTAAAGGTGAAGGTCACCACCAAGGGGTACAGCGTCGACCCGGCCACGGGCGCTTACAAAACCCTCAACTTTTCGCTCACTGCTTACATGCAGTTCATCTCTACCGGTGGACCTGCTTACAATATTTACCTTTGGACCCAGGTAAACGGAGAATGGGTCAACTGGTGCATAACTGATGAAAATGCAGTCTCCCCCGGAGAAAACTTCATCTCGGACTTCTGGTTGGAGTTTTGGACGTCTGAAACGGATTATTTCGACGTGTATCATACCCCCTTCATCACCTATAAAGGCAGCAAAGTAACCTATAAAGGCACGGGTGAGGTGTATTATGGTGAAGTTGAAGGGGGAACGAGGCACTATTACGGGTATTTCAATATCTCCGGGACCAGCGTAGACCCGTCCAAGCTCCCTTTCACCCCCTGATTCGAGACCTGGACTGTTGAGGGGATGCGGCAGGGCCATAAGCCCTGCCTTTTTCTTTTTTAGGGACTCCCGCGGCCCTCCCTCCCCTGCCCTGCCGGCCTCCCTTTTTCCACCCCGACGGTTGCCATCGCCCCTTGCCGGAGTTATAGGATCCACTTTCCCGGGGAGTCTCCTGTTTGGGCCTACTGCCGAAACGCGGCCCTGATTAAATATTTTTTGAAAGTCTCTTGACTTAATTCCGTTTAGAAGATTATGATAGCTGGCCAAAGGAGGAAACATTATGAGGAGGATAAAATGGCTGGTGGGTTTGTTGGTGGCCGTCATGGTCCTGGTGGCGGTGAGCGCGCCGCCGGCTTCGGCCCAGGCCCTGAACAATGTGTGGCTAAAGTTGAAGGTCACTACCAAGGGGCACAGTTTTGACTGGAACACCGGCGCCTACAGCACCCTCAACTTATCGGTCACTGCTTACATGCAGTTCGTCTGGAATGGAATCGATTACGATTATGATGTTTACGTTTGGACCAACCCGGGGGGGGAATGGGCCAATACGTCCTGGACATGGCAGAATGTCGTCTTTCCGGGGGAAAATTTCATCTCGGACTTCTGGTTGGAGTTTTGGACGTCTGAAACGGATTATTTCGACGTGTATCATACCCCCTTCATCACCTATAAAGGCAGCAAAGTAACCTATAAAGGCACCGGTGAGGTGCTATACGGCATGGTCGAAGGGGGCGCCAGGGTCTATTACGGCTATAGCAATATCTCGGGGGCCAGCGTGGACCCGTCCAAGCTGCCCTTCACCCCCTAGGGCAAATCTTATGCTCGAGAGGATGAGGCAGGGCCAGGAAGCCCTGCTTTTTCCTTTTTAGGGACTCCTGCGGCCCTCCTCCCCTGCCCTCCCGGCCCCCCTTTTTCCACCTCGACGGTTGCCATCCCCCCGGCGGAGCACTAATTTTTAGAATCATGGCGTTACAGGAGATTCCTTATGAACATTGAGGCCGTGGTCGCCCGGGTGGGCGACCTTCAGGACGAGGAGATGCGGGAGGTGAGCGTGGGGGAGACCAAGGTGCTGCTCACGCGCCTTCAGGGTCGATTCCACGCGGTGGGGGCGGTGTGCACCCACTATGGCGGCCCCCTGGCGGAAGGGGCGCGGTGCTGCCAGCGGGTGGTGTGCCCCTGGCACCAGGCCGCGTTCAGTGTGGTCAGCGGGGACCTGCTGGAGCCGCCGGCCCGGACGCCCAGCCCCGCTTTGCGGTCAGGGTGGAGGGGGACGACGTCATTGTCAGCGTGCCCGAGGCCGCGCCGGACCGCCGGGTGCCGGCCATGGTCAAGGCCGACCCCGGGGCCGACGGGCGCACCTTCGTCATCCTCGGGGCCGGGGCCGCGGGCAACGCGGCCGCGGAAACCCTGAGGCAGGACGGCTTTCAGGGGCGCCTGGTGATGCTCACCCGGGAGGGGCGCCTGCCCTACGACCGCCCCAATCTGAGCAAGGGCTACCTGTTCGGCGCCGCGGGCCCGGAGGCGCTCCCCTGGCGGCCGGCGGCATTCTACCGGGACCATGACATCGAGGTGAGGCTGGGCCGGACCGTGGCGGAGGTGGATGCCGGGGCCAAGACCCTGACCCTGGCCGGCGGCGAAAAGATGGCTTACGACGCCCTGCTCCTGGCCCCCGGCGGTGTGGCCCGGACCCTGGAGGTGCCCGGGGCCGGGCTGCCCGGGGTCTTCACCCTGAGGAGCGCGGATGACGCGGACGCCATCATCGCCGCGGCAGCAGAAGCCCGGCGGGCCGTGGTGGTGGGGGCCGGCTTCATCGGCATGGAAGTGGCGGCCAGCCTGAGAAAGCGGGGGCTCAGCGTGACCGTGACCGCGCCCGGGGCTGTCCCTATGGCGCGCCAGTTAGGGCCGGAGATCGGCGGGATGCTGCAGACGGCGCATGAAGAGCAGGGGGTCGTCTTCCGGCTGGGGCGGCGGGTGGCGCGTCTTAACGGGCGGGACCGGGTGGAGGCCGTGGTCCTGGACCACGGCGAGACGCTGGCCGCGGACCTGGTGGTGGCGGGCATCGGCGTCAGGCCGGCCACCGATTTCCTGAAGGGCGTGCCCCGGAACCCCGACGGCAGCCTCACCGTGGACCAGTACCTCATGGCGGCCCCGGACCTTTATGCCGCGGGGGACATTGCCCGCTTCCCGGATTGGCGCACCGGGGAGATGATCCGCATCGAGCACTGGCGCCTGGCCCAGCAGCACGGCCGGGTGGCGGCCCACAACCTGGCCGGCAAAAAAGTCCCCTTTGCCGGGGTGCCCTTTTTCTGGAGCGAGCAGTTCGACCTGTTCCTGCAATACGTGGGATTCGTGACGGACTGGGAGGAGGTCATCTTTCACGGGGAGGTGGCGGCCCGGAATTTCCTGGCCTGTTACGTCAAGGGGGGCCGGGTGCTGGCGGCCGCGGGCCTGGGGCAGGACAGGCAGCTGGCGGCCCTGGCCGAGCTGATGCGTCTTAATAAAGCCCCCACGCCCGGGGAGCTCAAGGCTGCGCCCTCCTTCGATGCCGCGGCCCGTCTTCGGGAGTGCGGGGACTGAGGCGACCGCGGGCGTCCGGCCCGGGGACGATGGCTACCAGGTCTTTTGAACTCCCGGCGGCGGCGCCTTTCCGGCTGGACCTGACGGTGTGGGCCTTGCGACGGCGGGCCCACAACCTGGTGGACCGCTGGGACGGCGAGACCTACCGGCGGGTGCTGGTGCTCCGGGGCGAGCCGGTGGCGGTGGCCGTCCGCCAGAGCGGCCCGCCAGAGAGGCCGCGGCTTTGGGTGGAGGCCCGGGGCCCAGAATTGCCCCCGGAGGCGCCTTCGTTCCTGAGGGCCATCCTGACCCGGGTCCTGGGCCTGGAAGTGGACCTCTCCTCCTTTTACGCCTGGGCCCGGGAAGAGCCGCGGTTGGGGCCCCTGGTGCAAAGGATGCGGGGGCTCAAGCCGCCCCGTTTCCCCGCGGTCTTTGAGGCCCTGGTGAACGGCATCGCCTGCCAGCAGCTCAGCCTGGACGTGGGGATTCACCTCCTGAACCGCCTGGCCGGGGCCTGGGGTCAAGCTCTGCCAGGAGAGAAAGAGCGGGCCTTCCCCGGGCCTGGGGATGTGAGCGGCGCCACCCTGGAAGGGCTCAGGGGCCTGGGATTCAGCCGGGCCAAGGGAAGGGCGCTCCTGGAGCTGGCCCAGGCCGCGGCCGCTGGAAGATTTTACCCGGAGAAGCTGGAGGGGCTGGACGACGCCAAGGCCCTGGCGCGGCTTCAGGCCTGGCGCGGCGTGGGGCGCTGGACCGGGGAATACGTGCTGCTCCGGGGCCTGGGAAGATGGCACATTTTTCCGGGGGACGACGTGGGGGCCCGGAACAAGCTGCAGCGCTGGCTGAACCGCACCGAACCCCTGGACTACGAGGGGGTGAGGAGGGTGACTGCGGCCTGGCACCCTTACGGCGGCCTGGTCTACCTGCACTTCCTGTTGCAGGGCCTGGCCGAAGCCGGGCACCTGGCGGGGGTGAAGTGACCGCGGCCCTGGAGCCTTCCAGGGGTGTGGTGGTCCTGACCATCGGCCACTCCACCCGTCCCCTGGCGGCATTTATCGAGCTGCTCCGGGCGCACGGTGTTAAGAAGGTGGCGGACGTGCGCACCGTGCCGCGCTCCCGGCACAATCCCCAGTTCAACCGGGAGACTCTGCCCGGGGACCTGGCCCAGGCAGGCATCGCTTACGTGCACCTGCCCGGCCTGGGGGGGCTGAGGCGGCCCGGGCGGGACTCGGTCAACACGGGCTGGCACAACCCGGGCTTCCGGGGCTTCGCCGACTATATGCAAACCCCGGAGTTTGAGGAGAACCTGGGCCTGGTGCTGGAGATGGCCGGCCACGAGCGGGTCGTTTTAATGTGCGCCGAAGCAGTACCCTGGCGCTGCCACCGGTCGCTCATCGCCGACGCCCTGACGGTCAGGGGCGTCCAAGTGGAGCATATCCTAGGGCCGGGCCGCACCCAGGCCCACCGCCTGACGCCCTTTGCCCGGGTGGAGGGGCAACGCCTCACTTATCCCGCGCCCCTGGAGGTGGAGCTTTCTTCCTCGCCCTTTGGTAAGATAGAAAATGAGTTTGCGCCGGGATCTTCAGGGGATGCCAGAAAAAAAGAAAACTGACGAAGAGACCTATTTCGGCTACCGGCGGGTGTCCGCGGCGGAGAAAGGGCGCCTGGTAAAGGACCACTTCGACACCGTGGCCGGGCGCTACGACCTGATGAACACCCTGCTGAGCTTCGGGCTGCACCACCTATGGAAGCGCACCGCGGTGAAGATGCTGGCCCTGCGGCCCACCGAAAGGGTCCTGGACGTGTGCGGCGGCACCGCGGACCTGGCCCTCCTGGCCGCCCGGGCCGTGGGGCCGAGGGGGCGGGTCGTGGTCCTGGACCTCAACCGGGCCATGCTGGCGGCGGGGCGGCCCAAGGTGGCCGGTGCCGGTTTGACTGGCAACATCTTCTTCGTACAGGGGGACGCGGAAAACCTGGCCTGCCCGGATGCGGCCTTTGACGCGGCCATGGTGGGTTTCGGCATCCGCAACCTCATCCACCCCGAGGCGGGCTTCCGGGAGATGCACCGGGTGCTAAAGCCGGGGGGGCGCCTCATGTGTTTGGAGTTCTCCCAGCCGGTTAATTCCTGGTTTCGCCGGCTGTACGACTTTTATTCCTTCCAGGTCATGCCCCTGGCGGGCCGGCTGGCGGTGGGGTCCCGCCAGGCTTACACCTATCTGCCCGAATCCATCCGCATGTTTGCCCGGCCGGAAGATCTCTCTGCGCTGCTTACTGAGTTGGGCTTCACCCGGGTGCGTTACCGGCGCCTGAGTAACGGCATCGCCGGGGTGCACGTGGGGGTGAAGGCGTGAAGCTCAACTGGGCGGAGCGCTGCCTGGTGAACAGCCCGGTACGCCTCCTGGCGCAGCACTTCATCATGCGCTGGGTCAGGAAGAGTGGGGCCTTGCGGCCCGGGGGCCGGCTGCTGGAGGTGGGGTGCGGCCGGGGGGCCGGGGCCCGCCTGATTCTCAGGGAATTTCAACCGGCGCAGTTGGCAGTCCTGGACCTGGACCGGGACATGGTGGGCAAGGCCCGGGCCCACCTAAGGCCGGAGCTGGACGGACGGGTTTCCGTGTACGTCGGCGACGCCACCCACCTCCCTTACCGCGAGGGGCTCCTGGACGGGGTCTTCGCCCTGGGGGTGCTGCACCACGTGCCCCGCTGGCGGGAGGCGCTTAAGGAGATCGCCCGGGTGCTGCGGCCCGGGGGCGTCTACGTGGTGGAGGAGTTCTATCCCCCCTTGTACCTGAATTTTCTGGCCCGGCGCCTGTTTCGCCATCCCGAGGAGGACCGGTTCGACAGCCCGGAGCTGCACCGGGCCCTGAAGGGGGCGGGCTTCACCCTCACGGAGTCCCTGGAGGCGAAAAAACTGGGCCTGCTGGCGGTGGCGGTGAAGGAAGGCTGAAGGGGACAAGGCCTTCCCTGGGAAATCCTTGCATAATATCGAAAAAGAAAAGTAGGGGCGGGTTTTAAACCCGCCCCTACAGTTTACAGCCAACGGCAGCGTTTTTCGCCGTCCAGGCTGGTCAGTCCTCGCCATAGGCGCCTTCTTTCACCTTGCCCCAGAAAATCCGGTATTGATAAGCATTGTAGCCCAGCATCAGGGGCAGTAGCACCACCAGGCCCACCAGCATGATGGTGAGGATGTTGTCCGGCGCCGCAGTTGCGGCCACGGTCAACCCCGGAGGGATGAGGCAGGGGTAGAGGCTGGCCGCCAGGCAGACGAAGGCCGCGGCGAAGAAGGCCAGGGTCCAGAGGAAGGGCGCGTATTCGCGGCGTTTCCTGAGGCTCAAGAGGACCCCGGACAGGGTCAGGGGGATAGTGAGGAGGAAGGCTAATGGACCGGGGGCCAGCCATTTGCGGGTTAGCTCCGGGTGGTCCAGGGCCGCGAACACCGCCACGGCCAGGGCCGCGATGGCCACCAGCCAGGCTGCGGCCCGGGCCTGGCGGCGGCTTTGGGTCTGGAGTTCCCCTTCGGTCTTGATGACCAGGTAGGTGGCCCCGAGGAGGGCATAGCCACAGAGAAGTCCCCCGGCCACCAGGGCCGCGAAGGGAGTGAGCCAGTCCCAGACGCCGCCGGCAAACTGGCCGGCCGCGACCAGGGGGCCGTTGAGCAGGCCGCCCAGGAGGAAGCCCTGGGCCAGGGCCGCGAGCAGGCTCCCGCCGCCGAAGGCCAGGCGCCAGAGGCTTTGGTAGCGGGCCGCAGCCTGGAACTCAAAGGAGACGCCACGGAGGATGAGCCCCAGGAGCAGGAGCAGCATGGGCAGGTAGAAGGCGGAGAGCACCACCCCGTAAGCCGGCGGGAAGGCGCCGAAGAGCATGCCTCCCAGGACCACCAACCAGGTCTGGTTGGGATGCCACATGGACCCGAGGCTGGCCATCATCAGGCTGCGGCGCTCCTGGTCCCGGGTGAGGAGGGAGAGGAGGCCTACCCCCAAGTCGAAGCCGTCCAGGGAGACGTAGATGAAGAGGATCAAGCCCAGGAGCCCGAACCACACGAGGGCCAGGGTGGTGGGGGCGCTTTCCATATTTATCGGCCCTCCGGGGACGGCCGGCCCCGGGCCGGCGGGACCTCGTCCAGGTCCGGCCCCTTGAGGAGGAGGCGCCGGGCAAAAATCACAAAGGCGATGAAGAGCAGGCTGTAGACCACCAGGTAAGTGACGAGGGAGGCGGCCACCGCGGCGGCAGGGAGGGGCGAGGCGGCTTCCCGGGTGCGCATCAGGCCGTAGATGATCCAGGGCTGGCGGCCCACTTCCCGGACGATCCAGCCGGTCTCCACGGCCAGATAACTCAGGGGCACCGCGGCCACCCAGGCGCGCAGCAGCCAGGTCTGGCGGGGGAGGGCCGGGGGGGAGAGCCCGCCCCGGCGCCAGGCCCACAGCGTCCAGAGCATGAGGAAGAACAGGGCAAAGCCGATGCTAAACATCACCCGGAAGGCGTAAAACGGCAGCGCCACCGGCGGTTGGTCCTCTCGGGGGAAGTCCCGGAGGCCCTGGACCCGGCCGGTGAGGGAGTGGGTGAGAAGGAGGCTCAGGCCATGGGGAATTTCCAGAAAGGTCCAGTCGTTGTCCTGGCGGGCGAAGTTGGGCCAGGCCAGGACCTTCCAGGGGGCCCCGGTCCCCGGGGGGTTGGTGCGCCAGTGGGATTCGATGGCGGCCACCTTGGCGGGCTGGTACCGGGCCACGGCCCGGCCGGAGTGGTCACCCAGGTAGATCTGCAGAGGGGTGACGAGGACCGCGGCCAGGAGCGCGACCTTGAGGGATTTCAGGAAAAACTCCACGTGCCGTCCCTTAAGCAGGTACCAGGCGCTGACGCCGCCGACCACGAAGAGGGTGGTCTCCACCGCGGCCACCCACATGTGGGTGACGGCCCAGAACATGTCGGGGTTCATGACCGCGGCCAGGTAGTGGGTGACCAGGAAGCGCCCGCCAGTCATGGCGCCGCCCGCGGGGGTCTGCATCCAGGCGTTGGCCGTCATGATCCAGAAGGCGGAAAGCGACGCGCCCAGGGCCACCATGCAGGTGGCGAAGAAGTGGACCCCGGCGGGGACCCGGCGCCAGCCGAAGAGCATGAGGCCCAGGAAAGCCGCCTCCAGCATGAAGGCCATGGCCGCTTCAAAGCCCAGGAGGTGGCCGAAGAAGCCGCCGGTGGCCGCGGCGAAGCGGGACCAGTTGGTGCCGAACTGGAACTCCAGGGGCACGCCGCTGACCACGCCGACGGCGACGTTGAGGACCAGCAGGCGCGCCCAGAAGCGGGCGTGGCGGTAGTAGTGGTCGTCCCCGGTCTTGAGCCACAGGGCCTCCACTATCACCAGGAAGAGGCTGAGCCCGATGGAGAGCACTGCCCAGATAATGTGGAACATGGTGGTCAGGGCAAACTGCAGCCGGGAGAGCATCACGGCATCGGTGAGCAGCGGCATAATCTGTCCTCCCAGGCCCCGGCAACATCAGGAACTCGGATAAAAGTTAAGCATAAGCCCGGTGGGATGTCGAGGACCAGGGCCGGGGGGGAATCAAATAAATTGGGGCATGGGGTGAGTCGTCCCTTAGTGGCACTTCCTGCTGCAAATAAGGGTTTTCCCCCGGCAAAACCAGGACTTACCCGATGGACTTGGACCCCTTGACTTTAATAACCTAGCCTCACATAAATTTAACTATCCCTTGAACCGGGGAGGAGGAGCCTATGAAGAGGGTTCTGGTACTGGCTTTGGTGGCGCTTTTGTGCGTCAGTCTGGCCGGCCTGGCCGTGGCCAAGAACAAGGGGAACAAGCCGGTTAAAGTAAAGACCATTCCGTTCATTATCAACCCGCCGACGACGAAGGGCCTGGCGGCTGCGGCCTGGGTAACCCACCAGGGCTTGCCGGATGCCGGGAAGTCCGATCACGCCCTTTTTTTCATGAAGGATGCGGCGGCCCTGAAAGATACTCTGCCGGGAGCAACGGTCAAAGGGGTCAATGGACTGGTGCTCACGGAACTCGGGTTTGACTATCGCCTCGACGGCCTGGCCCTGGCGGTAAGCATGGTGGTCAAGGTAACCGGCGGGGGAACCACCACGTTCACTATACCCGCGGGGCCGCCCACCATCATCGCCCCTAACTGGGCCGAGGTGCGTTTTGACCTGGGCGCCGGCATTGCCGACGTGGACACCATTACCATCTACTTTGACTGGGGCAGCACCCCGCCCGCGGAGGGTGAGGCGGACTTCATTTACCTGGACAACATCGACGTCAACGGCGCGCTCATGGGCAAGCCGGGGAACGCCAAGGTGCCCGCGTCCTAAGAGCAAGGGATTTCAGGCCTCATACTGCGTCAGCCTGAGTGGAGCGAAGGATCTCAACTTACGAGATGCTTCGCGTCCCTCAGAATGACATATACCGCCGGGAGTCCAGGGTTTGCCGCCGGGTTCCCGGCGGTTTTTTTATTGCCCGCATAGCCCAGAGACCGGATTTCAGCATTGGCGGGTTGAAGGCCCTACTGCTTTCGCCCCTGTCTGTTGGAAACCTGGGTCTCCTCTCCTTTTCTGCGCAATTTCACAAAATCATTGTGGGAGCGGGTTATTTTGCGATAATAATAATTATCAAACGTTTGAAACAAAGTTCTGCACCGGGTCATGCCGGGTCGCCGGCGCCGACCTGACTGAGCCCGCGGCTCGGAGCGGCGGGAAATGGCGCGGCACTTTGTCAACAGCCTGTTATTGCCCAAGGAGACGGAGAGGGAGATGATTCCACGGATAGAGATCGACACCCTGAGGGAGCAGTTACCATATCACAAGTTGCGGCAGCGCAAGGGCAAGGTCATCGAGATCGACTGGCAGGCGGAGTGGGAGCGTTTTGACGCCAAGGAACTCTTTGCCTTTGACCTGGCGGGCATCCCCAAGAAGATGCTGGAGGAGATGCGGCGGCGCCAGGAAGTGCTGATGGACGGCAACCAGGCGGCCATTTCCGTGCTCACCCGGCTGGTGGACGGGCTGTGCGGCTATCCCATCACGCCGTCCACGCCCATCGCGGAGAATTTTGCCCGGGCCGCGGCCAACGGCCAGAAGAACCTGTTCGGCCACGAGCTCATGTACTTCCAGCCCTCGGACGAGCTCTCGGCCCTGGCTGCGGTGGAGGCCATGGCCTGCCAGGGCGGGCGCTACGTGGACAACACCTCCTCCCAGGGGCTCTTGCTCAAGACCAAGAACCTCTTCTCCGTGGCGGGCAAGAGGCTGCCGGTGGTGATGACGGTCATGGCCCGGGAGGTGAACAAGGGGTCCTTGAGTATCCACTGCGGCCACACGGACTTTTATGCGGTGCGCAACGCCGGGTGGGCGCAGTTGGTCTCCGGCGACAACCAGGAGCTGCATGACCTGCTACCCGTGGCCTTCAAGGTTTCGGAGCTCAGGCAGGTGATGCTGCCCACCATGGTCATCGGCGACGGCTTCATCAAGAGCCACGCCATCGAAAACATCATGGAGCTGTCCGACGCTTTTCTGGGCTATTTTGTCGGCCCTCCCAACCGGCTGTATCAGCCCGACTTTGAGCACGGCACCCTGACGGGGACCTTCACGGACACGGACCTGACCATGGAGGGGCAGGTGGCTCAGGACCTGGCCTATCGCTTTTTCAAGCGGGCCTTTGTGGCCGCCATGTATGTAATGAACAAGATCCTGGGCACCAATCTCAAGGTGGTGGAATGTTACCGCACCGAAGATGCGGATATGGTCATTTCCATTTTGGGCTCCGCGGCTGGAGTGGTGAAGGATGTGGTGGATTACTACCGGGACGTGAAGGGCTACAAGGTCGGGGTGGTCCGGCCGATACTCTTCAACCCGCCCTGCTATGAGGAACTGGCTTACGGGCTGCGCAAGGCCAAGGTGATCACGGTGCTGGAGCGCAGTGGCACGGCCCACAACCAGCTTCTCCTGTACGATATTCAGGCAGCCTTGCAGATTTCGCTCCGGGCCGGCCGAGAGGGAAAGAAGGAGCACCGCCTCTATGCCCGGGACTCCATGCCCACCCTCCTCCACGGGGTCTACGGATTGGGCAGTAAGGACTTTAATAAATATGACGCGGCCGCGGCGATGGAGAATATGGTGGCCTGCCTGGAGAGAAAGCGGGGCTTCCATCGGGACTTTTATGTGGGCATCGAAGGCCCCTTGACCCTGAAGCCAGCTCCTCTCCCCGGCTACCTGGAGCGGGAACTGAGCATGACCTTTATCGGGGTGGGCGCGGAAGGGGTGAAGACGGCTCTCGAGTCCGCGGCGCTGATTTATGCCGAGGACATCGGCACCGGTCGGAAGAAATATATTCAGTCGGGGGCGCGCTATGGCGCGGCGCGCAAAGGCGCCCCGGTGTTCATGAACCTGCGCCTCGCCTCCCAGCCCATCCGCAACAGCTCAGAACTCACGGAACGGGATGTGCTGGCCTTCTTCAACGAAAAGTTCCTCTCGGACCAAATCCTCCGGGAATATGTGGGGGGTGTGAAAGAGCACGGACTGCTGGTCGTCAATGCGGAGAAAACCCCTGAGGAAATTATGGCCACCTTTCCGGTACAGGTGCAGGCCCTGATCAAGTACCGGGAAATCAAGATGGTGACCCTGGATGGAACCCGGGCGGCCCTGCAGCACCTGAACCGGAACCTGCCTGGCGCCGCATTCCTAGGTTTGATCAACCGGGAGATGGGCATCCTGCCGGAGAAGGAGTTTGAGCAGCGCTTCAAGCGCATCCTGGAGAAGAAGCTGGGGACCAGGAAGAAGGAGATGCTGGAGGCAAACATCGCCCTTCTCAGGTATGGTGCGGAGCGCTCCTCCGGCGCGGCCTCGGAAAAGGCGGCGGTGGCCTTCGCCCTGGCCGCGGGAAATCCCGGCTATCACCCGCCGCGGCCGGAGAACTTCGGCCAGGGCCCCCGGGCAGCCGGTCTGCGCGTGGTCCTCTCCGAGAAGGATGACATGGGGACCATCAAGCCGGTGAATCTCATGCCCGACTACCAGCAGACCTTCTACCGGGAAATGGTGGAACCCATCTTGGAAGGGAAGAAGGTGCCCTGGGATCGCTTTTTGCCGATAGTGCCCGCAGCCACCAGCCGGTATCGGGATATGAGCCACGTTGCCACCTCGCTGCCGGTTTTTGACGCCTCCAAATGCATCGCCTGCGGGATATGCATCGCCTCCTGTCCCGATTCGGCCCTCTATTCCACGGTTACTGATCGTCCCTTGGATGGCGAGGCCGAGATTTATTTCAAGACCTTTAAAAAGGCACCCAAAGGGGTCCCCTGGGAGCGATTCGCCTTGAACATCAACGTTGACCCTTACGCCTGCAAGGGCTGCGGGGTCTGCGCCCAGGTCTGCCCCATCGATGCCCTGACCATGGTGGCCAAAAACGAGCTAAACTCAGCCGACTTTCTTCCCGAGGCCTATGGGGAATGGGACAATTCCGTGGCCCTGGCCCCTTATGTGGACCAGTTGCCCCTTAATCAGCAGGTGTTATTTGTCTTTTCCAAGCTCTATCCCGGCAAGCACACCCTGTGCCCGGGCTGCGGGGAAGGGGTCATCAACCTCCTGACTTTCTTCGCCTTGGAGTCTCTGCGCAACCATCCTCAAGGCATCGCCACCTTCTACCAGGGCCTTAGGATCCTCTCGGAAAAGAACAAGCGGGCCATCGAGCACATGCTGGACCACGGCTTCAACATTTACACCATCAACGCCACGGGCTGCGATCAGGTCTCGGAGCTGGTGAACCCTTTTAACACCCGCATCTACCCCGCGGGGCACTACGGGTTCGGCACCGCCTCGGCCGCGGCCCTGGGGGCGAAATTCAGCCTGGATCAGGCCTATGCCAACCGATACAGTGACATTCTCAGCAAAATCATTGTCTTGGCAGGGGATGGCGCCATCTATGACATCGGCAACGGCCCCTTCAACCATGCCCTGGGCGAGAATTACGACATCACCTGGGTGATTTACAACAACGAAGCCTACATGAACACCGGCGTGCAAAAATCCGGGGCCACCCGTTACGGCTGCGACCGCTCCACTTCCCCCATCGGCAAAAAATACGCGGGGAAAACCACCCTGCACCGCCGGATCATCGGCCAGGCCATGGCCATTTCCCACGTCTATGCGGCCAAACTGTCCCTGGACAACCCCTTTTACGCCATCAAGATCTTAAAGGAAGCCATTGCCTACAACGGCCCCTCCCTGGTGGAATTCTTCTCCCCCTGCCCCCAGGGGCACCAGACCCATGATTGGGCCGGCCCCCTGATTTCCCGGATGATGGTGGAGTCCCGCAAATGGCAGGTGGCGGTGCGGCGCCCCTTTCAGCGCATCGACATCTCCGGCAACCCGGAGCCGGAAAACATCTATCCCGGCGAAGGGAGATCCTTCAAGATGGGCGTGAAGAGGGACGCAGCCACCTTCTACGACGTGGTGAGCATGCTAGGCCAGTACAACCAGCACATCAAGACCGTGAAAGGCGGCGACATCCCGGAGATCGTGCGAGTTAACGAGACGGTGAGCCTCTTTCGGTGGCTCCGGAACCAGTACCTGGGCGGCTATCGTGACTCCATGCCCACGGAAGAAGAAGTGGAGCGCATCGTGGAGGAGCGCTATCGGTTATAAGGCCGGCGAAGCGATTTTTGAGGCGAGGGCCGGGGGACAATTTTTTCTAAGGGTCCCCTGCCCTTCTATTAGAGGGCAACATTCCCTCTCGCCCTAGCCCTCTCCCCCGAGGGGGAGAGGGAAAGAAAGAGGGCCGGGGAAGGCGGAGCTCTGTCTTCCCCGGCCCATTTTTAAATCGCTTAAGGGGTCGGCCCTGGCCCCCTCCCCCTAAACCTCATGGACATCACTTACAAATTCAGCCGGCGGCGGCGGAGCATCGGCTTGACGGTGACGGTGGAGGGCCAGGTGGTGGTGGCGGCGCCGGCCGGCGCCACCCAGACCCAGATTACCCGGGCCCTGGAGCGCCACCGGAACTGGCTGGCCCGCAAGGTAGCGGCGCGTCAGGAGGCCTGGGCGCGGCTGCGGCCCGGCACGGCCTACTACCTGGGCGAGCCTTACCGCCTCAAGATGGTCCAGGGACCGCCGGCAGGGGTGGATCTAGCGGGGCGGGAATTGCGCGTACGCCTGGCTGATAAGAAGGGCGACCCCTGGCCGCTGCTCAAAGCCTGGTACTGCCGGGAAGCGGAGCGCCTCCTCCCGGCCCGGGTGCGTTCATTTGCCACCCGCATGGGGCTCAAGCCGGGACCGCTCCAGGTGCGGGACTGGCGCCGGCGTTGGGGGGAATGCCACCTGGAGCGGGGCCTGCGCTTCAACTGGCGCCTCATCCTGCTCCCTTTGGCAATACTGGACTACGTGGTGGTGCACGAACTGGCGCACCTCAAGGTGCCCGGCCACCCGCCCCGGTTCTGGCGGCTGGTGGCTGAGGTCCTGCCGGACTACGCCCACCGCCGGGGCTGGCTCCACCACTTCGGCGCGCCTTTTTTGGGATGGGAGGCGAGGATTTGAGGAGAGGGCTGGGGAACAGCGCGTAAGAGGCCGGGGCGCGCCCGCCAAATATCCCCTGCCGCAAGTTAAGTGTCGACAGATGGTAAAGAATTTGTATAATTAAGGGCCATGGCTGAGGTGGAAACTTCCCATCCTGCCGGGGCAGCTCCGGCTGCGGCGCCCACGCCGGAAGAGCTGCTGCTGGGCAAGGCCCACAAGGCCAGGCTGGGCCCCTGGCTGGCCACGGCCATCTGCGGCAACGACATCACCTCCTCCTGCCTGTATGTGTCCGCCATTGCCATCTTCTATGCCGGAGCCCTGGCACCCCTGGCCCTGCTGTTGGCCGCGGGGGTGCTGTACCTGTACCGCAAGATTTATACCGAGGTGGTGGAGGCCCTGCCCCTGGACGGCGGGGCCTACAACGCCCTGCTCAACTGCACCCGGAAGTTCGACGCCTCCTTTGCCGCCTGTCTGACGCTGCTGTCATATTTGGCCACCGCGGTGATCTCCGCCAAGACCGCGGTGGAGTACTTGCACACCCTGATCCCGGAGCTGCCGGTGATGGAGGCCACCACCGGGGTGCTGGTGATCATCGGCGGGCTGGTCATCTTAGGGATCAGCGATTCGGCCCGGGTGGCCCTGGTTATCTTTCTTCTGCACCTGGCCACCCTGGCCGCGTTTGTGGTCTCCAATTTTGTCTCCGTCAACTTGATCCCATTATGGGCGCAAAACTTCCAGACCGTGACCCAGGACGGCCACTGGCCCAAGGCTTTGTTCTTCGGGTTCTGCGCGGCCATGCTGGGAGTCAGCGGCTTCGAGAGCTCGGCCAACTACGTGGAGCAGCAGCGGCCCGGAGTTTTCCGCCTGACCTTGCGCAACATGTGGCTGGCGGTGACGGTCTTCAACCCCCTCATCGCGCTTTTAGCCCTGGGACTGCTGCCGGTGGCGGCCATCGTGGGCGTCAAGGACGGACTGCTGTCCCACCTGGGGCTGCAGGTAGGGGGGCCAATCCTGCACACCGTTATCGTGGTGGACGCCTTTCTGGTGCTCTCCGGCGCGGTGCTCACCAGCTACGTGGGGTTGAGCGGCCTGGTACATCGGATGACCCTGGACCAGTGTTTCCCGCAGTTCCTGCTCAAGGCCACCCGCCGGGGCAGCTATCCCCTCATCGTCCTGGGGTTTATGACTCTGTGCATCTCCATCCTCTACCTGACCCGGGGGCAGTTACTTTCCCTGGCGGGGGTGTACACCGTCTCCTTCCTGGGGGTGATGACCTCCTTTGCCATCGGCAACATCCTGCTCAAGGTGAACCGGCGGGAGCTGAAGCGCACCTTTGTGGCCGGCTGGGGCACGGTGATCCTGGGGGCCCTGGCCACCATGGTGGGCATTGTCGGCAACCTCATCATCGACCCCCGCTTCCTGTGGTACTTTGCCCTCTACTTCATCCCCGCGGTGACCGGCGGCATCCTCATGTACCTGAGGATTCCCATGCTGCGAGGGGTCCTCATCCTCATCGACCAGATACTGGCCCGCATCTCCCAGTGGCGCCTGGGGGTGGACACCAAGATCGAGGAGATCACCAACGTGCGGGTGGTGGTCCTGGTGCGCCTGGGGAGGCTGCCGCGGCTGGTCAGGGCCTTCAACTATATCGACCGCAACGAAGCCTCCCGAAACGTTCTGATTGTGCGGTTTTATCTGCACGACGACCCCGGCGTGGAGGAGCAGCTCCAGAAGAACCTGGCAGTGATTCACGAATTGTATCCTCCCATGAAGATCGAGTACCAGGCCCGCCAGGGGAAATTCAATCCCCATACCGTGGAGGCTCTGTCCCATGAGTTGAACGTGCCCAAAAATATGATGTTCATGGGGTCACTGACGGAAAAGCAGACCTTTTCCGTCCAGGACCTGGGCGGCGTGCGGGTGATCTTTTAAGAAAGACAGCTAGCAGCTTTTAGCTGCCAGCTTAAGAGCTTTAGCAGTAAATGACTCTAAATCTTAGGAGGCATGAAGCCATTGAAACGTTATCAACATAAGTGGTGGTGGGCCCTGATGGCGGGGCTGCTGTTCTTCTTACTGGCGGGCCTGGCCCAGGCCGCGGAGTTCAGTGCGGTGGTCGTCACCAAGAGCCACGACCAGGAGCGGCAGGGCAAGATTTATGTCAAGGGCGACAAAATCCGCCGGGAATTTTCCACTCCCAACGGCAACATGGTGACCATTATCCGGGGGGATAAGAAAGTTATGTGGATGCTGATGCCCGGGCAACAGGTCTATCGGGAGATGCCCTTTAATAAAGAGGTTATGAACCGGACCCTGAATCTGCCAAGTGAGCAGGTGACCAAGAAGTTGGTGGGCACCGAGACGCTGAACGGCTACGCCACAGACAAGTATGAGACTTCGGTAAAGACGGGCACCGGCGAGATTAAGGGCACCATGTGGATCGCCAAGAAACTGGAAGTTCCCCTCAAGATGGAGACCGCGGAACCACCCTTTGTCCAGGAGTATAAAGACATCAAGGAAGGGGGGGTGGACGACGCGGTCTTTGAAATCCCCCCAGGCTACGAAAAGTTGGCCATGCCCACGGGCATGTCCCCCATGAAGGGCATGCCCCCCGGGAAAGGAAAATGAGGAATCCTGGATGCACGAGCACGCCTCGGCCCGCCAGGCCCTGGAAGGCATGGTCCTCCGGGGCGACCTGGAAGGACTGCTTAAGAGCGCCGAAGCCCTGCACGGCCACCTTTGCCCCATGCTGGCCCTGGGGGTCAAGGCAGCGCAGTTTGCCTTAACCGAGCTGGCCGGGGAGGGCCACGGTCTGCCGGAGGTGGCGGCCGTGGTGGAAGGCCTGAGCTGCTTCGTGGACGGCGTGCAGCTGGTGACGGGCTGCACTCTCGGCAATGGCGGCCTAGTGGTGAAGGACCTGGGCAAGACCGCAGTGACCGTGGCCCGGCGCGCCGACGGCGCGGCCCTGCGCCTGGCGGTGCTGCCGGACTTCCGGGAGGGGCTGTTCGCCCGCTATCCCGCGGCGGGACCCCTTTTTGAAACGGTGATGGTCAAGAAAGCCGGCACCGAGGAGGACCGCCACCGCTTCCAGCACCTGTGGGAGGCCGTGGCCCGGCGGGAACTAACCGTGCCCCTGGAGGAGCAGTTTAAGGTGCAGCGCCTCACCGTGACCCCGCCTCCCGGGGGCCGCAGCCTGGAAGTGGCCACCTGCGGCGGCTGCGGGGAAGGGGTGGCGGCCTCCCGAACCAAAATCCGGGACGGCCGGACGCTATGCCCGGCCTGCGCCGGGGAGGGCTACTTCCTCCTTAACAGCCGGGGCATCAGCCGGGCGCAGGGTCCCTAAGAGGCGGAGGTTTAAGGTGCAGACCGGCCCGGTAAAGCCCCTTGCCACCACGCTGCTGGCCGGGGTGGCCGGGGGTGTGACCCTGAACCTGGCCATGCTCCTCACCTTCCGGCTCTTGGGGTTCGGCTGGCAGGGCGGGGGCATCCTGCTTAAACCAGGGGTGCAGAGCGACAAGCTCATCGCCGTGTGGACCCGCCTGGAGCCCCTGCCCCTGGTGGTGGCGAACCCGGCTCCCGTGGTGGCGGGCCTGATGCTTTTCGGCCTGGGGCATGCTTTCATCTACCGCTGGCTGGCCCCGGGCTGGCCGCCGGGGATCATGGCTCGAGCCTGGCGCCTGGCGGCTCTGGTTTTCTTTCTCTCTTTTCTGTTCTGGGAGTTTTTCACGCCCTTCAACCAGTTCGGCGAGCCGTGGCCGCTCATCGGTCTGGAGCTGCTATTCTGGGCCGCCATTGCCCTGGCCGAGGGCATGGTGATGGCGGTGGTGTTTGAGAGGACATGATATAATAATGACCCCGAAGAGAGTTGGCTAGACCTAGGTGGGGCATGTTCCGGGTGAATAAAGCCGTAGCCTTATGCCTGGTTCTGTTGCTGGCGATTCCGGCCGGAGCCGGGGCAGTGGAGTTCTCCGCCCAGATGATGCTGAAAGACGGCGGCAAGCTGATGCCGGGCAAGCTCTACGTCAAGGACGGCAAGATGCGCCAGGAATTTCTGGACGAGGAAGGGCAGACCATCACCATCGTGCGCCAGGACAAGAAGCTCATCTGGGTGGTGCTGCCCGCGGAGAAGTCTTATGTGGAGCTGCCCCTGAAGACCCGGCTGCCCGGGCAGTTTCTGCAGATCCCGCCCGACGCGGTGAGCAAACGCCAGGTGGGCCAGGAAACCTTAAACGGCTACGTGGCGGACAAGTATGAGGTCACGGTGCGGGGAGGCACGGGGGGTTTGCAGCGGCAGACCTTCTGGGTGGCGCCCAAGCTGGGGATGCCGGTGAAGATGGTGTGCTCCGAGGATAACTTCTGCCTGGAGTACCGCAGCATCAGAGAGGGGCAGGTGGCGGACCGGCTGTTCGACGTGCCGCCCGGCTACCGCAAGTTGACTTCGCTCCCCGGAGTGAAGGTGGACTATTAATTTCGCCATTTCCCATCACTTATCACCCTCACCTTGAGCCTTCCCCTTGAAGGGGGAGGTCCTTCACTTCGTTCAGGCTGACCAGAGAGGCGTCCTTGCCTCCCATCCAGCGCGTGGCTATCTTTTCCCACGTAGGCACACCAGTATACCGGGAGCAAGAGATGAATCAGAACGACAAGGAAACCGCGGTCTGCCAGGTCTGCGGGCAGGAGATGCCCCTAAGCGAGCTGTGGCCGGGCTACCTGGTTAAGGCCGGGGTCCTGGAGACCATCAGGAAGAAGCAGCCCCAGTGGTCGGAGGAAGGCTATATCTGCCTTAGGGACCTGAACCGCTTCCGGGGCGAATACGTGGAGGACGTCCTGGAGGAGCACCTGGGCAAGGCGACCAGCCTGGAGAAAGGGTTTCTGGAGAGCCTGAAAGAGCAGGAGCTGGTGTCCCGGAACATCAATGTCGCCTACGAGGAGAAGCTTACCTTCTGGCAGCGCCTCTCGGACAGGGTGGCGGAGTTCGGCGGCAGCTGGCCCTTCGTGCTGGGCCTGGTGGCCACCATTATTCTGTGGATGATGGTCAACGCCTGGACCTGGCTGGCGCGCCCCTTCGACCCCTACCCGTATATCTTCCTCAACCTGGTGCTGTCGGCTTTGGCGGGCCTCCAGGCGCCCATCATCCTCATGAGCCAGAACCGCCAGGACGCCAAGGACCGGCTGCGCTCGGAATACGACTACCGCATCAACCTCAAGGCGGAGATGGAAATCCGGCACCTGCACGAGAAGCTGGACCTGCTGCTCACCAGCCAGTGGCGGCGCCTGCTGGAGATCCAGCGCATCCAGATGGAGCTGATGGAGGAGCTGGCGGGGAAGGGGCAAGGGGGAAAGTTAGCCACCTGAAACCTCAGGCGGTGCGCAAGGCCTCCAGGAGGGGCAGGCGCGCGGCCTTGAGCGCCGGGAGCAGGCCCCCCAACAAGCCCATGCCCGCCCCGAAGGCCAGGCCCTTGAGGACGATGCCCGGGGTCAGGGCGAACTTGAAGGAGATTTCGGCAAAACTGGACCAGTTGATGGTGGACAGGGTGATGAAGTTGAGGAGCGCCGCGGGAATCAGCCCGAGGAGCCAGCCCAACAGGCCCAGGAGCAGGGACTCCACCAGGAAGGCCGCCAGGACGTGGCGGCGCTGAAAGCCCAGGGCCCTCAAGGTGCCGATTTCGCTGATGCGGGCGCCCACCTGGGCGTACATGGTGACCATGGCCCCCAGCACCGCCCCGAGGCTGAAGATGGCCGTCAGGACCAGGCCCAGCAGGCGGATGAAGGTGGCCAGCCGGCGGGATTGGGCCTCGTAGAACTCCACCTCCCGTAGCACCTGCACCGGCAACCTCGGGTCGGACTCGAGCCGAGCCTTCAAGGCCGCAAAGTCCCTGGGGTCCCGCAGGCGCAGGACGGCGATGGAGAAGACCGGGCGCCGGAAGGCTTGAAGCAGCTGCTCCACGTCCCCCCAGATTTCCGAGTTGAAGCCGGTGTTGCCGGCGTCGAAGACCCCCACCACCCGCCAGGAGCGCATGGCAAAGCGCAGGGTCTCTCCCAGGCCGGCATTCTCAAAGCGCCGGGCGATCTGGGCCCCCACCATGACTTCCTGGGAGCCGGGGCGGGGAAAGCGCCCCTGGGCCAGGCGCACCTCCCGGCGGAGCTCCAGGGACACGGGCTGCACTCCCCGGATGATGACATTGCCGGGCTTGCCCGTGCTCCGGCGGGACAGGTTGACCAGGATGATGGCCTCATTAGCTACCAGGCGGCGGCCGTCCGGGTCCAGGGCCACCTCGGGCTGGGCATTGATGATGCCGGCCTGGTTCCGGTCCACGGAACTCTGCACCTCGGATTCGGACCCGGCCCTAAGCACCACGGCGTTGTCATAGGAGCCGGTGGCCACCAGGGTGCGGCGCAGGCCCTCGGCCAGCATGAGCACCGCGGCAAAGACAAAGACCACCAGGGCCATGCCGAGGGCGGTGAGGAAGGTGGTGAGGCGCCGGGCCAGGAGGTTGCGGTAGCTGTAGGAGAGGGGGATGGGCATGGGTCAGGTTTCAGGTTTCAGGTTTCAGGTCCCGGGTCCCGGGTCGCAGTAAAGAATTAAAACCATATTATTTTCCTTTTCAATACCGCCCATTATAACCGTGCATAAAGGGGGCGGGGAGGGGGTTTGGGGGAGATTGTCAGCCCCCGGCCCTCCCCCAAACCACTATTACCTCCCCTACCCCACCTTGCCCAGGGCTTCGGCGATCTTGACCCGGGCGGCCCGCCAGGCGGGAAAAAGGGCGGCCAGGAGGCCGACGAGCAGGGTGACGGCCAGCCCCAGGGCCAGGGTGGCCCGGGTCAGGGGAAAGACCCGGAAGTACTGGCCCAGTTGGGTGCGGAAGACTTGCACCGCCGGGAAGGTGAGAGCGAGTCCCAGGAGGCCCCCGGCCAGGGCCAGGAGCAGGGATTCTCCCACAATCAGACCGGCCAGGTGGCGGGGGCGGAAGCCCATGGTCTTGAGGACCGCATACTCCCAGGAACGCTCCCGGGCGCTCATGGCCATGGTGTTGGCCAGGACCACCAGGATGACGCCGATGACCACCCAGGAGACTACCTGGATGGCCATGAGAATGGCTTCCGACATGGAAATGAACCCCAAGACGAAGGCCTGTTCCGTCTCCGTCAGGGTCTCGGCCAGGGAGTTTTTGAACATGCCGTCCACCTGGGCGGCGACTGCGGGGGCCAGGTCAGGGCGGGCCACCTTGACCAGGAACCAGCCCACTTGGTCGGCCCGGGGATTATTGATCTGGCGCATGGCTTCGTTCAGGTAGTCATAATGGAAGAAAAAGCGGCCTTCGTCCGTAGTGGGCTCCCGCCCGGTGTAGATGGCCCGGAGGATGAAGCGATACTCTCCGGGATAGACGGTACCGTTGATGATGATGGCGTCCCCCAGCTTCCAGCCGTAGCGCGCGGCCAGCTGGCGGCCGGCCGCCGCGCCCCGGCGGTCGGCGAGAAAGGCCCGAATCTGCTCCGGGGGCATGACGTACTCGGGGTAGAGCTCGAAGTAGCGGCGCACGTCCACGGCAAACCGGGGGAAGAAGTGCTTCTCATCGATGTAGGTGCCGCCGAACCAGGTGCCCCAGGCCACCCCGGCGACTCCGGGCAGGCCCTGGATGCGGGGGAGGTAGGCCATGGGCAGGGGAAAGAGCAGGGAGATGGCGTTCCGGGTCACCAACCGGGCCGGGGAGGCCGCGGAAACCCCGGCATACCAGGCGGCCACCACGGTGCGCAGCAGGCAGAAGGCCAGCACCGCCACGGCCAGGCCGGTGATGGTGAGCGCGGCCCGCAAAGGGTGCCGCAGGGTATTGCGCCAGGTGAGTTTGAACATATCTGTCACCTATCAGCTTTCAGCTTTCAGCAAAGAATAATCCAATTAAAATCTCTGGCCCTTATCTTGTCATTCTCAGCCCACTTTGTTCAGGGCCGGGGCGATGGGGACCCGGACGGCCCGCCAGGTAGGCAGCGCCGCGGCCAGGACCCCTACCCCCAGGGCCACGGTGAGACCCAGCCCCAGGGTGGCCCCGGTGATGGGAAAGGCCCCGAAATACTGGCCTACGGAAGACGGGAACATTTGCACCGCGGGGTAAGTCAGGGCCAGGCCCAGAGTGCCGCCGGCCAGGGCCAGGAGGAGGGATTCCCCCAGGAGGAGGACGGTGAGATGCCGGGGGCGGAAGCCCATGGTCTTGAGGACCGCATACTCCCCCCGGCGCTCCCGGGCGTTCATGGCCATGGTGTTGGCCAGGACCAGGAGGATGACGCCGATGACCACCCAGGAGACCACCTGCACGGCCAGGAGAATGGCGGAGGTCATTTCCACGAAGCTCATCTGGAACGCGGCCTCCGTTTCGGTGAGGGTCTCGGCCAGGGAATTCTTAAAAATCGCGTCGATTTTCTCGGCCACCGGCGCGGCCAGATCCGGCCGGGCCACCTGCACCAGGAACCAGCCCACCTTGTCGGCCATGTCGGGCATGGTCTTCTTCAAGGTTTCGTTCAAATAGTCATAGTGGAACAAGAATTGGCTTTCATCAGTGGTGGTCTCCCGGCCCGTGTAGATGGCCCGGAGGACAAAACGGTACTCCCCGGGGAAATAAGTGCCGGTAAGGGTGATGGCGTCCCCCAGCTTCCAGCCGAAGCGGGCCGCCAGCTTGCGGCCGGCGAGAGCACCCCGGCGGTCTTTGGCCAGGGCCAGCTTCTGGTTTTCGGGCACGAGGAACTCCGGAAAGGCGTTGAGAATGCCGGGCAGGGAGGTGGCGAACTGGGGGAAGAAGTGCTTTTTGTCGATGTAGATGCCTTCAAACCAGTAGGAATAGCCCACGGTGGTGACGCCGGGCACGGCCTGGATCTTGGGGAGGTACGACAGGGGCAGGGGGAAGACCAGGGAGACGGCGTTCCTGGTCACCAGGCGCACCGGAGAGGCCGCGGCCACCCCGCCGTACCAGGCGGCCACCACGGTGCGCAGGAGGCAAAAGGCCAGGACCGCTACGGCCAGGCCGGTGACGGTGAGGGAGGCCCGCAGGGGGTGCCTGAGGGTGTTGCGCCAGATGAGTTTAAGCATGGTTCAAAGTTTAAGGTTCAAAGTTCAAAGTTCAGGTTATAAGTTTGTCCAGGTTACAAACTTTGAACTTTGAACTTTGAACCTTGAACTCATTTTATCCCATCCTCCGCCGCCAAAATCTCTAAGGCCAGGAGGCCCACGTCAATGAGGCGCCGCTCTCCCAGGCGCAAGAGCTTGGCGGTGGCAAAGGTATCGTTGATGCGGTTGACCACCACCTGGCAGGCCCCGCCGGCCCGGAGCCCATAAGTGGAGACCAGGGCCAGGGTCAGGTAGGCGCTCATCTCCATCTCGAAGTTCAGGACCCCGGCCCGGCTGAGTCGGGCCACCTTGCCGGGGTCCAAGGTGGGGAAGCCGGGCACCGTGCGGCCCTGGCCAGCGTAAAAGTCCGCGGTGGTGCAGGTCAGCCCTACGTGGTGGGGGACTTGCAACAGCCCCGCCGCTTTTCTCAACGCGGCCAGCACCCGGGGGTGGGCCCGGGCCCGGAGGCGGGCCGGGGCATAATAGCGGGTGGTGTCTTCGTCCCGGAGGGCCCGGGAGGTGATGACCAGGTCCCCCAGGGCGATGTATTCCTGCAAGGCGCCGGTGGTGCCCAGGCGGATGAAGGTGGCCCGGGGCACCAGCTGGGCGGCCTCCACCAGGGCGATGACGCTGGCCGCGGCGCCGATGCCGGTGGCCAGGACGGACACCGGAATGCTCTGGTAGGTGCCGGTGAGGGTGAGAAACTCCCGGTGGCGGCGGCGGACGGTGACCCGGTCAAAACGGCGGGCAATCCTCCGGGCCCGATCCGGGTGGCCGCAGGTGAAGATGTAAGGGGCCAGGTCCCCGGGGCCGCAGTCGAGATGATAATAGCGGCCCTCGGCGTTGGTAAGGAGGCCGGCGTCCATCACCCCCACCCTGACCCTCCCCCCTCAAGGGGGAGGGAAAAAATAACTGGCCCCCAGACGGTCCCCTTGAGGGGATGAGAAGAACAACAAAACAGCACTTCAGGCTCCTTCCGGGAGGAGCTGGCCCTTGATGAGGCGGCGGATGCGGGCGGCGTGGGACGCGGCCTCGGGGTCGTGGGTGACGATGATGATGGTCTTGCCGAACTCCCGGTTCAACTGGGCCAGCAGGTCCATGATTTCCCCGGCGGAGGCCCGGTCCAGGTCGCCGGTGGGTTCGTCCGCGGCGATGAAGGTGGGGTCGGTGACCAAGGCCCGGGCGATGGCCACCCGCTGCTGCTGGCCGCCGGAGAGTTGGCCGGGGTAGTGGTGGCGCCAGTCGCTCAGACCCACCAGCTCCAGGACCAGGTCCACGTGCTCCCGGCGCTCGCGCTTGGCCAGGGGGGTGAGGAGCAACGGCAGTTCCACGTTCTCGAAGGCGGTGAGGACCGGGATGAGGTGGTAGAACTGGAAGACGAAGCCCACGGCCCGGGCCCGCCAGTGGGCCAGCTGGGCCTCGGTGAGGCCGGTCAAGTCCTGGCCGTGGACTACGAGGCGCCCTTTGTCAGGGCGGTCCAGGCCGGCGATGAGGTTCAAGAGCGTGGTCTTGCCGGAGCCCGAAGGACCCATGAGGGCCAGAAATTCACCCTGGGCGACGATGAGGGAAATGTCCTGGAGCACCGGCAGTTCCTGCCCGCTCCGCCAGTAGGACTTATAGAGGTGGTCAATGGCCACCAGGGGCGCCGCCGCAGGGTCGGGGGCGGGGCTCATGATTCCTTGACCTTCACCCGGGCGCCGTCAGTCAAAGAGGCCGGGGGGTTGACCACCACCTTCTCCCCCTCCTTGAGGCCGCCGGTGACTTCCACCAGGTTTTCGATGGCCGGCCCTAGGTCCACCGGCACCAGCTTCACCCGGGGCCCCGCCAGGACAAAGGCGAAGTTCTTGCCGTTTTTGATGACCAGGGCGGCCTTGGGCACGGCCAGGCGGGGGGTACGCTGGGAGGCCTCCAGAGGCCGGGAGAGGAAGGCCACCTTGGCGCTCATCTCCGGCAGGATCCTGCCGTCGAATTCCAGGAACTTCACCTTGGTGAGCACCGTGGCCTTGGCCCGGTCCGCGGTGGGGACGATCATGTGCACCTCCCCGGCAAAGCGCTTATCGGGGATGGCGTCCAGGGAGATCTCGCAGGGTTGGCCGACTCTTACCTGGTCAATGTTGGCTTCGGCCACGTCGGCCTCCACCATGAGGGAGTTCAGGTCCGCCAGGGTGACCACCGCGGCCCGGGCGTTGACCGCCGCGCCGAAGGGGGCCACCACTTCGCCCACCTCGGCGTACTTGGTGGTGACCACGCCGTCAAAGGGGCTGCGGATGTAGGTGTATTCCAGGGCGGCCTGGGCGTTGGCCAGGGCGGCCTGGGTGGTCTTGATGTGGGCCTGGGCACTGGCCACCCCGGCCTTGGCCTTGTCAAAGCGGGCCACCGCGGTGTCGAAGTCTTGTTTAGCCACCAGGTCCTTGGCCACCAGCTCCTTGTAGCGCTTGTACTGCAGTTCCGCGTCCACCATCTCGGCCTGGGCGTTGGCCAGGCCAGCCTTGGCCTCGTTGATCTGGGCGTCGGCCTGGTTCCGGGCGGCCACCAGGTCCTCATTTTCCAGGCTGGCCAGGACCTGCCCCTTTTCCACCCGGCTGCCTTCCTCCACGCCCAGGAAGGCCAGGCGGCCGGTACTCTTGGAGGAGACCGCGGCCTTGCGCTGGGCCACCACGTAGCCGCTGGCGTTGAGCACCGCGTAGGCCTGGGCCGGGTAGAGCTTGGCCACGGTGGCTACGGTCACCTCCGTGGCCGGGTGCAAAGGTCCCCAGAGATAAAGGCCGGAGAGGAGCAGCACAACAGCCCCCAGGAGAGCCAAGAGCAGACGGGTGCGGCCCGAGGCCGGGGGCCGGCCTTCCTCCTCGGAGCGCCGGATACGGAGGCGGTTCAGGTCAGGGGACAAGAAAAAGCCTTCTGGACAAATTTGGCCCCCCGACCAGAAGGTGCGGGAGGCGCTTAAATTCTAACATTTCCCTGCCCAATAGCCAAGCCGCAAGCTCAGACCTCTTTCACCCCCTGGGCGGTGATGGTGAGGAAGCGATAGGGGGGGCCGAGGTATTCGTCCTGCCCCGCCAGCTTCTCCATCCCCACTTTGGCTACCTCCACCAGCTGGGACAGGGGAGCCTGCTGCTTAAGCAACTGGTGTAAGTGAAACTCCAGCCCCATCCGCCGGGGCAGGGTGAAGATGGGGGTGGCCCGGTTGTACTCGATCTTGGGGGGCTTGGGGCGGTCCCAGATGACAAAGAGACGGCCGGGGTGGGCCGGGTCTTTCAGCGAGTAACCGGCCACCACCAGGTACATGTTGATCACCGGGTCCAGGGGCAGTTTTTCGCACATTTTGCGCAGGATTTCATCGTAGCGGCCGGTGAAGTAGGGGATGGCGGCCTCGATGAGGGCGTCGGGGTCGGTGAGGCCTTCCCCTTTGGCGAAGTCAGCGAAATCCCGGCACAGGTCATGGGCTTCCAGGGCCCCGGCGGAAGCCAGGACGACATGCGACCCGAGGGGCACCAGGCGGTTCAAGGTGAGATGCTGCTCTTCCCCATCGGGGGCGAAGGACACGGTTTTGCTGTCTGCAGCAATGAGGATGCCGCCAGCCGCGGTGCAGGCGATCAACTGGCCCATACGAACCTCCTTTTCATTAGAGGGATAATTTTCCCTTAAGTTAAGGCAGGTCCGGGGCATGGCAAGGCCGCGGCGCCGGAAAAGGGAGGAGGGTTAATGCAGGTGGGGCTTTCTCGACCCGGGGGGAGCGGAATCCTCCCGGGGCTGCACCGGGGGCCGGGGCTCGTGGCCCATCTTTTCCCCCAGGGCTTGAAAGTAGGCGTGGAGACTGCTGATTTCCTCCTGCAGGGCCTCCAGGGCCAGGTCCAGGGCCTCCCGGATGCGGCCCGCGTCCAGGAGTTGCCGGGCCTGCTCCAGTTTGGCGTCGAAGCTGGCAGAGGCAGGCTTGGTCTTCACGGTGGTGCGCTCCTTAACCTCATCACTTAAGCAAACTCCATACCATGCGGGCATAACAATAATTATCCAAAAATAACTGCTAATTACCCTTTGAGGCTGGCGGACGGTATGGTCCAAATCTTGGACATCAGGGTCAGCTATTGGAACGGGGAGGGCGCGGCAGCAAAAGCCGCCTGGTTTGCAATTTGCCAGGGAGCATGTTACTTTAGGGCATATTAGCCGCGGCCGCGGCGCTGGAAAGGGAAGGCATGAGCACGGAATACGAGGCCGCGCCCACGGACGCGGAACTGGCGGAGCGAGTCCGACCCCTAGTGAATGAGATCCTGGAGCGCTTCAACCAGGAGGCCATCTCCCCTTCGGAGGCGGGCATGGTAATCCTGTCCCTCACTTACCGGCTGCTGGGGTTGCTGACCGAGGCTCCCGAGGCGCGGCGACTGTTCGTGATGTCTTTGATCAACCTGATCAACAACTACCTGGCCGGGGAGATGGGCGACTAGACCCCCGGGGGCCAATTCTTGGAATAGCAGCATGGCAGGCAGGGCCAAGAACATCCTGGAGCTCATCGGCGCCACCCCCATCGTCCGCCTGAACCGCCTCAACCCCAACCCCCGGGTGGAAGTCTACGTCAAGTTAGAGTACTTCAACCCCGGGGGTTCGGTGAAGGACCGCCCGGCCTACGCCATGATCGAGGCTGCGGAGGCCAGCGGCGAACTGACGCCGGAGAAGACGGTCATCGAGGCCACCAGCGGCAACACGGGCATCGGCCTGGCCCTGGTGTGCGCGGTGAAAGGCTACCGCCTGCTCCTCACCATGCCCGAGTCCGCATCGATAGAGCGCCGGCGCATCCTCAAGGCCATGGGCGCGGAGCTGCTGCTCACCCCGGCCCACCTGGGCACGGACGGGGCCATCGAGGAGGCCTACCGCCTGGCCCGGGAACAGCCGGACAAGTACTTTCTGGCGGACCAGTTCAACAATCCCGCCAACCCCGTGGCCCACCAGGAGACCGGCCGGGAAATCTGGGAGCAGACCGACGGCCGGGTCACCCTGGTGGTGGCCACTATCGGCACCACCGGCACCCTCATGGGGCTGTACCGCTACCTGAAGCAGAAGTACAACCCGGCCATCCGGGTGGTGGGAGTGGAGCCCTACCTGGGCCATGCCATCCAGGGCCTGAAGAACCTGAAAGAGTCCTACGTGCCCGGCATCTTCGACAAGACCAATACGGACGAAATCGTGCACGTGGAGGACGAAGAGGCCTTCGAGACCGCCCGCAAGCTGGCCCGACAGGAAGGGCTGTTCCTGGGGATGAGCTCGGGCGCGGCGGTGGCCGCGGCCCTGCGCCTGGCCCGGGAGCTGGAGAGCGGCCTCATCGTGGCCATCGCCCCGGACAGCGGCGAACGTTACCTCTCCACCCCGCTGTTTGCGGAAAAGGAGGTGCCCACCTTAAGATTTTACAACACCCTGGCCCGGGCCAAGGACGCGTTTGAACCGGCCCGGCCGGGGGAAGCCACCATCTTCGCCGACGGGCCGGCGCTGTACACCCACCTTTCCCTGGGCGCGGCCCGCAGATTGGTGGTGGCCGACCTGCTGAGCCGCTACCTGCGTTTCCGGGGCCTCAAGGTGCGCCGGGTGGTAAGCCTCATCGACCTGGACGACCGGGCCATTGCCGGGGCCGCGGCCGCGGGGCAGGACCTGCAGACCTTCACCGGGCACTACCGCCAGGAATTCTTCCAGGATCTCAAGCACCTGCGCATTGAGGAGGGCGGCCTCTACCCCCTGGCCTCGGAGCACATCGAGGACATGGTCAACCTCACCCGGCGGCTGCTGGAGAAGGGCTTTGCTTACGAAAAGATGCGCTCCGTCTACTTCGACATTTCCCGGTTCAAAAATTACGGCCGCCTCTCCGGGGTGGACCTGAGCAAGATCCGGGTAGGCAAGACCGTGGACCTGGACGAATACGCCAAGGAGAACCCCCGGGACTTCACCTTGCTCAAGCGGGCCAAGCTCTCGGAGCTGAAGGCCGGCCTTTACTACTCCACGCCCTGGGGCAAGGTGCGCCCCTCCTGGCACCTGGAGGGTGCGGCCATAGCCCTGAAACACCCCGGGGAGACCGTGGATTTCCACATCGGTGGGGTGGAGTCCCTGTTCCCCCACGACGAGAACGAAAACGCCTTGTTTGCCGCGGCCACGGGCAAGCCCCTGGCCCGCCTGTGGCTGCACTGCGAGCGGGTGCTGAGAGATGGGCGCCCCCTCAAAGACGAGGGCGCGGTCTCCGTGCGCGACCTGGCCCTGGAGGGCTTCCGGGGTGAAGAGGTGCGCTTCTTCCTGCTGGCCACCCACTACCGCAAGCCTCTGGCCTTCAGCGCCGCCAACCTCAAGGCCGCGGCCCTGGCCCGGGCCCGCCTGGATAATTTTCTGGCCCGCCTGACCCAGGTGACCGGCGCCGGCGACGCAGGCGTGGAAGAGCGCCTCTTCCAGCTCAAGAAGGAAGTCACCACGGCCCTGGACGACGACCTCAACATCTCCCGGGTCCTTTCCACCCTCTTCGCCCTGGTGGGGGAAGTCAACACGGACATCGACCGGGGCCGCCTGGGACAGGCCGCGGCCGCGGATATCCTGAGCCGCCTCCAGGAACTGGACGAAGTCCTGGGGGTAATGAACTTCCCCCACGCCCGGCACGACGCGGCCGTCGAAACCCGCCTGAGCGAACGGGAAGAGGCCAGGAAACGCCGGGACTTCGTCGCCGCGGACCGTATCCGGGAAGAGCTGGCGACCCAGGACATCGAAGTCACCGATACCCCCGCCGGCCCCCGCTGGCGGCGGCGGTAGGGGAGGGGAGAAGAGTTGTGGGGGAGGGCCAGGGAGCAGCGCTCCCTGCC
>Ga0315268_10000424_pt1 | contig 49539 bp, 36 predicted proteins | sample C1_top_MG_FD_204535 | JGI IMG/M metagenome (GOLD analysis project Ga0315268, IMG submission 204535) | Sediment microbial communities from Yellowstone Lake, YNP, Wyoming, USA - C1_top | ecosystem: Environmental > Aquatic > Freshwater > Lake > Sediment | place: USA: Wyoming | collected 2017-08-01 | reverse complement strand
AGGCTTTCTACCTCAAAATGAGTCTGGTACATCTGTGTTTTGCCCATCGCCGGGGTGACTGTGCCATTATAAAAGATGGTGGCTTGAGGTTTTTTCGTTTTGACCAGGGTTGAAGCTCGCTTGAAGAAATCCAGCATTTTGGCGTCATAATAATGGAAAACTGCCTGATCATCGGCGATATTCACCCCTGCTTTGAGCATCTGGGCCTGTGCCCAGGGTGAATAATTGGCGCGTACAAAGCAAATATCGAACCAGAAACCATCCACATCATATTGATCACATAGCTCCTCCGCCTGAGCCAGCACGTAATCGGCGTATTGTGAGGAGATATCCATCGTAATCCACCCCCACGCTCCAGAGAGTGGGGTGCGCATCACCAGCTTCCCCTCTTTATCGGCAATCACCCATTCCGGGTGCTGCATCCCGCTAAGATCGTCCCATAGCACCGAGACGTAGACCGGGCATAAGATATCCCGGTGGTGCAAAGCTTCGATCTGTTGGCCAAGCAGGTCAAACGTGAGGTTGGGGTGCATCGTGCCCACCCGGGTTGGGTAGTAGGAATACCCATGATGGCACTTAGCAAAGAGGTTTATAGAGTTGACTTGGGCATCCTTCAGTGTGTCGCCGAATGATTCGGCGTCGAAGTCACCCCCCACTGCTTCACACTGAGCTGAGGTGTGGAAGTCCAGGTGCACCTGGCGGTAACGCAGGTTAAGTGCGTTCATATCCATAGTTACTTGATCTCGATTTCGATGGAGTAGGTTCGAATTTCTTGCGGTTGGAGTATGACCAATGTCCCGGCCTTGCGTTCTTCCACCCGGCCGCGGATATAGCTATTCGAGGGTTCAATCCCCACCACATAGGTGCCTTCGCCCATCATCTTCCATTCTACCAGGATGGGATACTCCGATTTGGCATAGCGCCAGGTGACGGACAACCCGCGTCCGCCATCAAAGGCCGGATTAACCAGGGAAACTTCCACCCGGCCATTGGCATCAGGTTGCAGATCATGGAAGAAAACCTGCTCCTGGTAACCAGGGGTTGGCTCCTGGAATTCCAGGCAGTTTTCCAGTCCGGTTTTGGCGATCTCGGTGCGCGGTTGGGTGGTATGAGGGGGCAATGCCAGACGCGTGGTGGCATCTACCAGGGGAAAACCCAGGTTGAAATGTTGCAAGAGCATGTGGGGAGCAGGTTCAAAGCCATGGTTTTCCACCTGGTCTTCAATCCAGAAGCGCGGTTCGGTCAGTGTAGTCCAGATGCGTCGCTGTAAGGTGACATGGTCGCCGAAGAAAGCCACTTCGGCAACCGTGCCTTCTGCCCATAAGATATATTCATCGCCTTGCCACTCTGCGCCCCACCGCACGTTGCGCGCCGGAATTCCAGCTGCCCGCCCGTGCAAGCCCAGTTCCTGGCCGTTATCATTGCAAGGTGGCCCAGCCTGGGTCAATCCGCAGGTGGTCAAAAAGCCGACTGGCCAGGTGCGTAACCAGCCCAATCCGGTGGGTTCAGTGAAGAACGGATGCACCCCCCCAACGGCACTCAGCAATGGGAGTGGGACGCCGCGGCAGAAAAGGTTGGTGATACTCATACCGCGATCCGTGAGGAGGGTCAGATCGAGGCCGGCTGCATTATATAGGCGTATGCCGCGCGTGCCGCGCTCGCTGCCATCCACCAGTTCAAACGGCCGGATGTCGGCTAGCTGGCGCAAATCACCAACCCGGCAAATTAATTCTGGCTTCGTATAGTCATTACCCCATAAATGAACTGTCATAGGATTCTCCTTGATAGGAATCGGAAATCACTGAAAGACGGTGAATCTTCCGCCAAAGTAATACTCTGGAAGCCTGGCTCCTTAACTAGCTTCCATCTTTTAATATTCGGAAAAGGATCTTAAGGTGTTTTGCCGCCAGGTCAACGGTCATCATGGGCTTGGCTTTGCCTTGCAGGCAGTCCAAGAAGTGAGTCACAAAGGCGGCGTGGTCGTGCCGTGGGGCAGCAGACATGTCCACTTTCAGCACTTCTTTCTTTGGCTCTTTTTCACTATAGAAATATTCTATGGTATTGGGTTCCCAGGTGGTGTACCGGAAGGCTAACCCGCCCTTCGTCCCGTAGATTCGGGTGGAATTCGGTAGCTCACCATGCACGCCACTCCCTCGCTCGAAGTAATAGGTCAGGCCTTCAGTGAATTCCATGTAGGTTGCCCCATGCATCTCTACGTCTACTACAGGCACTTTATCGCTCAGGTCACGCAGGCCAGTGATGGTGAACGAGCGTAAACTAACCAGCTCCGGTTTGTCATCCAAAATACCCAGGTGGAACGAAAGATCGTAGACTCCCCAGTCTAGGTAAGGACCTCCTCCAGCTAGGGCTTTGGTCATGGACCAGATACCTTTGGGGTTGTACTCGATGAAAGTTCCCTGGTTCAACGCAACGTGGTGGATATAATAGACCTGCCCCAGCTTGCCTTGCCGGATGAGCGACTTGACAAATTCGAACTTGGGGTTCAACCGGGCATGGCGGGCCGATCCCTCCAAAATAACCAGTTCGGGGTGCTTCTTAGCTTCTTCAACCACTCGCATGGCGTCTTCAAGGTTGGTGGTCATCGGTTTCTCGGCGATCAGGTGCTTACCAGCTTGCATCACCTCAATATCGTATCGGGCGTGGGTGTAGGGCGGGGAGGCGACCACCACCGCATCCACCTCGGGATCGGCCAGTATCTTCTGGTAATCCTTCGTGGCTTTTGGAACCTTAAATTTGGTCTGGGCGGCTTTCATCCGTTCATCGATCGAATCGCAGACCCAAAGCACTTTGGCTCGCCTATCCTTTTGGAAAAAGTCGACATGGGTGCTGCCCCACATCCCGACGCCAATGATGGCAATATTGAATTTCTCTTTCATGGGATTCGCTCCATCAAGAATAGAATTGAAGATCAATACCCTAGTAATTTCCTCAGGTATTGCCGACTGAGGGTGTTGCTCTCCAGCATGGTTGGGACGGAGGGCGCATCGGTTTCGACAACCAGGGCGCCTGAATAGCCAACCTGCTTGAGGATATCAAAGATCCTCTCAAAATTCACGTTTCCACGACCCAGCTCAGTGTATATTTCCTGGCGGATGAAAGTATCATAATCCCAATGTTCCGCCGCCCCCCTGGTGCGCACCGCTTCAAGGACATCCTTGAGGTGCACGGCGCGGATCAGAGAGGCATATTTACGGAAAAATTCCACCGGGTCGATCCCGGCAAATGCCAGATGGCCGGTATCCGGTCCGAGATAAAGCAAATCTGGAGGCATCTCTGTTAACAATCGCTCAATTTCATCGAGGGTTTCGACTACAGAGCCAACGTGGCTGTGAAAACAAGGACTGACGCCCTCTTCCTGGTAAATTCGGCAGGCTTCAGCCAGGGTGGTGGCGGCTACTTGCCATTCTTCTGCGGTCAGGCTATCCTCGGGAGAAACCCAACCCGCCACCTGAGCACGGTTCAACCCGCGCCTCCCGGTGTAATTCCCCCAACCTGCAGTAGCAATAAATATTTCCGTCAGGCCCATGGCGCGCTCAAATTGAGCATTTTTTCGAGCTGTTTCCAGGAAGGATGAACGTTCCTGAGGGAGCCAGATCCGGCCATCCTGGTATCCTGGGGCGGGTTTGAGGCCGAAGCGTTCCAGGGTTTCCTTCACTTTTTCTGGTGGACCCAGCCCCGGATAGACGGGTGTGCCCTGGTAACCTGCCTGGACGATCTCTTTTAACACCTGCTCCAGTGGCGTGCCTGCCGGATAGCCCAAGGATCCGACCGAAATGATATTTTTAGGCATCATCAACCTCCCACTGTTATTTAGCTGGCCCCAGCCACAGCTGAGTGGGTTCATCCCAGCACCAGCCGGGCGATTCCAACTCAAAAACGCAACGTTCCCAACCAGCATCCACTCGCGCCAGGGTATCTTCCCAGGAGCGCAAGCCGCTCAAGGCATCGGCGGCTTCCACATTGCAGGCGCCCACTGCCACCGCCATGGTAACGGTCTTCACCAGGCTTAATCCACGCAGCAGGCCGCTCAGGAAACCGGCAATGGTTGCATCGCCGGAACCGGTGGTGCCAACCACCTGCACTTTGAAGCAGGGAGCCCAAACTTCTAAATCCGCCCATTGATCCATCTGCTCTGGAGCAGAGCGGCCCATCTGTTGTAGTGCTTCCATTCTTGTGGTGCGCACGTACAGCCCACGATTGCCAACTTTGAGGGCAACAATCTTTGCTCCCCAGGTCATCATCTCTTTAGCCAGGTCAGAGAGCAACTCAGGGGTGATCAGGTCGAGGATCTCCCCACCTGAAGCCTGGATAAGTTGTTCGTAGGTGCTCCGGCGGGTCATAAACAGAAGTTCTTCTACGCTGGGCAGGAACACATCCACATAGGGGAGTGTCGCCCTGAGGATCGCAGGCCAATCCGCCTTTCCAGCATCCGCGTTTGGATCGGGAAAAGCCATGTCCAGCGAAGTGGTAACTCCGGTTGTCTTGGCTCGCTTGAAGATTTCGGCCAGCTCGCTGCCGTTATCCTGGTACATGCGGCGCATCAAGGGGGGATAGCCAAAGTGGAATAATCCGGCTTGCTTGACTATTTCGAAATTGATATTTTCCAATCCAAATGTGTCATTCGAGCCTGGGCAATGCAGGAAGATGCGGTCCACACCGGGTGGATTAATAATCACTGTATAAGAGGTGGCTGATTCCGAGCTGGTGACAATTCCCCCTACCAACATTGGATCATAGGACGAGACGATCTGGAGGATGACCTTACCAAATGGATCGGCTCCTACCTTGGCGATCAGCTTGGTGGGCACTCCCAGCTTGTGTAACGCCAGGCCAGTATTCGAGACCGGGCCTCCGGTGGAGAAGCTGGGCGGGCCGACGAAGATCAGGTGGCCGGGTTTGAAAGTCTCGGTGAATTGGCCGGGCGCCAGGTGTGCCAGACTTGGGAACAGGTCCAGGCACAGGTGCCCGGCAACGACGGCTTTGAAGGTGTGTGCCATGAGAAACTCCGATCAATATTTCACATATTGCGGATAATCGGTACATAGCAAGTGCAGTGGAGCTTCATCTTCTTCAATTGAGGGGAAGCGCCCGACTGGTTCGTAAAAGCGGTTATCTGTTTCGTCATCGTTGACCAATGATACCTCGCCAACCAGCACAGGGCCGCCCTTCCCCCAAAACTTGTGGTACAGGTGCGAGGTCAAGGTGATGCTTTCGCCGGGCTTGAGCCTGACTTCACCGCCTGCTGGAAAAGAATGCACGACTCCATCCATTGAGACTTGCACTGCTGAAGTTTTGTCAGGCTGTTCATCTGGTGTGGAATTGTAGAGTTGGATGATCAGGTTGCCGCCGCCCCGGTTGATGATGTCTTCCATCTTTGACCAGTGGAAATGCATTGGGGTGATCTGTCCATTTTGAACGACCATGATTTTCTCTGCATACAGCTTGCCTTGCAGAGTCTTCCAGTTCTGCGGAGCGCCATTACGCACGGTGAAGAGGAACAGGCCCACTTTCTCGAAGTCACCGCTGCCGAAATCGGTGATATCCCAACCTAGCTTGTTCTCCACAATTTCGTGGATCTCCTTCCCTTTTTGACGCCATTCCTCCGGCGCCCAATAGGCAAAAGGCGGGAGGTAAAAGCCCCGCGAGCGGATGAACGCATCGGCAGAACGCATGATCTGGTTGATCTCGGATCGTTTCATAAAGTGCTCCTTTGTGTTTCGTGTTTATTGGTCTACCTTGGGCGAAGCAGGAAAATCCTCAAGTTATTATATATCAGCAGGCCGCCAAGCTATTTCTGACGAAGGCGATCATCGTCCCATACGTGTGCCACTTTGTTTTGATCTTTCTGCCAGTTCTTCCATGTTTCCATCAATCCAGGTGTGCTTTCACTTCCGTAGCTCAGGCGATTCAGAAAATCCACCACGCTATTGAGTGAACCCTCGATCAAATTAACTGCCGCGCAGCGCGTGGGTTCCACTTTACCCTTCACCAGGTTGATGTGAAAGCAGTGGATCAGTTGGTCGATCAGGAGCATCTTCTTCTCCGGCTCCCTGGCTATTGGGAATTTTCTTTTATATTCACGAAAGAAGACCAGTACAGGTTCAGCCCCGCTGAGCTGTTTATGCTGGATGGTTTTGAAATATTCACTCCAGGCCATCTCCCAACTGCAGGAGGGGCATTTCAGTACCTCATCCTTACCCGCGTTGTGGTGGATAGTCTGGCTGCAGAGCGGGCAACGTACCTGGCCGCGTACTGCTTCGACTGCGGTGATGAAACTCTGGCAGCGTGCCAGGAGTGCCCAGCCAACTTTGTCGATCAATTCTTCATCGCGGATACCCAGACCGTCAAGCTCATACAATCTCTTAATGACGTTCATTTTGACCCGCGGTGCCCATTGAATGAGAGGATTGTGATCCGTCATTTTTTGAAATGTCCCGGTTGTTGTAAAATAGAGGAGGTCTTCGACCTATGAAGCAACATTGATTATCTCATTTTACCCTTATCTATTGTATCCAATCCATCTATGTTCTTTCCGGTGAGTGGTGCAGTTGCATACTTTGGATTACCTGGATGATTACAAGGAGAAAAAACTGATGACCGACAAAGCTGTACCCTATCCCCCTGCCGTCTTGAAAGGTGAAAAATCCCAGCGTGTATTTCGGGGATCTGATCTGTTACAGATTGCCATGCCCTTGGGAGGCATCGGTGCCGGTTGTATCTGCTTGAATGGCCAGGGTGGGCTGCAGGATTTCTCCATCCGCAACACACCCGCCACCACCGCCGTTCCAGATGGGCACCAACCTGCCGATTCGGCCTTTGCTTTGCTCTATTTCCCGGACCAGCACCTGACTCGTCTGGTGGAAGGTCCGATGCCTCCCGAACGGATCTATGACCAGGGGTTGAAAACCCAAGGTTACCGGGTTGGGGGGCATGAAGGGCTACCACGCTTCCGTAAAGCTTCTTTCCAGGGGGAGTATCCCTTCGGCTATGTCCGCCTTTCTGATCCTGCCCTTCCGCTCCAGGTTACTATCACCGGGTTCAACCCCTTTATTCCGCTGGATGATAAAGCTTCCGGGATTCCCTGCGCCATCCTGGAATATGCTCTGGAAAACTGCTCAGATCGACCAGTGCCTTTCCAATTCTCCTATCACCTTTCACACCTGGCGCCAGGCAAAGACCTTGCGAATTCACCGAAGAGTCGCAATCTTGCCATCCCCGGGCTGGGAGTGTACCTGCACAATCTGGAGGATGCTAACGATGCAACTTTTGGCAGTGCTGCCTTAGGGGTGATCGACCATGAACCGTTGATCAAGGCCATGTGGTTCCGGGGGGGCTGGTTTGATGCCATCTCTGCCCTGTGGCGCGAAGTTTCGACGGGCAGTTTCACGCCTAATGATGGGGCTTTATCGGCTACTGGTAAGGGGCGCAATGGCTGTTCGCTCCTTCTGAACGGTTCACTGGATCCTGGTCAAAAGGTCACCTATCCGGTCGTGATCACCTGGTATTTTCCCAATGCTCATTATGCTTATGGGGGGATTGAGAAAGAGGGAGAGCTGACCGTCCACCAGTTTGCTGAGCATGGGGGCAGCGAGCCTGGTTGCGAATGTGATGATCCGGGCTGCTGCCAGAGCGTCCCGCCACGTTGGCGACCTTATTATGTTTCCCAGTGGAAGGATGCGCGAGAGGTCTTGCTTTACCTCCGTGATCATTATCCGGCGCTACGTAGCCGCACTCAGGCATTCCACGACGCCTTGTTCAGCTCAAGCCTCCCCTCCTATGTTCTCGACGCAATTTCTGCCAACCTGGCAATCTTAAAATCGCCGACTGTTCTGCGCCAGGAAAACGGTAATATTTGGGCTTGGGAGGGCTGTTTCAGTAATAGCGGTTGCTGCCACGGATCGTGTACGCATGTCTGGAATTATGCTCAATCCCTGGCACACCTTTTTCCATCCCTGGAGCGCACTTTACGCGAACAGGAGCTGATCCGTTCGATGGATGAACGCGGCCATGTGACTTTCAGGTCAGCCCTGCCTGATGGCCCAACCCCACATGACTTCCACGCCGCCGCGGATGGCCAGTTAGGCGGGATTATGAAGGTCTACCGCGAGTGGCAGGTGTGCGGACATAAGGATTGGCTACTTAAAATGTATCCATTCGTAAAGAAGAGCATGGATTTTTGCATCGAAAACTGGGACCCGCGCCATGCTGGCTTGGTGGAGGAACCCCACCATAACACCTATGATATTGAATTTTGGGGGCCAGATGGCATGTGTACCAGCTTCTACCTGGGGGCTTTGACTGCCCTGGCAACCATGGCCCGCGCCGTCAGTCACCAGGAGGATGCCGTTTTTTACGAGGATTTGGCCGCGCGCGGTGCCCGCGCCATGGATCAAGAGCTTTTCAACGGCGAATACTATGAGCAGAAGGTGAAAGTGGAAGGCCTGAGAGCCGCGCCTTCTCCGGAGATTTTAAATCGGCTGGCGCAGGAGAACCCGGAAGAAGCCAGGTTGTATCAAGAGGAAGGGCCCAAATACCAATATGGTCAGGGTTGCCTCTCCGATAGTGTTTTGGGGGCCTGGCTGGCTGATATGTGTGGGTTGCATAGTCCGCAGACTCCCCAGAATATACAGCGCAACCTGCAGGCGATCTTCGAGTACAACTTTAGGACCTCGCTCTGGGAACATGCAAACTTACAACGTCCCGGATATGCCATTGGTGATGAGCCCGGTTTGTTACTTTGCACCTGGCCGCAAGGCGGCAAGCCAACGCTGCCCTTTGTATATTCGGATGAGGTATGGACTGGAATCGAATACCAGGTAGCGTCGCACCTGGTCTCGAAAGGCATGGTAGCCGAAGGTCTGACGATCGTGAGAGCAGCCCGCCAGCGCTATGATGGCCACAAACGCAATCCCTGGAACGAGTACGAATGCGGCAGCTATTATGCGCGCGCCATGGCAAGCTTCGCACTGCTGCTGGCTCTTTCAGGCTTTCGCTATTCTGCACCCGAACAAACGCTTTACCTGCACCCCAGGATCAATGAGCATCACTTTAAGACTTTCTTCTCCACAGCCACAGGTTGGGGGACGCTTTTGGTCTCGGACCGGCAGGTGATCATCCAACTAAGCGAGGGTACACTGGCGATCGACCGGCTTATCTTGACGCGCGCTGGGCAGGTCATCACGCTTCAACCGCATGTGGTAGCCCAGGCCGGGAAGCAGGTGGTCATTCATCTGTAGACCAAGGATTGCGTATAGGCATTCAGCAGATATTGGTATTTTCCCGCGTTCATCTTCCAGATTTCACCCAACCTGTTCATATCCCATAGCGGGCCGCGGGTGATCATGGATAATGCTTCGTAATAAGATCTCAGGTTGGGGTCAGCAATCTGGTTCTGGCCGGATACCAACGTCTCGAGGTAGCCTTCCGGAATCTCGCGTCGGAAGTGCCCGATCCGCCACGGGCCGGATTGGATCGGTAACCGTGCCAGGAGCGGGTCAGCCAGCGCCAGTGGATCGAGGATATATACCCCTGGACCAGCCTCCAGGCCGAACATCCCGATGCTATCCCGGATGATTACCTTTTCCCCTGCGTTTCGCGCTGCGGTTCCTTCCCAACGCCAGGGGTGGTCGGGAGGATCATCCGTGTAGCGCAGGGAGAGCAAGCTGTTGGTTTCCGCATAGAATCGACGCTCATCAGCCACGCCATGCGGGTCAATAAACGACATCGGGTTACGTGCTTCGCCTGGGAAGATAGCTGGCAGGGGAGCGACCAATCCAACCAGGATAATCCCAGGATAAAGAAAGCTTGCTCGGCGGTCGAATAGGGCCTGACCGGGCAATCGCCCAATCAAGATGGCAGCCACCAGTAGCGGTGCAGCCAGGAAACGCCCTGCCATGAAGTCCCCGCCGATGCTGACCAGATAAACCAGGTAAATCACAACCCCAATGGATAATGGGATACTTTCCCTGGATCGGTAAAACAGGCTGCAGATCAGCGCCCCACCAATCACCAGCAACGTCAGAGGATCCCAGCAGATCGAGTTGGCCAGGTATAAAAATCCCTGGTGAATCAGGTTGCCGGCGGGGATACCGGTGTCTAATTTTGCATAAGCTGTGTTAGGGAAAGGAAAGCCATAATAGAACAGACTGAAGGCCTCCCAGAGCAATAGGGGCAGCAAGCCGGTAATGGCTGAGCCTATCCTTCGCCATGCTTTAGGTTGGCCTGGTGGTTGAGAAACTGCATATGGCTGAATGGTTTCCAGTAGGAGTACTGGCAGGCACAACAGGATGCTATCTGGTCGGGTGATCCCAACACATGCGCAAACCAGCCAAAGCAACCATATTTTACGTGGTGAGGATTCAAGCTTAAAGTACAAGAAGAAGAAACAGACCAGCAGCAGGTGGTTGAGCGGATTTTCCAGCCCTGAGGTGGAGTAATCGACGAAGGCGTTGGAGAAGGTCAATATCAGCAGCCCAACTGCAGCCAATCTGGCGGATCGGGCCAATCTCCATGTGTAAAGCACTACCGTCGCAATAGAAAGCGCCAGGCTGGTAAAAATCGAGGTGAGGAAGAATTCATGAGTGAAAAGATGAAAAAGGCTGAGTAAAAACAACCACAGTGGATGGGTGTAGGCCTGGACGCGCTCTGCGACATTCCAGGTCAGGCCATAACCATGGGACAGGTTATCAATGGTGCGGAAGGTGATATAAGAGTCTTCGGTGACCCAGGCACGTTGGGTGATAGCGAATAGGTACAAGATCACCAGGCCACCCATTAGGGTTTTCCTCATGCCGACTCCTCTTTGGACTCCCTGCAAAGGGTGGAGACTATTTTCCGAGTAACAGGCCCAGCAAAGTTCGCCAGTCGTAAAACAGGAATGGCCAGGTTTGGATAGCAAATGGCAGGATCTGTAACAGGATCAGGGCCACCAGTATCCCCAGGAAAAAACCGGCTAAGATATCCGAAAGGTAATGTACCCCCATTGCCACGCGCGCCAGGCTGACCAGTGGCGCCCAAATTAGCAACAGGAAAGCAAACCAGGCTGGGCCAAGCTGCCAGGCCATGACGGCCAGCAAAGCTGCCCGGGCAGCATGGCCCGATGGGAAAGAGTGAGGATCTACGCTGCGATAAATGCTGCCCCATAGGCCTGGTGGACGTTGCCGGCGAACAGTGAATTTTATCGCCATTACCATAGCTGCCAGGAGCACAATCCCCACGATCAAGGCCGTAGCGCGAAAATGCCACTCCTGCCCGGTAAACAGCCAGATGATTCCCAAACCAGCTACCCAGAACCATGAATCTCCGGAGTGTGCCAGGAACGCTGCCAGCTTCCACCACGCCCCTTTTCTGGCTGAGCTGCAAGTCGTTAAATCCGAAACGCTGCCCAGGCGGAGGCGGTGTGAAATACGATCATCAAGCTCTGCAAGAGAGACCAGGTAACTTCTCATCTATAGGGTTATATTTTACCAGGATGTGTATCTCCCTGCTCCGCCCGGCGAGATTGCCGTTTTGATATGCCCAGCAGCTCAGCTACTCTCTGAGTTCGTATTTTCTGGCTTCGTAGCCAATGACCATCTTCAATTTATACTGTTCTTTTATCGTCAATGTCGCCTGTGTATCCACAGGATGACATATTCGCTGAAATACAGCACAAACCCTTGAGAATAACTTGACAAATTCCTCAAAATACTTTAACCTTAATCCTCAATCCCACCCGTCAGGAGTTGCCTATTCAAATATAATCTCTCTACCCGATTTTCCCATTTGCAGTAACAACCCATTGTTTTATATTCCCTAAAGGAGGAGAAAGTGAAACAACGTATTTTTCAAACACTGCTGGTGATGGCAGTTCTGATGAGCATTGTCCTCACAGCCTGCCAGCCCACACCAACACCCCCCGTAGCTGTGCCTACCACAGCCGAACAGCCAACCACGCCACCCGAAGCCACCACGCCTCCCGAGCCGACCACTCCCCCTGAGCCAACGGCCACAATGGCACCTGAACCTACCGCAACAGAAGTCCCGTATGTAGGGATGAAGCAGTCTGTTCCAGATTGCTCCTATGGTGGCAATGTGAAAGCGATCGAAGCCCTGGATCGCTACACCGTCAAGGTCACCTTGTGCAACCCGGATGCAGCCTTCCTGGCAAAAACCGCCGTCAATTCCTTCCCAATCCTGGATAAAGACTACCTGGATTCGGTCGGCGGCGATGCCACCAAAATCAATGACAACCCGGTTGGAACTGGCCCCTATGTGGTCAAAGAATGGGTGCGTGGCGATCACGTCACCTTCGTTCCTAATCCGAACTACTGGGGTCCTAAGCCTGCCAATCAGGAGTTCATCCTCAAGTGGAACAAAGAAGCTGCCGCGCGCTTGTTGGATCTGCAATCCGGCAATGTCAATGGCATTGATAACATCGGCACCGATGACTACGCTACAGTCAACGCTGATCCAAACCTGAAGGTCTACCCGCGCAAGTTCAACAACTTCCTCTACCTGGCCTTCAATGTCGATAAGCCTCCATACAATAATGAAAAAGTTCGTCAGGCTTTTGCCATCGCCATTGATAAAGAAGCTATCGTGCGCGATTTCTACCCTCAGGGTGCCCGTGCCGCTGACCAGTTCCTGCCCCCCGGTGTGAAACCCGGTTATACCGATGGCTATTCTTCACCCAAGTACGATAAGGAAAAAGCCAAGCAGATGCTCACAGAGGCAGGTTTTGACTTCAGCAAGGAATACACGCTCTCCTATGCCGAGCGCACTCGCCCCTATTTCCCGCAGCCGACCAAGATAGCCCAGGCTGTCCAGGCTCAGCTGGCTGAGATCGGCGTTAAGATCAAGCTGAACCTGCAGGAATGGGCCGCCTACCTGCCGCGCGTGCGCGCCGGTGAGGAATCGTTATACTTCTTAGGTTGGAGTGAAGATTACCCGGATGCCACCAACTGGTATGATGTATTCCTCAAAGGCTCCTCACCCGCCTTTGGTACTGCCTTCCCGGATATCGTCGAGCAGATCAACATTGGTGCTACCTCCGGTGATCCGGCGGTTCGCCAGGCGGCCTACGACAAGCTGAATAAGCTGATTGACCAGCACGTACCGTGCATCACCCTCGCCAATGGTGCGACCGCCCTGGCATTTGGTGCTAATGTGCAGAATGTGATCATTGGCCCCTACAATGAGAATTTCCGCGATATGGCCACCGATTCTGGTCAGATTGTCTTCTCGCAGGATGGCGAGCCGGTTTCTCTCTACTGTGCAGATGAGACCGATGGTTCATCCTTCCGCGCTTGCGACCAGATCTATGATACGCTCTACCGCTTCAAGTTCGGGACTGCTGATCTGGAGCCAGCCCTGGCCGAGGTCTGCAAAGGCAACGATACCGCCACCGAGTGGACCTGCACGCTGAAGAAGAATGTGAAATTCAGCAACGGTGCTGACCTGGATGCCAACGATGTCGTGGCCAGCTTCGTCAACATGTGGGACTACAATAGCCCCAATCGCAAGGGCAACACCGGCGTCTACCAGTACTGGAAGGACTTCTTCGGTCCTAAGGCGCTGAACGAGCCGCCCGCCGCCCAATAATTTATTGCTTTGATGCGAGGTGGGACAGACCTGTCCCACCTCGCTATTCTCCTGGGTATTATGCTCCAATTTATAGCCCGTCGATTGTTGATGTTGTTCCCAGTCTTGCTGGGCATTCTACTGGTAACCTTTACCATCGTTCATCTGATTCCGGGGGATCCGTGTTTTGTCATGCTGGGGGAGAAGGCTACCAAGGAAAAATGCGATCTCTTTAAGCAACGCTATGGTCTCGATGCCCCGCTGCCGGTTCAGTTCGTGCGTTATGTGTTCAACCTGGCCAGAGGAGATTTTGGCGAGGCGATTAAGGACCGTCGCCCCATCATCGATGTGATTGCCGAGCGGCTCCCTATGACGATTGAGCTTACCATCATGGCCATGATCTTTGCCTCCATCGTCGGAATTCTCCTGGGAATTATCTCAGCTTTGAACCGTAACAGCTTCATTGACGTGTTGACCATGATCGGGGCCAATATGGGCGTATCGATGCCGGTCTTCTGGTTGGGATTGCTCCTGGCTTACGTATTTGCGTTGGTCCTGAAAGGAACGCCATTTTATATTCCACCTTCCAGCCGGCTTTCAGCCGGGGTTTCGCTGGTTCCTCTGGCCAAGCTGTGGGGAATGCAAAATCTGACGGGCCTGCCAAAGTTCGGCTTGGCCTTGATCTCCAATTCAGCCATTCTAAATGGCTTGTTGACTGGCAACTTCAGATTGGTACGAGATGCCTTGTGGCACTTGATCCTGCCTGCTATGGCGGTCGGGACGATCTCGCTGGCGGTGGTCGCGCGCATGACCCGCTCCAGTTTACTTGAAATTTTAGGACAGGATTACATCCGAACTGCGCGCGCCAAGGGATTGATCGAGCGTCTGGTGATCTCCCGCCACGCGCTTCGCAATGCCATGATCCCTATTGTGACGATTATAGGCATCCAAACCGGCGGTTTACTTTCCGGAGCAGTGCTGACCGAGACCATTTTCTCCCTGCCTGGGGTTGGCTCGCGCATGGTAGAAGCGATCTTAAGTCGGGATTACCCGGTGGTGCAGGGTTTCGCGGTAATTATTGCGATTATTTTTGTGATCACGAACCTGGTTGTTGATGTTTCTTATGCTTACCTCGACCCGCGTATCCGTCTGGAATAGAGCGACGATATGATTGAACAGAACATTAAGCAACCGATTCACCTTTCCATTGACTGGCAATCTCCTGCAGCCCAGTCGCTTCGCCGTCTTATGCGCCATCGCTCGGCACAGTTGGGAATGTTCCTCCTGGCAATTCTCGCTCTGACTGCCATATTCGCCAAGCAGATTGCGCCGTTTGATCCGATCGTACCCCTCAAAGAGGGAAAACGCCGCTCACCGCCTTGCATACATTTATTAGGTTGTCCGGCTGACCAGCCTCAGCATATCATGGGAATTGATGGCAATACCCGCGATTTGTTTTCACGGATCGTGTTTGGCTCGCGACTCTCCCTCCAAATCGGCATATCCACCATCACCTTCGCTATCATTATTGGTGGCTTGATTGGTGCAGTCAGCGGGTTTGTGGGTGGTTGGGTCGATAACGTTCTGATGCGCAGCATGGATGTCTTGATGGCTTTCCCCAGTTTACTGTTGGCGATTGCCATTGTGGCGGTGCTCGGTCCAGGGCTGATCAATGCCCTGATCGCTATTGCCATTGTTGAGATTCCGATCTACGCACGGGTGGTGCGTGCCAGCGTGCTTTCGGTGAAAGAATTGGATTATGTGACTGCATCGCGCGCCTTGGGAGCATCGAACCTGAGATTGCTGTTTGTGCGCGTCCTGCCTAACGCACTCACTCCCTTGATCGTTCAAGGCACGTTGGGAATTGCCACGGCAATTTTAAGTGCCGCTGCACTCAGCTTCCTGGGCCTGGGAGCAGAATTCCCGACCCCGGAATGGGGTTTAATGCTGGGCGAGGAACGCAATAGTGTATTCAATGCCCCGTTTTTGGTTTTTTTCCCTGGTCTGGCAATCATGATCACGGTGTTATCCTTCAACTTGTTTGGAGATGGTCTGCGGGATGCCCTTGATCCTAAATTGCGTGGGGATACCACTCATTTTTAATAATCCAAATGGATGGGTCGTGTTATTGGCTTGAAGTCAAGGCGAAGGCCAAAAACACCTTCCTGAAGATGACCCGTCGCCTCAATTTTCCGTTGATTTTTTCCTAGGCACAGCCTTTGCTCACACAACCGCCTATGTAGGTTATAATCTTAGTGAGCGATTCCTTTTTTCAGGAGCTGTGCTATGGCATCCCCTGATCCATCCCCCGGGCATGGCCTGAAGCCAGCCCATGCCTGGTTGCGCTGGCTGGTACTATGGGTGCTGGTCAGCCTGGCTTGTGCTGCGCCATGGGCAACCCCTGCTGCAACCCCGCAGTCAACAAGCACTCCAGTCCCTGCTTCTTCTCCCACTCCCCAGCCAACTCCCCTCCCGCAATTGCCGCCGGTTCTAGTGGAGAGCGATCCACTATCCGGTGGATATCTTTCTGCTGACCAGGGAATCACACTGTATTTCAGCCAACCCATGGAACATTCATCTGTGGAAGGCGCTTTTCAGACTCAACCGAAGATTCCCGGCGACTTTGAGTGGCTGGATGATTCCACACTAAGGTTCAAACCCTCTGGCAATCTGCCACCCGCAACCGATATTGAGCTGACGGTTACCTCGAACGCTTTAGGAGCCAATGGCCTGTCATTGATCCGGGCTTCTCGGTTGATCTTTCACACTCCAGACTATCTGAGTATTTCTCAGCAGATTCCCTCGCCCGAGACCAGTGAGATCAACCCGGCTGGTGCAGTGGTGGTCAGTTTTAACCAACCGGTGATTCCTCTTACCGCTGATACACAATCATTACCTCCAGCCTTCTCCCTTGAGCCAGCGGCCCAAGGGAAGGGAGATTGGGTAAACACCAGTACCTTTGTTTTTTACCCTGACCCTCCCTTGCGGGGTGGGCAACGCTATACAGTTCGTGTAAATTCACAGTTGCGCTCCAACCATGGCGCAGGGATGAACCCTCAACTAGCTGGTAACCTTTCCTGGACATTCAAAACTGCCTCTCCTCGGCTGATATCTCTCATGCCCAAGAATGGCTCCCAGCTCCTGCCAGACCAATCTTTTGAATTGGTCTTCAACCAGCCCATGGATTCGACCAGTCTGGAGCAAAACTTCCAGTTGTTGGACTTGCTCAATAATCCGGTGAAAGGCTCCTTTAAATGGAGTGAGGATAAATCGAAAGTTACCTTCCAGCCAGCTGTGCTTCTGGCCCGGGGCGAAGTGTATCGTCTGAGCTTGTCAGGGAGGACGACCGCTCAAGGCGGAGTGACACTGGGGTCCGATCTATTTGCTGGTTTTCAGGTCGTTGGTCCTCTGGCAGTGCTACGGGCCGATTCTACCCTGGATCAACCCTTAAAAACCTATAGTGACTTTGGTCAGTTCGGTATCACTTTCAATGCTCCTCTTAAGTCTTTTCAGGATATGGGGCAGCTGGTTTCGGTCGATCCAGTAGTGGAGGACCTTAATACCGGCTATTATGAGACCAATTTTTATATCAACGGTTTTTTCCTGCCTGATACAGTCTATACGGTGAAGTTTTCGGCGGGGATACGAGATCGCTGGGATCAGGCCATGGGCCAGCCAGTGACTCTACAATTCCGGACTGCTCCAGCTCGTCCGTTTTTTGGAATTTACGCTCTTCAGACTGGGGCATCGGTTTTGTATGTTTTGCCGGGAGAATCTCAAGCCGTAGCTCAGGTTGTTAACCTGAAAAAGCTGAGTATCGCATCGGCGTCCATTCAGCCGGAGCAGTTCTTCCGCTTGTATGGCTCGAAGGACATGGTTCAGCTTTTCTCCAATCTGGACCAGGCGGCCACCTGGGATCTCGGTCTGGAAATCAAGCCCAACCAAAATGAATTTATCAGTGTGCCACTTGCCTCAGATAGATCCTCGTTGACTCCTGGTCTCTATGGTTTTCGGGTTCGATCTCCCGAGCTGAATGTGGAAGGTAGTTACCAGCCATTACCTTTCCTGGTAGTGGTCAGCCGGGTGCATCTGGTGATGAAACTCAGTGCCAACCAGGTTCTGGTCTGGGCAGTGAACCTGGAAAACAACCAGCCGGTCACCAATGCTACTATCTCGGTTTATGATAATGAGGGGGTTTTGCAGGGCAAAGCCACTACCGATGCCGGTGGAGTGGCTCAAATCCCTCTTGTATCATCCGGAAACCATTCATTCTTTGCAGTACTGGGCCAACCTGGCGATGAGAACTTCAGCATGTGTCAGAATGGTTGGTCCAAAGGGGTAGATGGTTGGAATTTTGGTTACCGAACTCAGTTTATGCCAGACCAGGACATGGAGTACCTGTATACCGACCGACCGATTTATCGCCCAGGTCAAACAGTGTATTTCCGGGCCGTGGTTCGCCGGCAAAGCAATGGTCGATATACGCCTCCTGACCTGGGGCAGATCAGCCTGAAGGTGTACGCTGAGTACCAGGCTGAGAGCGGACAGCGTCCCCTGCTCACAACGCTTTCTTTACCTCTTTCTAATTTTGGCACTGCATCTGGTTCTTTTGTCTTGCCATCGGATGCCTCCCCAGGCAATTATTCTATCGAAGGGGATGGGATTTCCACTTCATTATGGTTTTATGTCGCGGACTATCGCAAACCAGAGTTGGATCTTCAGGTCCGGTTCGACCAGCCTGAGATGTATGCCGGGCAGGATATGCATGCCACATTATCCGCACAGTATTATTTTGGTGCCCCGGCCGCTAAACTGCCCTTGCGATGGACTTTATATGCTCTTCCCGATTACTTTTACCTTCCTGATTATCAAACGGGTATCCAGGTGTTTGGGGGGGCAGAAGGCTTCGGTGGCTCCGGTTATTTGGGACGCTATCTCACTTCGGGCGATGGAATCACTGGACCGGATGGTGTTCTGTCGGTCGATATCTCTGCTTCCACTTTGCAGGATATGATTGACAGCCAGCAACGCCAACGGTTAACTCTGGAGGTGACCGTCGATACCTCTCAGGAGCTACCGGCTAGCGGTCGAAGCAGCCTGATCCTGCATCCTGCAGATTTTTATATTGGCATCCGTCGAGAAGCCTGGAACGGGCAGGCAGGTAAAGAATTGGGCTTTGATATCCAGACGGTAGATCCCCAGAAAAATCCTTCCGGAAATCATCCCTTGCTGGCCAGCTTCAGCAAGGTAACCTGGCACTACGGCACCTCTCCGTTTACCCGTATGCAGGTTGAATATACCCCTGTAAGTAGTGTTAACTTTCAGTCGGATAACCTGGGACGGGCGCGGCTTGCCTTTATCCCTCCCGACCCAGGCACCTATCAGGTGGAGGTCACTGGGCAGAATGCAGTCTCCCAGGTGATGGTCTGGGTGGGAGGTGAAGGTTCACCCGTTTGGCCGCGTCTGAACAACAACCGCCTCCAGATAATCCCGGATGCACAGGAATATACCTCTGGTCAGACCGCACACTTGTTTATCCCGAACCCGTTTCCTGGTGATGTACAGGTTTTGCTCACAGTCGAGCGCAGTAAAGTGATGCGCTCGCAGGTCCTTTCTCTATCTGGGGCAAGCTTCGATCTCCCTTTGGATCTGGGAGAGGAAGATGCGCCAAATGTGTACGTCTCGGTCCTGATTCTAGGTAAATATGAGAACGGTGAACCGGGTTTTCGGCTGGGTTACCAGCAGTTGAAAGTCAATTCGAAGAAGTATCAATTGGATGTGCAGTTGGTTTCACAGCCACAGCGCAGTTACCCGGGGGGCGAGGTGATGTTCAACCTGCGGGTGAAAGATGCCCAGGGTCAGCCAGTGCAAGGAGAATTTTCCCTGGCGCTGGTTGATAAAGCCGTGCTGGCGCTTTCCGATCCGAATGCACCTGTGATTACTGAAGCTTTTTATGGTATTCAACCATTGGGCGTATTCAATAACATTCCGTTGATTGGTTACGCCGAGCAGATTGGCAGGATACCGCCTGGTCTTGGTGGGGGTGGAGGAGGAGAAGAGCGACCGGTGATCCAGGTGCGCCAGGATTTCCAGGATACAGCTTATTGGAATGGAATGGTGGTCACTGATGCAAACGGGCTGGCAGAAGTGCGAGTGAAACTGCCAGATAACCTGACTACCTGGGTCCTGACCGTCCGTGGCCTGACAAAAGATACGCAGGTTGGGGAAGCGACCATCGAAGTGGTCGCCACCAAGGACCTGCTGGTTCGTCCGCTCACGCCGCGCTTCTTGGTGGAAGGAGACCATGTGCTGGTTTCGGCGATTGTGCAGAACAACACGGTCCAGGAGCTCAGCCCTCAGGTCGCACTACAATCGGTCGGCTTCACCCTGGATGATCCAAACCAGGCTGTTCAACGCATCAACCTTGAACCTGGTGATCGATTGCGGGTAAGTTGGTGGGGAACCGTGCAGAGTGTTGATTCAGTGGATCTGGTGTTCAGCGCTCAAGCCGGGGCCTTACAGGATGCCGCTCGCCCGGAGCAGGGCGATTTGCCGGTGCTGCGTTATAGCGCTCCACAAACCTTTGGTACATCGGGCGTCATGGCGCAAGCGGATGAACGGTTGGAGGTAGTCAGCCTGCCGCGCAGCTTTAAACCAACTGGGGGAAAGTTGCACCTGGAGATGGTCCCTTCCTTGGCCGCTGTAATTCAGAGCGGTTTACGGGCACAGGAGAATTTCTCGCTTGATTTCACAGAGCCGATTGTTTCGCGCCTTTGGCCTGATTCGGAGATGATCCTGGCTTTACAAGAGTTAGGTGTGGATGCTCCCGCCCTCAAACCGAGTCTGGAATCGGCAGTTGGCCTCAGCCTGACCCGTTTGGTACGTTCCCAGAATTCGGATGGTGGCTGGAGTTGGGCCGGCGGGATGCCCAGTAACCCTTACCTGACCTCGTATACTCTTCTTGCTCTCTACCGGGCGCAGAAGGCTGGATTCACAGTCGATGAAACTGTCCTGAGTAAAGCGGGTAATTACCTGATTTCTTCCCTGGCGCCAGCGGGTGGCAATTACCAATCCTGGGAATTGGACCAGTTTGTATTCCAGTATTATGTCTTACGAGAAGCAGGAATTGCTCAGGTGGATGCCGATTGGCTCTATGATGCCCGTGACCAGCTCAGCCCGTGGGCCAGGGCAATGTTGGCGTTTCTCTATGCCCAGCAGGGTCCTGCAGATTCTCGCGTTTCCATTCTGGTCTCCGATTTGCAGAGTTCAGCGGATCGCGTGGTTGGTGGTGTGAGTTGGCAAGACCAGCGCGGTGCAGAATATAATTTCAGCTCAGTCAACTTTACCACCGCAGTAGTGACTTATATCCTCGAGCGATTATATGCTACCACCCCTGATCAGCCGTTGATCAATGATGCAGTGTTTTTCCTGGTCACCAATCGCCTTCCGCGAGGGGGGTGGGGATCAAGCTATGATACCGCCTGGGCCTTGGTGACTTTGATTGAACGGATGAAAACTACCCGCGATCTTCAGGCTGCATATCAATTCTCGGCCAGCTTAAACGGTGCTCCTTTGGCTGGCGGTCAGGTAGTAGGGACAGATATCTTCACCCCGGTGATCTCTGAGATGCCGCTCAGTGCCTTGCTGGCTGATAATGAGAACATTCTACGCCTGGCGCGTGGGCCAGGGGAAGGCAGATTGTATTATCGCGCATTTCTGAATCTCTACCGTCCGGTGGAGCAGATCGAACCTTTAGACCACGGTATCACTATTCTCCGCCGTTATTATCTTGCAGGTCAGGATTGCCGGTTACAGACTTGCCAACCGGTGGATTCAATTCAGATCGGTGAAACTCGACCCACTCTATTGGTCAGGTTGACTCTTACCCTGACACGCAGCCTTTCTTATGTCGTGGTGGAGGATACCATTCCAGCCGGGACGGAGATTGTCAATCTTGCCCTTAAGACCACGAAGCAAGGTACCGGTCAAGTTCAAGCCAGTTGGAATCTGCTGAACCCCTTTGGGGATGGGTGGGGATGGTGGTACTTTAATTCTCCCCAGATTTATGATGATCATATTCATTGGATTGCAGCGCACCTCCCGGCTGGCACCTATGAACTGGTTTACCACCTGACACCTCTCCAGGCAGGTGAATATCGCCTGATCCCGGCGCATGCCTACCAGTATTACTTCCCGACCGTTGAAGGTTCCAGCGCCGGTGGAATTTTTAAGATCACACCCTGAAAGCAGTGTCCACCCACCTGGGAATTTCTGAACACTGCCAGGTAAAGGAACACTTCGCTTGCAGAGGACTGCTCAGGACGCGGATAACCGAAATCGAGTGATCGGACCGGGTTAGTCTGTCGTCTTTGTTTCCTTTTGTGCTTGCTGAAAGGCCGCTAGCTCTTTTTCTAAAGCTTCCACCTTGGCATAGATCAGGTCAAGGTCTTCTAAACTTGCGACTTGTTCCGCTTCCGGCTGTGATGTTGGCCTGTGTGTTTCTTCTAGCGGTGCAGCCAGATCCGGAGAGAGCAGCAATCCTTCCAGACGCTGGCGCTCGGTCATGGCAAGCTGTCCACGCTGTTCCAGGAACAGTAATCGGCGCTTGATTTCGGTTTCCATATAGCCGTTCGGATCAAGGAACGCGTGTAAGCTGCTGCGTAAAGCATTCAATGTGTTTCCGCCGGTTCGAATCAAACGGGAAAGCAGAGCCTGGGGAAGCTTACTTCCCAGCTTTTTCTCTTGCTCAAAGATGATTTGAAGCAAGATGATTTCAGTCAGGTCAGTACCGCTACTGTGGTCGATCACCTGGATATCCTGGCCCTGGCGGATCAGTTCACCAATTTCAGCCAGGGTGATGTAGCGCCGAGACTGCGTGTCATACAGCTTGCGGTTGGAATAGCGCTTTATGAGCACCATGGTGGCAAGATTAGTCTTTCTTCATTGCTTTAATTTGCTGTGCTAGCTCGTTAAGGCGAGCGTTGAGTGCGGCGATGTCAGCTTTGGTGGCCAGCGCAGGGGGCCGGTCATGTTCTACTTCGATCTTGCGTTCGCGTTCAACTTTCTGGCGTCTTTCCAGGACTTCCCGCACCATCTTACGGGCATCTTTTTCTGCCACCTCACCGCGCTCGACTAGCTTGTTGACAAAACCGGTGATCTCTTCTTCAGCCACCACCGCCGCACCGATCGAAGCCAGCAAGATCTTGCGGGAAAGCTCTAATAATCCTGAATGCATTGTTTCATCATGAGCTGGCTCTTCTACTGGCTCTTGTTCTTTAGCTGTTTTTTTCTGTGCCATAAGTCACCTCTTATTTTATTGTAAATAACGCAATGCGTTATTCCTATTATAACGCATTGCGTTATGAATGTCAAGAGGTTAAGCTGACCTCTAATCGCTGGGATATCGTTGTCGTAGAGCCTCCAGCAGCTCCTGATATTTTCGTTCCGTGGCTATCTTCCGGAGTACCTTGCGATGCTCTTTTATCGGCGTTCCACTCATCTCACCGGAATAGTGAATCTCAATGGCTTGTAGCATGGCTTCAGTTCCCAAGGAGGACTCAGCTTTGCCGTTCTTATTCTTGATCGAGTTGATTGCCGAGCCAGCCAAAAACAGAACATACTCGCTCAACCCCCGCCGCTCAGTGTCCGCCAGGTTCAGGCCAATATTGCCCTGGTCAAGTGCGCCAGCTCGCGTGATGGTCGTGGGTTTGATTCCTGGCAGTGGACAGGAGAGAATATTTTCGGAAGCTTCCCATTCCATCCCGTAGGGACGCAAGAAGGGTGTTCCAGGGCGGATGGGCGCCGTCTGGCGAAAGTCGATGCCATCCAGGCGCGCCAGCAGGTCAATCACCTCGCGCCAGATGCTGTGTGTCTTTACACCGATGCCAGCATTATGCCCATAGATAGCGGGCGGTTGGGGCAGGTGCTTGGTGGCTTCGCGAACTAATCGGACAGTGCCACCTGCCCAGGTCTCGCTGAACATGATCGCTGTGGCACCAGCCTCTACTGCGGCTTGGACAGTCTCGTTAATTTCATGGGGAGCGCCGCTGATGTGCGGGGCAAAAAGCAGTCCTTTACCACCTCGTTTTTCACTGGCGCGGCGAATCGCCGTCATTGCCCGGCGGGTGCGTTCTTTGACTGGCGAGTAATCCAGGTTGGGGTAAAGGTCTTCATCCTCCTTGACGAAAAGAAATAACGGGCAGGCGGCGATTTGTTCAACCAGTGCCTCTACCTCTTCTGGTGTGATCCCGGCAGTGGGTTTGAGGATGGTGCCGAAGGCTGGTTCCCGTGGAGCAAAGCCGGTGAGCTGGCGTACTCCCAGCGGGCCATATGCCGGGCCAGGGAAGGTGCGCAGAACATGCTCAGGGATCTGGATCGCCACTAGGTGTGAATCCTGGTTCTCGTAAACGTCGAAAATGATTGCTGCTGCCAATGTGTGTAATATATCGCACGAGGTCAGGTGACCATCCGGTTGGAGCAGCATTTTCAGTGGGAAAGCAACATGCAGCAACCCCAACCGACCGGTATTGTCGAAGGAATCCACTCCGGCTGATTTTGCCGAACATTGGTCAAGTAAAGATCCGGGCGGCGGGTGATGAATACCGCTGGTGGCATGGTAGCTGATTTCTTCAACTGCCTGGACCAGTTTTTGAGTGCGAAAGGCAAAGAAATAAGTAGCGATAATAGAATCATCGCTCTTCGGCGGCGGCCGGAGGGCCAACCGCTCAGTGATTACCTGGCGCAGGCACTCCTCCCGCTCATCCAGGTCGAACCAGAGCAGTCGTAGGATTTCAGAAGATAAAGGTCTCATAAAATATTTTTTGTGGGCTTGGGCTGGTATCTACTGCGGATGGTCGGTACCAGGTATTCGGTGAAGGCGCGATCCACCTCATAATCTGGCTGCCAGCCCCATTCTCGCCGGGCATGGGTGTCATCCAGGTCAGCTGGCCAGCTATCCACGATTGCCTGGCGTTTGAGGTCGGGTTCAAAGGTGATCTGAGCATTTGGAAATGCTCTGAGTACCCTCTGGCGGAATTCACCGGCTGAGAGGCTGAAGCTGGTCACGTTATAAACCAGGCGTGAGAGTGATGTCCGTGGCGCGGCGGTGACCAGAAGCAACGCCTTGATCGCATCTGGCATGACCATGAAGGGAATGCGTACATCCTCTCGCACAAAGCAGGCGTAGGGTTCACCCTGTGCAGCAGCGTGTAGCATCTCGGGGCCGTAATCGCTGGTGCCGCCACTGGGTACAGTGTAGGCGCTGATCAGCCCGGGGAAGCGTAAACTGCGGAAGTCGAGCATCACCGGACGGTCCGCTGCCAACTGGCGATAATGCCTGCTGAAGTAGGTACCCAGTTGCTCGCAATAGAGTTTATTGCATCCATACATCGTGCGTGGGTAATTCCACTCCCATTCGCGCACCCGGGCATAAGTGTTCTTGGTTTCCAGGTCGGGTAAGCCGTAGACCGCTATTGAGCTAGGAAAAATGAACTTGACAGGCTGGCCGCGCCATTCGGATTGCTCTGCTGCCAGGTGGAGCAATCCCATTGTTCCCTCCACATTCACCCGGTGCGCGGCCTCCGGGGTAAACTCACTGCGGGTGGAGAGCAATGCTGCCAGGTGGTAGATCGTCTCAATCTCGTATTCGCTAATCAGGCGGGAGAGCAGGTTGTGGTCTAAGATATCCCCCTGTAGTGGGATCACCATCGAGCGGATCGCATCTGGGACGGGCTGGATATCCAGTGTCAATATCGGTCCAGCGTACTGCTCGGTCAGCAATTTCACAAGCGCCTGGCCGATCTCGCCGGATGCGCCGGTGATCAAGATAGCTTTCTTGCGCATATGTTCCTCCCCGGAAGCTTATTGTGATCTCTTATCGAGTATATAATAAATTCTATACCCAAACCGGGTTACACTTCTATGAGGTAATCTCAATATGAAAATTGGTGTACTCATTTCTCTCCCTACTGAAGATCGCATAGATGCTGAATTCATGAAAGTCAAGGAGCTTGGCATATCTTCCTGCCAGCTGAGTTGTTGGGATCAAAGCCGTTTGAGCCAATCCGTCGCCCAGAGGGTCACTGCAGCCAGCCAGAGATTCGGTGTGGGGATCACATCCTTCTGGTGTGGGTGGGAGGGGCCCGCGGTGTGGGATTTGGTCGATGGACCGCTCACATTGGGCTTGGTGCCCGTCACTTACCGCCAGGAACGGATGAAAATGCTGATGCGTGGGGCGGATTTTGCGGCCAGCATCGAGGTTAAAAATCTGGTCACTCACGTGGGTTTCATCCCTGAAAACCCCAATGATCCGGAGTACAAAGGTCTGGTAGTTGCCCTGCGGTACCTGGTGCAGTACTGCCAACGGCATGATCTGTATTTCCTCTTCGAGACAGGCCAGGAGACCCCTACCACTTTACTGCGCACAATCGAGGATATCGGGTTGGAGAACGTGGGTGTCAACCTCGATCCTGCTAACCTGATCTTGTACGGCAAGGCCAACCCGGTTGATGCGTTGGATGTGATAGGAAAATATGTCCGAGATGTGCACGCCAAAGATGGGCTTTACCCGACTACAGGCAGGTTGATCGGGCGTGAGGTGCCCTTGGGAACCGGGAAGGTGAATATCCAGTCACTGGTTGCTAGGTTGAAAGAGATCGGTTACAACGGCTCCCTGACGATTGAGCGAGAGATTTCGGGTGAACAGCAAATCAAAGATATTCAGATGGCGAAGACTCTGCTGGAGAAATTGATCTAGGGTGCCGCTATACACCGTGAGGAAATGGACCTGAGTTTGTCTCCAATATTGTCTGAGTCTCGGCAAGGAATGAAGATGGAGAGAATGATGAAAGTAGCTTTGGTTGGAGCTGGTGGGATTGGACATTCGCATGGTAATGCCTATTTACAATTGCCAGGTGTTAAAATTACAGCCGTAGTTGATATCCGTCTCGAGAAGGCAGAGGAGGTTGCTGAGGAGCACGGAGCAAAAGCCTATTCCACATTGGAATCAATGTTGCAGACCGAGGATGTGGATATGGTCGATATCTGTGTACCTTCATACCTGCACAAGGAATTCAGCTTGAAATGCATGGAACGCAAGCTGCACGTGCTTTGTGAAAAGCCGATCGCTCACACACTGGAGGATGCGCAGGCTATGGTGGATGCAGCGGAACGCACCGGGGTGAAATTCATGATCGCCCAGGTGATCCGGTTCTGGCCTGAGTACATGTACTTGAAAAAGGTCTATGATGAAAAGACGTACGGGTCACTGCGAATCCTTCAATTCAGCCGGACTTCTGCTGCTCCGGCCTGGTCCTGGAGAAATTGGTATCTGGACCCGCACCGCAGCAGGAAAGCTCCCTTTGAGCTTCACATTCATGATGCTGATTTTATATGCTACCTGTTAGGGCTGCCGAAACGAGTGCAGAGTTGGTTGTATGAGCAGGATGAGTTGAATTTTAGTCATATCAAGACTCGCTATATTTATAATGAAGCTTTGCTCATTGAGGCAGAGGGAGGGTGGTATAGGGGCACCTTGCCGTTCTCGGCTACCTATCGGGCGGTGTTTGAGCGGGGCTTGCTCGAATATAAAGACGAGGACCTGGTGGTGTATCCGAGTCAGAAGAAGGCCTTCCATGTGGATCTGTTCTCAGGATCAGAAGTACCGGCCAATATCAACAAGAATGCAGTCGGGATGTACAATGAGATCGCCTATTTTGTGGACTGTGTGAGAAATGATAGACCAGTCCAGGTGGTCACCCCGCAAGACTCACTCAATTCGCTGAGGATGCTGTTGATTGAGATGGATTCTGCTAGATCAGGCAATACTCTGGATGTATAACGGGTGAAAATGGCAAAGAAAGGCTTTTCTAATATGAACCTGGAATGGAGCGCCAACTGGAGTGAGGCAAAGCAGAACCTGGTGCGTTGGTGGAACCGGGAAGGAATGGCAATCAGCCTGACCGCCTGGCGGAAAACGCCGGCACTTAACCTGGCACCGCCATCTGAACCGGAGAATATTGAGGACTGGTGGACAGATCCCCTTTTCCGGTGCAATCGTGCTGAATATGAGATGTCCTATCGCAACTACCTGGCCGAAGCGATCCCTTATTTCGACACCCAGATTGGTCCAGGCTCCCTGGGGTTGTTCCTGGGTGCCACGCCGCGTTACGACGAGGAAACAGTCTGGTATGAACCGTGTATTCATGACCCGCAGACCTATGGTTCAATCCATTTCAGTCCAGAAAATAACCTGGCCTGGAAACAGCACCTGGCATTGATCGAAGAGGGCTTACGGCGGGCAAATGGACGCTATATGGTGAGCGTCCCGGATTTAATTGAGAACCTGGATACTCTGGCAGCATTACGTGGTGATACTCCGCTGCTCTATGATCTGACCGAACGTCCTGGCTGGGTAATCGACCGGTTGGTGGAAATAAACCAGGCTTATTTCCAGGTTTTCAACCTGATTTATGAAAAAGTAAAAGATGATGAGGGAGGCAATGTATTCTCAGCCTTCAGCATCTGGGGACCAGGCAAAACAGCTAAGCTGCAATGCGATATCTCTGCCGCTCTCTCGCCGCGTATGTTCAAGATGTTTGTCAAGCCGATCCTTGCCGAGCAGTGCCGTTGGTTGGATTATTCCCTTTATCACTTGGATGGCACTACTTGTTTGCAGCACCTGGATTTATTGCTCAGTATCGAAGATCTAAATGCTATTGAATGGACTCCTCAGGCTGGACGTCCTGGCGGGGGTTCGGCAGAATGGTATGATCTGTACCGCTATATTAAGGCAGGTGGAAAAGGAGTGCAGGTGATCGGCGTACTGGTCGATGAGGTGATTCCATTATTAGATGCCATCGGTCCGCAGGGAGTATTCATCCTTTTGGGCGAAACACCTGATCAAGAAACAGCTGAAAAACTTCTCCAAGACCTGGAACCATACCGGAAGGGATAAAAAAGGTGTATGCGAGCCGCTTTAGCCCAAGGAGGTAACGGCAGTGCTGGAAATAAGGCAGAAGATCCTGGTAAGGTATTCACTCGACTCTTTTTATCCACCATATCTATTCGTAAATAGCAAGGAGATCGGTGATGCTTGACTTTAAACCAGACATCGAAAAGACAATGGAGCGCATGGAAGCCTTCTGGCAGCGCGCCGAGATGGATCGTCCCCTGGTGCAATTTTCCCTATATAAACCGTTTGAGGAGCAGGTTCCTTTGCCTGCCTCCAACCATGCTACCTCAGACGAATTTTGGCTGGATGCTCAATACCAGGCCGAGTTGTCTTATGCCATGCTCTATAACCGGGAGTTCATGGCTGAGACCCTGCCGGTAGCCTTCCCAAATCTTGGTCCAGAAGTGCTGGCGAGTTTCTACGGCTGCCCACTGCATTTTGGCGATTATGGTACCAGCTGGTCTGATCCAATTCTGCATGATTGGTCTGATGCTGGTCAAATCAAGCTCGATTGGCAGAGTCCCTACCTGAAGAAGCTGCTTGAGATCACCGACGCCATGTTAGAGATTGGCAAGGGAAAGTTCATCACCGGCATGCCTGATTGGCATCCGGGCGGTGACTTGCTGGCCGCCTTGCGCGATCCGCAGAATCTGGCTGTGGATATGGTCGAACACAAAGAAAAGGTTCAGAAGCTGAACGACCGCCTGCAGCCAGACTATTTCAAGGTTTACGATCTTTTCTATGATAAGTTTCGTCAGGCGGGTCTACCTATTACAAGCTGGTTGGAACTGGCCAGTGATCATAAATATTACATTCCCTCGAATGACTTTTCGGCCTTGATCAGCAAGAAAATGTTTGATGAAGTGTTCTTGCCTGGGATCATCAACGAATGCCGCTTCCTGGATCGTTCCATTTACCACCTGGATGGTCCGGGAGCGTTGCATCATCTGGACTCGCTTTTGTCCATCCCTGAGCTGCATGCCTTTCAATGGGTACCTGGAGCAGGCAGGGAGGGCTTTTCGCGCTGGGTGAAAGTTTATCAGCGCATGCAAGTCGGGGGAAAAGGTATCATCGCTTATTGTCAGGTGGAGGACCTGGACCTGGTGATGCAGACCTTGAATCCGCGCGGCCTGGCACTATCCATCAGCGGCGTGGAGGATCGTCAGATGGGCAAGGAGATATTAAGAGCATTGGAGAAATGGACTGCTGGGAAGATCTGAGAGACCCAGCTCTATGGGCTTTTTTCTATTCATGATTAGCTAGAGCGCGTTTTGGAGGATTCATGCGTCAAGCAGTAGCTGGTATTCGCAAGGTTCACTTAATTTTCAAAACCCACTTGGACGTTGGATATACCGATTTCGCCCGCCAGGTGGTCAAACTTTATTTTAGCGAATATATCCCTCAGGCCCTACAAATAGCCCGTGAGCTGCGGCTGGCAGGAAGTCCCGAGCACTTTACCTGGACAACCGGTTCATGGTTGATCTACCAGTATCTTGAGCAGGCCTCTCCAACCGAGCGGGCGCGCATGGAAGAAGCTATCCGGGCCGGTGATATTTCCTGGCATGGTCTGCCCTTTACTACTCACAGCGAGTTGTTGGATCCCGGTCTTTTCCGTCATGGGCTTAGCCTCTCGCGACTGCTGGATGTACGCTTTGGCAGGCATACCATTGCAGCTAAGATGACCGATGTCCCCGGGCATACTCGCGGCATCTTGCCGCTGATGGCAGAAGCTGGCATCCAGTTCCTGCACATCGGGGTCAATAGTGCCTCCACACCACCCGCGGTACCACCCGTGTTTGTCTGGCGCGATCCTTGTGGTGCAGAAGTGATCGTCATGTACCACAAAGGCTCTTATGGTGAGCTGATGACCGTCCCCGGGTTAGATGAGGCGATTGTCTTCGCTCACACCGGCGATAACCTGGGACCGCAATCAACCGAACAAATCCAGGAAGTGTTCGCTGAGATGCGCCGCGATTTTCCTGGGGCTGAAATCTGCTCTTCAACCCTGGATGCGTTTGCAAGGCAACTGATAAAGGTGAAAGCGCAGCTTCCGGTTATAACCGCCGAGATTGGGGATACCTGGATCCACGGTGCTGGCACCGACCCCAAGAAGATCAGCCAGTATCGGGCGTTGCTCCGTCTGCGGCGGAAATGGCTAGAGTCGGGGATAATCGGGCCGGAGGATTCGCACATCTTTGCCTTTTCCCAGTCCCTACTCCTGGTCCCGGAGCACACCAATGGTTTGGACATCAAAGTTCACCTGGCCGATTTCGAGACTTGGGATAAGAAAGCCTTTCAGGCTGCCCGCTCACAGGAAAACTTCACGACGATCGAAGCTTCCTGGCAGGAGCAGCGTAGCTATTTAGACCAGGCTTTGCAGGGATTGGAGGATACCTCGTTGGCCGTCCAGGCCAGGAATCTTCTGGCGGAGCTTGAGCCACGCTATCCTGAATTAACAGGCTACCAGAGGCTGGATCAGCTTTCTGCGCCTCTCTCGCCCGTTCACTTCGATGTTGGGTTTGACCGCAACACCGGTGCCATCACACGCCTGGTGGAACGCAGAACTGGTCGGATTTGGGCCTCCCCAGATCATCCTCTGGGCCTGTTTCTCTACGAGGTTTTTTCCGCTGCTGATGTGGATCGATTCCTCCGCCAATATATCAAGCATCGCCAGCGCACCTGGTATTGGGCCTATCCAGATTTTGGCAAGCCAGGAATGGAAACCGTTGATCCCGGTCACCGAGAATGGACTCCTCTCTTGACATCCTTGTATTGCCGGGCGGAAAATTCTGAACCAGAGGGAAGCCAAAAGAAGGGGATGCGCTTCCTCGCTCTGTTGGAGATGCCACCTGAAGCCTGCTTTGGCCATGGCGCCCCGCGCCAGGTGACCCTGGAGGTCTTCTTCCCGGATTCAGAACCGAAGATTGATTTTGACCTGCAATGGTTCGGCAAAGACGCCAATCGGCTGCCGGAGGCGCTCTGGTTCTCGCTTTGTCCAAAAGTCAGAAAGGCTTCCGGGTGGAGGATGGAGAAGGTAGGCCAGTGGATCTCACCCCTGGAAGTGATCTTTGATGGTGCCCGTAAGCTGCATGCCGTGGGAAGCGGAGTCTCTTACCGAGATGATCATACCAGCCTGTTAATTGAGTCCCTGGATGCCCCGCTGGTTGCACCTGGGCAGCGCTCATTGCTGAATTTTAACAATCGCCAACCACCGCTCAACCGCGGCCTGCACTTCAATCTTTACAATAATATCTGGGGAACCAATTTTCCTATGTGGTATGAGGAAGATGCCAGGTTCAGGTTTGTTGTCAGGTTTAGGGTATAGTGCTCGCTGCCGTTTCAGGAGGTCCAATGAACTCTCGCCAACGGATCCTTGCCGCTCTCAACCACCAGCAAACCGACCGCATTCCGGTCGACTTCGGTGGGCACCGTTCCTCCGGTATCTCGGCCATTGCCTATGCCCGGTTGCGCAAGTACCTGGGGATGGAGACACGTCCGCTGCGTGTATATGACCCTATCCAGCAACTGGCGATCATCGATGAGGATATCCTCGACCTGTTTCACGCCGACGCTATTGAGCTGGGGCGTGGCTTTGCCCTGGAAGATCATTATTGGAGGGATTGGGTGCTGCCGGATGGCATCCCTTGTCAGATCCCCATCTGGGCGCTGCCGGAGCGCCAGCCCGGTCGCTGGGTGCTGTGTTCCAAGAGCGGGCGGGTGATTGCCCAAATGCCGGATGGTGCATTGTACTTCGAGCAGACCTACTACCCGTTTCGCGAAAGCGAATCTGACCTGGATGCCATTCCGCAAGCCTTTGATGAATCGATGTGGACTGCCATTACTTCACCACCTGGCCCGCTTGGGGATGGCGACCAGGGTGCGGCCCTTCTGGTGGAGGGTGCCAGGGCGCTGCGCCAGAAAACTGATCGCGCCATTATCGGCCTGTTTGGTGGCAACTTGCTCGAGATCGGCCAGTTTTTATACCGCAACGACGGTTTCTTCCTGCTCCTGGCCGGCCGGCCTGAACAGGCGGAAGCCTTCTTGGAACGCCTGACCGAGATTCATTTGGTTAATCTGGAACGCTACCTCCGGCTGGTAGGACCATCTATTGATATCATCCAGTTTGGAGATGACCTGGGAATGCAATCTGGACCACAGATCTCCCCAGCCATGTACCGCCGTTTCTTCAAACCACACCACGCCCGGATGTGGCAGCGGGCTAAAGAGCTGGCGAACGTCAAGGTGATGCTTCATTCTTGCGGTGGGTTACGCCAGCTGCTCCCCGACCTGATCGAGGCTGGCTTGGACGCCATCAACCCGGTCCAAATCAACTGTAATGGGATGGAAGTGGCCGGCCTTAAGCGCGATTTCGGCCATCATATTACATTTTGGGGTGGCGGGTGCGATACGGGTGCCATCCTGCCGCGTGGTACTCCTGAACAGGTTCGCCAGCACGTGCGCAGCCAAGTCGCTATCCTCCGGCAGGGAGGCGGCTTTGTCTTCCAGCAGGTGCACAATATCCTGGCTGATGTCCCACCGCCCAACATCCTGGCCATGTTTGAAGAGGTTAATCGCGGTTAATCGGCGCTCGCGTTGCTTCTCTGAGCTTATCTCCCTTCAATTTTCTGAACTCGCCTGGTCTCTGGTTATTCCTGGATCTTTCCTCTTCGCATCTTGGCTGAAGTGGCGACCATGAATCCGACGGCTGTAAAAAGTGCCAGGGCGACTTTGGTCAGGTCAAAGACGGTCTCTACGCGCACGCCGTTTGGACCGGCCACAATGACCGCCACTGGGCGTGCAAATGTCCTTCCCCCTCCACCGCCGCCTGATCCGTCGGCAGGTTTACCGGTTTTTTCATGGGTACCTCCGCCGCCACCGATCCCAAAGCCCATTCCAGCCAGCACTTCCGCGGCCGGGATGACCAACGTTTCACCGTGCTGTACGGGCTCGCCATAAACCGCCGTGACATCGGCCCGCGAAAGGAAGTCCTCCATGATATTCTGCGTCAGTTCCAGTGAATCGCTTCCCTGTTCCAGTTGTTCTGCCTCCAGCTCTTGTTCAGCGGGTTTCTTTTCAGTTTCTTCTGTCATTCCTGACTCCTTGTGTTAAATTCGCTTTCTCCACAGCAACCATATCAGCAAGCTTCCCAATAGGCCCAGACCCAATACAGTAATCTGAGCCAGGCGGGTGACATCAATGACCGGCAGCACCTGCTCCTGGCTATCCTGAAGCTTCACTCTAACCGCCACCGGGCGGTTCCAGATAAGTCCTCCGTCTATTCCGGGTAGTCCTAACCGTACCACTTGCGCCAAAGGGGTGATCTGGTTGCCGCCAGCCTGCACTGTCGCTCCAGCCTTCGTTTCAATCACTACCGGTGATTCCGGCATATACACCTCCTCACTTCTCGTTCTTTCCTTATTGTACAACGCCAGGCTCGGTTTTTCATCATCAATTGATTAACTTCATCCTGGTTATTGATCCTTACAGTTTTGTTTGAAGGCCTGAAATGACGGATTCTTAACTTGACATGAGTTATCATAAATATTAAAATGATTTAACTAGGGTATGAAGACTGTATGACGCTGCGGGGAAGTGCTACGTTATACATATGGAAAATGAGGTTCAAGCAATCTCAGGCAGCGTAAGGTTTGGTGATGCGGTGGTAGATCAAGGTATCGCCATTCTATTAAGAATTTACCAACGGAGAGACTCGGGCGATCCCTTGCAACTCTGACCACCACAATCAATTAATGGTGTTCAGGTGTTTGGCTGGGTTGTAATGAGCTTGTGAAGTTTGGAGTTCTGCTGATCCTTAACTGGCCTGAGTCAATGAAGTGAAGCTTGATTGACATAGCTGTTCGGTTGGTTGGCATCGGGAAGTGCCGGACCGAATAGCGTTAAGGTTTTTCAACCAGCCGGCATTCCTCACCGCAATGTCGGCAAGGCGGAGCACGGTATTATTGCTGCTCCAGGTCCGTCTTTATCATCCTTCCCCAGACTTGGAGCTGCTTATTTGTCTTTATTCCTTTTATTGGGTCTAGAAGGGGGTGCTGTGATGAATACAACAGCCTTGGAAAACTCCTCGGTCCAACCATACAGACCTGCCAGGCGAATTTTACGCTGGCTCGATCGAGTCGCTCGCCGGATGCTGGACATCCTGGTTTCTTTCTTCATGCTGCTATTGCTTTCACCTATTTTCATCCTCATTGCCTGGCGCATCAAGTCAGATTCTCCCGGCCCTGTTTTTTACCGCGGTTGGCGCCTGGGCAAGAATGGACGCCGGTTTAAGATTCTCAAGTTCCGCACAATGTATGAACGCCCCGAAAGCTACGCTGGTCCGCCCGTCACTGGTAACGGCGATCACCGCATCACGCCCTTTGGCCGCTGGTTGCGCGATACTAAGATCAATGAGCTGCCCCAGTTCTGGAACGTTCTGAAAGGCGATATGAGCCTGGTCGGACCACGGCCTGAGGATCCCACCCTGGCCAAAACTTGGCCAGCCAACTTTTATCACGAGATGATCTCCGTCCGCCCTGGTCTCAGCAGCCCGGCTTCCATCCTCTACAAGGAGGAAGAAAAGCTGCTCTCCTCCAATACCCTGATGGATGACTACCTGCGCGATGTCCTCCCTTCCAAGCTTCGCCTGGACCTGCTCTATATCCGCCAGCGTACCATTCTCAACGACCTGGATATCATCTTTCTCACCCTGGTTGCACTGGTGCCGGTTTTGCGCCATAAAGAAATCCCTCGGCACTTGCTCTACAGCGGGCCGTTCTACAATGCTGTCGTTCGCTACATCAACTGGTTCCTCCTGGATTGGCTGGTTGCTCTCCTGGCAGCCGGCTTTACCGGTATTGTGTGGCGCCTTTCTGGTCCCATTAATGTTGGGGTGCCGATTTTCTTTCTGGTCTCATCGCTCATCGCCTCGATCTTTAGTCTGGTAAATGCCCTGCTCCGCGTCAACACCATTGCCTGGCATACTGCCACCGCTGTCACTGCCATCGACCTGGCCTTATCTGCTTCTATCGCCGTCTTTGTCTTGTTCTTGATTAATCATCTGATCTGGCCCAAACTGTTGCCCGATGGCATGCTCATCCTGATTGGCGTCCTGGCTTTTGTCGGGTTTGTCACCATCCGTTATCGCGAACGCCTGCTGATAGGCCTGGCCTCTCGCTGGTTGGCCGTGCGTCACAGGGCCTCCTTGATCGGCGAGCGAGTGCTTATTGTCGGTGCTGGCGAGCTGGGCGAGTTCGCCTCCTGGCTGATCAAGCGTGGTGACTTGGCCCGTGCTTTTTCTATCGTCGGTTTTGTCGATGATAACCCTCGTATGCAGGGTTTACGCCTCAATGGCGCCCCCGTTCTGGGTTCCACTGCCGATATCTCCTCCCTGCTTGTCAAGCATGATATCGGGGTGCTCATCTTTGCCATCGAAAACATCGCAGAGAGTGACCGCCAGCGCATCCTTGCCGCCTGCCAGTGCACCCACGCTCAGGTGGTCCTCTTCCCCGATGTGCTCGATCAATTGCGTGCTAGCTTCTCTGCAAATCCTCCTAAAAGCCCGTCCTTCGTTTCCCGGCAGGTTGGTCAATCGTTGGGTGAGTTGGATGATCTGCTGGCGCGCGGTGAATTGGAGCTTGCCCGGGCGCGCCTGGCTGAATTGCGCCGCACATTCCCCTTTCAGGAGGTTCTGGACTGATGGATTGGAACGGAAAAAGAATACTGGTGACCGGGGCAGGTGGCTTTATCGCCAGCCACCTGGTTGAGGTGCTTGTGCAATTGGGCGCCCGCGTGCGCGCCTTCGTCCGTTACAACTCGCGCGGCGATCCTGGCCTGCTCAATCAGTTACCCGCTGAGGTTTTTGGCTCTCTCGACCTGATCGCCGGCGACCTGCGCGACTTTGACGCCATCCAACAGGCAGTGCGCGGTGTTGACCTGGTCTTCCACCTCGGCGCCCTCATTGCCATCCCCTATTCCTACCTTCACCCGCGCGAGGTGGTCGAAAGCAACGTGATCGGCACCCTCAATATCCTCCTTGCTGCTCGCCAGGAACGCACACCCCGCCTAGTCCACACCTCCACCAGCGAGGTCTATGGCACTGCCCGGCGCGTCCCCATCGATGAAGATCACCCCCTGCAGGGGCAATCTCCCTATTCCGCCTCCAAGATCGGCGCAGATAAGCTGGCCGAGTCCTTCTACTGCGCCTATGAGCTGCCGGTGGTCACCCTCCGGCCTTTCAACACCTTCGGCCCCCGCCAATCAGCTCGGGCAGTCATTCCCACCATCCTCACCCAGGCGCTCACCCAGGATGTTCTTAACCTGGGCAGCCTGGAAACGCGCCGCGATTTCACTTATGTTTCTGATACCGTGCAGGGCTTCCTGCTTGCCGGCAGCACCCCCGGTGTGGAGGGTCAGGTCTTTAACCTCGGCACGGGGTTCGATGTCAGCATTGCCGAGCTGGTCGAGATCGTCGAGCGCTTGCTCGGTCGCTCACTACCCATCGCCCAGCAGTCTGAGCGCCTGCGCCCGCCCAAATCTGAGGTCATGCGCCTGCTCTCCGATAACTCCCGGGCTCGCTCTATCCTCGGCTGGCAGCCGCAGGTGTCGCTCGAGGAGGGTCTCTCCCGTACCATAGATTGGATGCGCACCCATCTAGACCTTTATCAGCCTTCTCAATATCAGCGTTAGTGCCAATTTCCATTTCTGCTCTTCTGCTCTGCAACCTGCTGCGCCTGGATTGTGCCGTACCTGAGCTCTCTCCTGCTTTAGATTGGCCAGCCCTCCTTTCAACCGCTCGCGCCCACCAGCTTTCTCCCTATCTCTACCATCGTTTGAAGTCGGCTGGCCTGGAACGGCAGCTTCCCGAGCCGGTTCTCTCTGGCCTGCAGCAGGATTACCGCTCCGCCCTTTCCCTGGCCCTGCGCCGCTCCCATGCCCTCCAGGAGTTGCTCCTGGTCTTCCACCGCTCTGGCATTCCCTGCATCCCTCTCAAGGGCGCCTACCTGGCCGAGGTCATTTACCCCAACCCCGCCCTGCGTACCATGTCCGATCTCGACCTGCTGGTGCCGAAAGAGCAGTTGGCCCAGGCAGCCCAATTCGCCCAAAATCTCGGCTACCGTCCTGAGCGCCGCTACCTGGTCGAAGGAGTGATTGAGCTTCACTCGCACCTTCCCGTCCTGGCCGGAAAAAATCTACCCTTCCTGGAAATTCACGCCACTTTCTCCCGCCCTATCGATCCTTTTCCGGTGGTCCTGGAAGGAGTCTGGCAGCGTGCCCGGCCGCTTTCCTTTCTTGAAGTACCAGCCTTCACTCTTGCGCCGGAGGACCTGCTGCTCTCGCTCAGTTTGCACATTGCCTACCAGCACTGCTTCAACCAGGGCCTGAGATCGCTCCTCGACCTGGCTCTGGTCGTCCAGCGCATGCAAGGTGAAATCTCGTGGGAGTTGCTCCTGGCTCGCGCTGCAGACTGGTCGGCCGGCCTGCCGCTATACCTATCCCTGGCTCTTGCCCACGAGCTTCTGGGTGCCCCGCTCCCGACTTTCGTACTCACTGCCCTGCAACCACCCGATCTCGACCCTGCCTTGCTACCCACCACCCGCCACCTGGCACTCACCGATCCGCGGCCGGAGAAAGAGCTAAAACCTGAGATGTTGGAGCTGGTCCAGGCCGAGACCTGGCCGAAGAAGCTGCACATCCTGCTACAGCGAGTCTTCCTGCCGCCTCGAGTTCTGGCCGTTCTTTACCCTGCCCGCGCCGATTCTCCCTGGATCTATTGGTATTATCCTGCACGCCTGGTAACTTTGTTGCGCCAGTACGGGAGTACGGTATGGAATGAAATCTGGGGCGGTCCATCCCAGAAGAGGATCACCGCCGAATCCCGGGCCAGAGCGGAGCAGCAATCCTTGCTGCTCTCTCAGATGAATGAGTCAGTCCGTAGGAATTTATCCTCAATCCACTCGGAAACACACTGAATGACTGGCTTAATTGTTGTTTTCAGCGGCCTGGATGGCGCTGGAAAATCGACCCAAATTGAGCTGCTCCAGCATTGGCTGCGTTCTCATAAAATTGAACCTGTTTACCTCTGGACGCGGGGTGGCTATTCATCCGGCATGCAGTCGGCCAAGGATTGGCTGCGCCGTTCAAGGGCCAACCCCCTCCCTCCGCCCGGACCTGGCTCTCGCCGCCAGCAAGCCTTCCAGCGCTCCTGGCTACGTCGCGCCTGGTTATCTCTGGCTATCCTGGACCTGCTGCGTGTCCATGCCCTTCAGGTGCGCTTCTGGCGGTTGCGCGGCCGGGTGGTCATCTGCGACCGCTATCTCCCGGATACCTGGATCGATTTTCACCTCAATTTTCCCCAGGAACAGGTCGAGCGTTGGCTGCTCTGGAAGCTGCTCCTGCGCCTAGCCCCTCAGCCTGATCTTGCCTATTTGTTCCTCGTCCCCGTGGAAGAATCCCTCAGCCGCTCCGACCGCAAAGGTGAGCCTTTCCGCGATCCTCCCAATAAGCTCCGTGAGCGCCTGGCGTGGTACGAGCGTATCGCCCGTCAGCAACCCTGGCGGGTGATCGATGGCCTGCTGCCTGTTGCTGACCTGCATCAGCTGATCCGGCAGGACCTTCATTCCCGGTTAGGCGACCATGCGCTTTAGCCTGCTCCTCCGGCGCGAGCCGTTTCCCCAAATCCTTGAGGATACCCTTTCCAGCGTCTGGCAAAAGCGCTACGGTCAGGTTTACGAGGTGCGCTGGCTTCGGCCGTTCCAACCTTCGAATCCCCCACCGGATGGCCAATCACAGGTTTGGGTGGGCAATCCTTATCTCAATGTGTTCTTCGTCCCTGGCCTTGCTTCCGTGGCCTTCGACCCCACCCGCCGTGAGTTCACTTTCAGCCGTTCTGCCTGGTTGCGCCCCTTCCAGCGCGCCTATGTCTCCCTGGCGCTTTCTCCCCGCCTGGCCTCCTTTTTTGCCGCCGCTCGTTTGCATGTCAGCCCGCCCTTGCCTGCCGCAGCCTCGCTTCTGGTGATTCCTGGCAATAATAAGATTCGCATCCTCGATCATCTCCAGTGCCAGGTGGTAGTGTGCTTGAAGTGCGGCTTTCCGGACCTTTTCATCAAGCGTGAGCTGATGGTGCGCACGCGCGCCGGGCAGTTGGGCCTGCCCGTCCCACCCATCCGGCAGGTGGATGAAGCAGGAGGAAGGTTTATCGAAGATTACCTCTCCGCTACACCCATCAACCGGCTCGACGACCCGGCCCAGGCCAGCCAGGCCTGCCAGTCCGTTACCTCCGCGCTGGCTCATTTGATCCGTGATTCTCTGCAACCAGCCGGGCTGGCGGATTATTTCCACCTGCGCAGGCTCCAGGCTGCCAATCTGGTCTCCTCCAACCACCTGATCTCCTCTGCTTTACGCGCCCGGCTGCTCCGCCTGCTGGCAACCCTCGAATCCCGCCAGCAGCCGCACCTGGTCAGCCCTGTACCGTTCCAGACCGCCCTCTCCCATGGCGATTTCCAGCCGGCCAACATCCTGCTCAACGGTCAGGGTGCCTGGCTGGTGGATTGGGAATTCAGCGAGCGCCGTCAGCCTGGTTACGACTTGCTGGTGTATGCCCTTTCTGCCCGCCATCCTCGCCACCTGGCCCGCCGCCTGCACGCTTTTACAACCGGGCAGGCTTCCGAACTGCAATGGGTCAATTCCCAGGGTTGGCCTGGATTGGACCTGGACTCTCCCCTTGCCCGCCAGCGCAGGCTGCTGCTCTTTGCCCTGGAGGAGCTCTGCCTTCACCTGGAGCTGAACGCCAACCCGCTCTTCACCGCACTTGATCCTGGCCTGCCAGCGCTGGCGGGTGAGCTTTCCGCCTGGTTGGAATCTTGAGGTTGCCGTGACTGCCCCACAACCCTTGCCCAAGTTGCTCATCCTCAACCAGATGGCCGGCCCCATGACCTGGGAGCTGGCTGAGGATGCCGGCCGCCAGTTGGGCCAGGTCGCCCTGCTGACCGGCCACCCCGATACGCTCGCCAAGGGCAGCACGCCGCAGGTGCAGCTCTCTCCTGCCCCCTCCTACCGGCGCGGTAGTTTCCTCACCCGGGCCCTCTCCTGGCTGGCTTACCTGCTGGCTGCCTTCTTTTGGTTGTGGCGCTTCCCCGCCCGCCTGCCCCTGCTGCTCTTTTCCAACCCGCCCATCCTGTGCTGGCTGGGCTGGCTGATGTGGCTGCTCCGTCGCCAACCATACGCCGTCATGGTGCATGATATCTACCCCGATATCTTCGTGCGCATGCGCCGGATTCCCGAAAGCCATCCTCTCATCCGCCTCTGGCGCTGGCTCAACCGGAAAGCGTATGAGAACGCCCGGGTGGTGATGACCCTGGGTGAGTGCATGGCTGCCAACCTGGAAAAACAGTTCGACTCCGCCCACACCCCCGCTGGCCGGGTACAGGTGATCTACCCCTGGGTGGATACCGATCGCATCCGGCCCATTTCCAAAGAGGAAAACTGGTTTGCACGTGAGTATCATCAGGTGGGCAAGCTGACCGTGATGTACTCCGGCAACATGGGCCTGGGGCATGATCTCGAGACCATGCTGGAGGCCGCCTGCCTGCTGCAAGGGGAGCCGCGCCTCCACTTCATGTTTATTGGTTCCGGCCCCAAGTGGAGCCTGGTGCAGCAGTGCCAAGCAAGGTACAATCTCCCCAACCTTACCCTGCTCGGCTGGCAGCCCGAAGAAGTGCTGCCCTACTCGCTCGCCACGGCCGATGTGACGCTCATCTCGCTGGAGCAGGGCATCACCGGCCTGGCAGTGCCCAGCAAGGCCATCTACGCCCTGGCAGCCGGGTCAGCCCTGGTGCTCCTTTCCTCCGCGGAAGGGGAACTGGCTGAGTGGCTGAATCGGATGGAATCCGGGCTGGTGGTTCCCTCCCCGCAGCCCCAGCAGGTTGCGGATCACCTGCAGTCGTGGTTGCAGGACGATGGATTTCTTCAGGCTGTTCGAGAACGCGCTCGTCGCTCCTCCCTGGAATATTTCAGCCGGGAGAAGAATTTCCTTCAGCTCTACAGGGTCCTCATAAGGAACCTGAATCTTTCTGAATAAGTAGAGGATTTTCAGGTACAATAGAAAACCATGCCAAAAAAGCCTTTCTTTTATTCCACATGGTTGAGGGTAGAGCGGAAGCAGATATCCATAAAAGCACTGACGGAAAAGAACAAGTTGTTTTGTATGATTAAGAATAGAGTCTTTATAAGTAAAAAAATTTGGAACGTATTGAAAGGTTCACCAGAAATTTCCCCATCGGCCTTGGTGATGGTCGGTTCCAGGTTGATGAGTATGGTTTTGGCTTTTGCCTATAGTGTGTTTATTGCCCGAACGCTTGGTCCATACCAGAAGGGATTATTTAATGCTTTAATCCTTGCAGGAAATTTATATTTGAATCTCTTTAACTTTGGTATCGGTCAGGGAAATTTCTTTTACCAGTCCAAAAGTAAATGCTCTGCAAATGAGGCATATAGTAATACTTTAGTTACACTTTTGATTACAAGCCTTTTTTCTATTGTGATCCTTTCCTTTTTTCGTGACGAGATATTTCATATCCTGTTGCCGAATAATCCTATTTCTTATATGGGTGTGTTTCTGCTGTTAGGATTGCTGAGCTTGCATAATTTGCTCTGGGGAAACATTATGCAAGGCACAGGGTATGTCCAGTCAATAAACCTGGTTCCATTGATCGTTCAAGTGGTCAACATCCTGATTGCTGTGGTCGCCGTTTTAACTGGATTCGGCCTGAAGGGTATTGTATTGGCTTATCTGGTCTCGCTGTTTATGGGTCAGGTGATTGGTTTTCTGACCTTGAATGGAATTTCCAAATTTAGATTTACCCCTTCAATAAATTTATTCAAATTGAGTCTGATGTATGGGGGAATTTTTTATATCAATGGTTTATTACTGTATGGGCAGTCTCGCATAGATCAATTTGTTACGAACAACCTGTTAGGTCCTCAAGCCTTGGGAATCCTGGCCCTATCAATTACGATGGGAGAGCTATTATGGTCGCTTGATTTGCCCGTAATCGCTGCCGCACAGCACCATATTGCCGCAGAGAGTAAAGGAGAATCCATAAGCTTAATTAACAAGCTTACACGCCTGATCATCATTGTCCAATCCCTTGCCTGTTCTGGAATGGGATTGATTTCAATCTTTGCAATTCCCTTGATTTATGGCGAAGCTTTCCGTCCTGCAATTATCCCACTCCTTGTATATTTGCCTGGGGTATTTTTTTGGAGCTTGCTGAGGAGCCTGTCTCAATATACAGCCTATCAATTGGGGAAACCAGCGATCAACTTGGGCTTATCCGCTTTTTCGGTAATATCGAAGACTCTCTTTGTCCTTTTTTTAGTGCCACGGTTTGGCATTGTTGGAGCTACAGTCTCTTCGACCCTTTCTAATTTGCTGACATTATTATTGACTGCAGGGATATACGTCAGACTCAGCCAATCAGAATTGGAGAATATCTTTATCCCTAAATCGGCTGACTTTTCACTATTAAAGGGAATACTGGTTAATAGTGTTCAACGGTTCTGGAAAATAATTGGCGAGTTCTCCTTTACGTCCGGCTAAAACATCCTATGGGTCAGTTTTATACTATCTTGCATAGTCTATGAATGAAAAAAGAATGAATGTTGTGGTTGTCAGCCATGCTCTGTTGGTTCCCGCGAACAGGGATCGCTGGAGGGTTTTGGCGCAAACTCACAACGTTCATGTTTGCCTGATCGTCCCAAAAAACTGGGTGAGCAGGTGGCTCGGGGTGAAACAAGTCATGCAGGGTGAAAGTGAGATTGGGGAAATGTTTGAAGTCTGTCCTTTGCAGGTTCTGAATCCTGGGAATATGATGCGCTACACATATATCTCCCTGGATATGGAATTAAAAAGGATAAAGCCGGATATTATCCAAATTCACCAAGAACCGACAAGTTTTGCTTGCATTCAAACGCTTCTTTATAGAAGGCTATGGGCACCAGGAGCAAAAACACTCATTTTTACATGGAATAATATATCTACACGCGCTCGCAATCCAATCATCAGGTTGCTGAAAAAGTTTACTCTGGCCAAGACCGATGCTTTCATTGCGGGTAATTCAGAAGCGAAATCAATTTTATTGGACGAAGGATTCAAGAAGCCGATATTCGTTCAGACCGAGATAGGGGTTAATGAGAAGATATGGCAACCGATCCAGACAGATGATAAAGAGGCGCTTTCCAAAAGATTTACTATTGGATTTGTGGGGCGTTTGGAGCCATCTAAAGGGGTTTGGGACCTGATTCAGTCTGTGAAGCGGCTGGACGAAGATTGGGAGCTTTTACTGGTGGGAAATGGGCCGTTGGCAGAGGAGATCACTCGTTGGATCCAATCCGAAGAATGCAAGAACAGGGTGAGAATACTGAGCGGTTTAGAGAGGAAAGATTTGCCTCCTGTTTATCAATCTATGGATGTATTAGTCCTCCCTTCCCGAACGACTCCCACGTGGAAAGAGCAATTTGGTCTGGTTTTAGCAGAAGCGATGCTATCGGGCGTACCGGTGATTGGATCCGACTCTGGGGCAATTGGAGAAGTCATTGGAGATGCTGGGTTGATTTTTCCCGAAGGAAATGTGGAGGCCCTTGTCAGGTGCCTTTCGGAGGTTATGAGAAAGAAAGAGTTGCGTGATGAGATGGCCAGTCGCGGATATTCAAGAGCCCTCCGTCTATATTCCACTCAAGCTTTGGCTGAAAACACGTATGCTATATATAATGAATTGTTGATGAATCATGAATAAACCCTTGAAGGTCGCAGACCTCAATAAAGCCATTTATTCCATGCGAATAGCAGGCTCAGGAGTTGCATCACGAAGATATGGAAAGGCTGAGAACCTCCGCATGGTGTATGCGATCGAAGCGCTTTCACGCTATCCGCCTGCTCCCTCTGCTCTGGTGATTGAAGTGGGCTGTGGTGCAGGGCAGTACATCAAGGGTTTATCTATTGATTATCCAAATTACAATTACCTCGGATTCGATTTTTCCCACCCAGGTCTTACTTATGCAACTGCGCGTGATTCGTTTCCAAATATTCAGTTTATATGTTCAGATGTCTTGCGGTTGCCTTTACCGGACGACACTGTCGATTTTCTGTTCGGTTTTGATATCTACGAGCATCTGGAGGATCTTGAGTCTGGTATCCAAGAATCTGCACGGGTAATAAAACCTGGGGGGAGGATCCATGCCGCAATTCCGTGCGATGGGGAGCGGTCAACCATTGTGGGCATGGTGCATAAATGGTTGCCATTTGTTTCACGCTTAAGAGTGAGGTACTCTGGTCATGTGGTTCCACTCACTTTCTCCAGGGTGATCAAGACCTTCGATCAGAATTTTACGAATTTAGAGGTTAAGTATTCCTTGCATTTCATCAGCCAGGTTCGCGATCTTTTTTACTGGTGCATCGATGGACCGCTGGGTTTGGATCATTTTGACTATTACGATTCCAAAGGGCTGCCGAAATTCGCCTGGCGAACCTATCGTAGAATCTGCTATATCCTTGACCTTCTGGGCGCCCGCGAGTCGGTAAAAAAAGACAGGTCACCGAAAGGGGCCTTGTTGTGCCATATCACCGGCATAAAAAATTGAAGTAAGTTCTTACGGATTCTATATGAGAAAGCATCTGCTATTCGTAGCTTATCAATATGCAAAGATTGGGGGTTTAGAGGCCTACAGCCGCAAATTGGCAGAATGTCTACGTGGAGCCGGCTTATCCTCTGGTGAAATCTGGAGCATTTATGAAACCCAATCCGAGCTGGAAGGAGTCAACGCGCCTTATCCCATTTACGGTCTGAAGCCTGAAAATCCTCTCCTGCAAAAGCTCTATAACCGCCTGTGGATTCTTGTATTGGCCTTTGTCCTGTTATTTTGGGGTTGGCGGTTTGAATTGATTGTGTTAAATCACCTGTATATTGCCCCAGCCTTGTTTCTGCAGACTGTTTTTTCGAAACGGAGGAAATATTGGATTTGCACCCATGGCTACGAAACCTGGCAGGATTGGCCGAGGTTCACCAAAAGGGTCATGAGGTTGGCCTCAAAAATAATCACGGTCAGCCAATTTACTAAAAGATTTATTAAGGATAGGATACCAGGTGCGGATGTTTTTATCCTACCCAATTCTGTTGACTGTGATGTATTCCGACCAATGCCTGTGGAAAAAGAGGCCGGAGTAAAAATCTTATTGACGGTGGGCCGGCTTTCAAAGAGAGACCAATATAAGGGTCATGATCTCGTCATCCAGGCACTTCCCGAAATTCGCAGGCGTTCAGGACAAGATGTTCAGTATTGGATTGTTGGATCTGGCGATGACCTACCTCGACTTCAGGCGCTGGCACAGGAATATCAAGTTCCGCAATATGTGAAATTCCTTGGATTTGTTCCAGATGGTGTATTGCCTGGAATATATTCAAAATCCGACATTTTTGTAATGCTAAGTAAGGTTGAGAAGCGCGGTTCAGGGAAATGGACCGGGGAAGGTTTTGGAAGGGTATATCTTGAGGCAGCCGCATGTGGTAAGCCAGTCATTGCCAGCAATCAAGGCGGTGCCGCAGAAGCGCTGGTGGATCAGGTGACCGGATTCTCATTGGATCCCTATTCTATGGATCAATTAGTGGATGCTGTGACCTATTTATTGATGAACCCGGATGTGGCCGACCGGATGGGCGCTCAAGGCCGAAAATTCGTGGTCGATAATTACTCAGATGATGTGTTTAGGAAGCTGGTAAACGATCTTGTCCAAGAACTGGACGGGGCATCGAAAGGCGCATCATGTGTGGCATAGCCGGGATGTACGGGGTGGTGAGCCGGGAGAGGATCGAGTGGATGATCGATTCTGAAAAGCACCGCGGTCCGGATGATTGCGGTATTTATATCCATGAACCATCCTCCGTGGCCTTGGGTCACCAGCGCTTATCCATCATTGATCTTTCTCCTCTGGGTCACCAGCCCATGTCCTGGCGTGATGGCCGCTACTGGATTGTCTATAATGGAGAAATCTACAACTTTCTGGAATTGAAAGCCCAGCTTATTGCGTCAGGCTATCGCTTTCAATCCAATTCGGATACGGAGGTGATCCTGGCTTCCTATGAAAAGTGGGGGACCGGCTTTCTCGAGCGACTGCGTGGCATGTTTGCCTTTGCCCTCTGGGATGCTCAAGAAAAGGTGATGTTGTTGGCGCGCGACCGCTTTGGCATCAAGCCTTTATATTGGGCACAGAGCAATGGCGTCTTTATCTTTGCCTCCGAGATCCGGTCCCTGGTCGCCAGCCAGCTCTGCACCTTTCACCTGGATAAACAGGCGGTCTGGGATTATCTATCCCTCGCCTCCATCCTGCCGCCCCGCACCATCGTCTCCGAGATTCAGGCTCTCCTGCCTGGCCACTACATCCTCCTGAATGGCGGGGAAGTGAAAATCAGGCGCTATTGGGATCTGGTCGAAAACTCGCTGGATCAGGCTTCGCCGAGGCCGGCCAGCTATCCTGAGGCCGTGGAAGAATTGCGGGCCATGCTGGATGAGGTGGCTCGCCTCCACATGATTGCTGATGTGCCGGTCGGCGCCTTTTTGAGTGGCGGGGTCGATTCCACCACCATTGTCGGCTTGATGAGCCAGTATGTCAGCCAGCCGATCCACACTTTTTCCTTGGGGTTTCGCTCTGGCGATCTCCTGATCAGCGAGCTGCCCTGGGCAGAGATAGCCGCCCGGCAATTTGGCACCGATCATCACGAGCTGGTGATCACCAGCCAGGAGGTAAGGCGCCAATGGGAGCAGCTCATCCGAGCCTATGACCAGCCCAGCGGGGATGGGCTGAATTCTTACTTTGTCTCCCAATACGCTCGCAGCGGGGTGAAGGTGTCCCTTTCTGGCCTGGGCGGTGATGAGCTTTTTGCTGGCTATCCACAGTTCAAGACCCTGGCCCAGAGAAAACCCCGGCTCCATCCCTTGGATTGCATCCTCTCCCCCGCCTATCTCAAGCTGCGCGATTTTCTCCCCTCGCGTGTCAAAGGGCTTGGCGATGGTCTGTGCCTGGGCGGCGCGGAGCGCTATTATCAATCTCGCTGCCTGTATAGCGAAAAGGGCAAGGAAGAATTGATCAACCGTTCCTGGTGCGGAAGTTGGACGCCTTCATCCACCCCTTCCAATATGCGGATTGATTTCAGTCTTTCATTGGATCCCGTTCAGATGGTCTCTTTTTACGAGACGAAGGGCTACATGGCACACACCTTGCTGCGCGATGTGGATAACCTCAGCATGGCGCATTCCCTTGAGGTCCGGGTGCCCTTTCTGGATCACCTCCTGGCCCAATATGTTTTCAGCCTGCCTTATGCATATAAGCTCCACCGGGGTGTCGCAAAGCGCATCCTGCTCGATGCTGCCCGCGATCTCTTGCCTGGCCAGGTCATCACCCGGCCCAAAGAGGGTTTTCGATTTCCCATCAGAGAGTGGGTGGCGGGCGATCTGGCACCCCTGGTCAAAGAATGCTTGCTCTCTTCTTCTCAGTCCATATTCGATGCAGAACGGCTTGGAAAAATGGTGGTGGGATCGAAACAGGTTGATCCAATGATCATCTGGTCCATTTTCATTCTTCTCGGTTGGCTTGACCAGAATCAATCGGTAGTGGTGTGATATCGCATCTTCACGAGGTATAAATGCTGGCTAGAAGAAAAATTTATGTTATACCGATCCTGATTATCATTATTACGATTCTGGTGCTTATCTTGGGTGCAGTTTGGAACTCTTCTCTGATCCCCCTTTTGGTTATCATTTTTGTATTTATGACCTTTATCATATTGCTGGTAAGGTTCCCAAATTCTATTTTTTATATCTTTCCAATTATATTAAACCTGCCCAGATCAATCCCTCGTTTGATGGGCTCGATAGGCGCGCTGGAACTTTCCTTGCCGCTTATCCTTTTGGGCTGGCTTAATGAAATCACAGTAAAGAAAATTAGAAAGATTCAATTCAATCATTTGTTCTTCAGCTTCTGTCTTTGTTTCATACCGATTGTCTTTTCGACCCTCGCCGGTCGTGGGGATAATGATAAGTATCTTCTTTTACGATGGCTTACAGGGATGGTCGTATTTCTTATTGTTTACAATAAGGTAAAAATGGAGCATGAGGTTGGAGGGATCCTTGTTTTCCTGGGTTTCATGGCAATGTTTTTAGTCACGCTGGACATATTCCAGAAAAGTGGTTTCTCCAATTTGGGAAATTTAAGTATGTCTGATTTGTATGATTACCGCCATTCCAATGCTACCATCGGTCAGGCGCAATATTTAAGTGGTTATATAGGGTTATTTTTCCCGGTACTGATTGCTTATGCAATTATTGGAACTAGTATCAAACTTAGAGTAATAAGCTTCTTGGGAACATTCCTATGCATTTTCGTTGGCATCATCAACCTATCGCGCATCTTTTGGCTAATTATCTTGGTGGATTTAGCAATAATGATCTGCGTTTTTTTGGTCACCGGGAAGTTAAGGAATGCTGTGTTAGTGACATTAGTAATTCTTGTGTCCATTGTCATCGTGGTTTATTTTTATCCGAACCTATACGAGATTATGGCTGAGAGGTTTGCCACCGAGGATGCCCTTTCGCGTTTTAGTCTTATACGTGAAGATATGGATGGTTTTCTTGCATCCCCAATATTTGGAAATGGTTATATCTCCACAACCAGTGAATCTGGACATAGTGTTATACCCCTCCTACTTTACTCTTATGGCTTGGTGTTTGTGATTCCTTTTTCTTATTTCTTATTTTATTTATTGATAAAGATTATTTCGATAACCTCGAAGTTAATTATGACCAGGACTATCTCAACGTTCGAATTCTCGGCTGTGGGAGTTTTCGCATCAATTATTGTCCTTATTATATTACATCCTTATTTCATAAGCGATACAACAGAACATATCGCCATCATGTACATCATGGGGATATGCGCGTCAATTTTGGATGGAAGTGGAACG
>Ga0315268_10000423_pt1 | contig 49541 bp, 37 predicted proteins | sample C1_top_MG_FD_204535 | JGI IMG/M metagenome (GOLD analysis project Ga0315268, IMG submission 204535) | Sediment microbial communities from Yellowstone Lake, YNP, Wyoming, USA - C1_top | ecosystem: Environmental > Aquatic > Freshwater > Lake > Sediment | place: USA: Wyoming | collected 2017-08-01 | reverse complement strand
AGCTCTCGAGGCAATGCGCCAAGCTCGTGCCACATCTGGTATACTCTGGAACCTGGTTTACAGCCGAAGAAGTGGTGAATGCAAGAGTCGAATGTGTAGCCCTTGCGCTTCCACGATGTACATTGCCCACCCGGTTTGGTATCCATCTCAAAAATCTGAGTTTCGTGACCGTTCATCTGACCATAGACGCCGGCAGCCAGACCGCCCATACCAGCTCCGATAATGATGATTGACCTAGCCATCAGTTTTCCTCCTGGATTTTATGTTTTGGCGACCATTATCCCCTCTTCAATTTCAATAGATATGGACCCTTCTTTAGAGCCACGGTATCTTGACCTTATTGCAGTATCCATCCCAGGTGGTGCCAAAGGTCTTTGACAATATTTCTTCTTCTTCAGGCGAAAAAATCCTAGATCCAACATACAAGATGATTCCAATCAATACTCCTAACCATGTGTTAAATAGAAAACCAATCCATGGCAGCACAAGTAAAGCCACCCCTGTATATAATGGGTGCTTAGCTAAAGAGTAAGGTCCATTTGTTATAAGTTCTTTTCGAGGTACTTTTGTTAAGATCAAAACGACTGACCATATCCAAATTGTAACCCCAGGAATTAAAATGATAATAGATACCACCTTTAAAACGATTGATGGACCACCAACACTGAATAAAGATGGAATCATAACATTCAGAATCAAACCAATTATCAAAAACGGCAATGTCAGCAGTCCAATTTTGTCTCCACTTCCTACAAGTATTTTCAGTTTCATATTCTTTCCTTCAATATTCTTACTTCTTGACCTTCTGGCTTTCCTTGTCACCACCGCGCTTCTGTCGATTAGCGATTATAAAAAGCTCAGTCAGTCTTTCCCTTGTTGCGTCACCTCCACTATCAGGCCACAGACATGACCAGGGAATTGGCCAGGCGCTCTTCTGCTGGGGCATTAGGGCAGGATGGGGATCTGGGATGCAAAGGCTTCCACTTTCTTCTGCCAGCCCTCTTCCAGCGGCCCCTTGAGGCCGGTCACCAGAATCTTGCCCTCGGCCACCTTGACCAGGCCCTTTTCTTGCAGTATTTCGTTCATGATAGGGATTATGCGCTGCCACTTGGCCAGCTCCTCTTCCGTAGGCATCCGTCCGGTCTTCTTGTCTGGCTGAGGTGCGCCCTCAGTGGTCAGGATGGCGTATTTCGTTCCCGATGGCAACTTGGCCTTCTTCAGGAAACGGCGCATGCCTCCGATGGGCTTGCCCATGCGCCCAGGTGAGCTAAACAGGTACAGGTCGGTCGGCGGCATCTCCTTTGGCCTCGCATCCCGGATGTGATGGACGTTGACAGTGACCCCCTTGGCGGCCATCTGCTTCTTGAACTCCTCTGCGACCATGGCTCCATTTCCATACTTCGAGGCATGAAAATATTCGATCTTCATACCGAACCCTCTCCTTTCCTCGGCAATTTATTTCGCAGCAAGCCCGGTACTGCCGCACTATGAGTCGCAAACAACGATAGTTCTTACCATAGAAGCGGACCTCCTTTCAACTCTATCGAGGTGCCTGTCCAGGTCGTGGATCCGAATCCCCCTATCGCGAGCGGCGTTCCGGGTTTTGTTTTGCATGCCGAAGTCTATGGAAAATAAGGAGTTCACGCGCTTGACAAGAAGTCGGCCGGTCAGTGAGAATGAGGCGAAGTTCCCGGAGAAATCCCGCGAAGGAATCCATGAAGCGACGCCTATTCAGATTAATCGGTCTTCTATTTGTGACTATATTGTGGTTGTCTTCAGCCGGGCAAGACTTAAAACTTCCCATGGGATTTCCGGACCGTTCGCCCGATCTGAATGTCCTGCCCGGCTTCAAGAATCCGCCCAAGGGTTACGGCGAGGTGTCGTTTTACTGGTGGATTGGCGATCCTTTGACCAAAGAGCGAATCCTTTGGCAATTGGATCGGTTAAAAAACAAGAACATCACAGGCCTTCAGATCAACTATTGCCATACCGATAAAGGAGGTGCAACTTATGGCCTGACCTATCCGAGCCAACCGGCCTTGTTCAGCAGCCAATGGTGGGAGCTATTCCAATGGTTTTTGAAAGAGGCAAAAAAAAGAGATATGTCCGTCAGTCTGAGTGATTATACACTCGGGGCTGCCGGCCAGGGTTGGTTTATCGACGAAATGCTGGACGAAAACCCGAACCTGCATGGCGCAAAACTCGAGTCAAAACAGTATGAATTAGCCGGAAATCAGGATTTCAAAGCTGCTGTTCCTGAGAATGTCCTCACGGCTGCTGCTTACCAAAATGTAAACGGGACTTTGTCTCCGACCGGCTCCATTGATCTTAAACCCATGATTAAAAATTCGGAGCTGATATGGAAAGCGCCAGCGGGGAGTTGGGAAATTATTTTGGTTTACAGAAACAATGTAAAAGCATCTTTCGATCCGATGAATCCCTTAAGCGGGGCCAAAGTGGCCGAAAAGTTTTATCAACGTTTCGAAGACCATTGTCCGGGTGAAAGCGGCAGAGGATTGAATTTCTTTTTCTCCGATGAATTAAGTTTTGGGCTAAGGGGCTTTTTGTGGAACGACGCTTTTGCTGACGAGTTCAAAAAGCGGAAGGGCTACGATACTCTTCCCGAACTCCCCCACCTGTTTGCCGACCTGGGGCCAAAATCGTACAAGATCAGGCTCGATTACAATGATGTGATGGTTGCCCTTACCGAAGAAGGATTTTTTAAGCCCTTGTATGACTGGCATACCAGCCGGGGAATGCTCTTCGGCTGCGACCACGGCGGACGAGGCCGTGATGTAACGGAGTTTGGAGACTATTTTCGCACTCAACGCTGGATGTCGGGTCCGGGGTGCGACCAGCCGGGATTGGGCAGAGATATCGTCAAGAACAAGGTGGCCAGCTCCATCGCCCATCTTTACCAGCGTCCGAGAACCTGGCTGGAAGGGTTCTACGGCAGCGGCTGGGGCACCAGCAGCGAAGAACTTGCAGACGCAACATTTGCCAATTTCGCCATGGGGCACAATTTGCTCAGTCTGCACGGACTCTACTATTCCACTCATGGCAGCTGGTGGGAATGGGCCCCTCCCGATAATCATTTCCGTCAGCCCTATTGGGAACACATGGGGAGTTTTCTGAAATGCTCGGAACGGCTCAGCTATGTGTTGTCCCAGGGTCACCACCGCTGTGATGCGGCGATCATATATCCTGTGGCTCCTACGGAAGCAAACCTCAAAGGGAAAGAGTCAACAGCGACAGCATTTAGCATTGCCGAGAATCTTTATCCCTCCGGAATTGACTTCGATTTTATGGATTTTGAATCGCTCAACCGCTGTCAGGTTCGAAATAAAGAACTCCATGTCAGCGGCGAGAAGTATAAGGTTTTGATATTGCCCTCGCTGTCGGCCGTGCGCTATTGCACTATCGAAAAGGCTCTGGAATTTTTCCGGTCGGGCGGAATCGTGCTGGCCGTTGGTTCACTTCCCGAGGCCAGCGACCGAATCGGGGGCAACGATGAGAAACTCCAGGCGATGATAAAGGAGATGTTCGGAACAACTTTTTCAGAAAAGCATGACACGACAAAGGTTTATTCCCAAAAAAGCAAAACTGGCGGAACAGGAATGTTTTTCCATAATCCGCTTGAGGTGAAAAATGTTTTTGCCGATTTGATTCAACCTGATTTTAAAGTATTGTCCGGAAATATGGCTTCAAACATACTTCACCGCAAGGCGGGCGAACGTGATTTGTATTTTGTTTATGGCGTTCCCAGGGGGACAAAATGTTTTTTCAGGTGTTCCGGAAAGGTTGAGCTCTGGAATCCATGGGATGGGGAAGTCCGACCGTTGCGGGTTTCAGCCGTTTCTGGAACAGGAACAACCATCGAGCTTCCGCTGGAAAAGAACGAACCTCAATTAATTGTTTTCAGCCCGGGAAAACCTGAAATTGAAAAAGCTATTGGAGAAACTATTAAAAAAATAGATTCTCTGCTCATCGACAACGACTGGGAGTTTGAACTGAAACCAACCCTCGACAACAAGTATGGCGATTACCGGTTGCCTGCTTTCGACGGCAAGCTGGGTGTCGAAATCTGGAAAATGAAGTATGCGGATGAAACCGCCCTCAACCCTGATTGGCAAAACCCTGATTTGGATGACAGCCACTGGGCGACAGCCTCTGTTTCGTACGGCCCTCAATTCTGGAAACTCGGGCCGCTGCCGGCGAGTGATGATTTGGGGGAAGTTGAGAAAAAACTATCTTATCTTAAACAGATTGATATCGACCAGCCGGTTGAAATAAACGGCACAAAATACTTATGGAAACCCTATGAGTTTTCTTGGAGATGGGGTTTGAAGGATGATGCCGGGCATCAGGGTTACCATGGGCTGAAAGGTCAGGTCAACAATGAATTGATCGCTCTTGGCAAGATCAACAAATCGAATAAAGCCGTGCCGGTTTATCCGCTTCAAGCGGAGGAGGAAGGTTCGGTCTATTACTTGTGGTCAACAGTCTCGGCGCCCCGCCCGATGGAGGCAAAGATAAGCCGGTCAGGCCTTTTGCCCTCAAAAGTCTATGTCAACCAAACTCCGCTTCAAAATGGCAAAGAGGTTGTTGAACTGAGGTCGGGTAGCAACCCGGTTTTACTTAGGTACGACAGCGTAGGACGTGGATTTTTTGTTTTCGAAGATAGCCAATCCGAGTCCGGATGGAAGCAATCAGTTCCACTGGCGACCGAATGGTTCCGGAAACCCTCGGTTCTTCCGTTTAATTATATGCCACAAGCAAAAGACCGGTTTGGCTGGTATCGTTTTATGGCTCCGCCCGGTGCCCGGACCCTGTTGGTTCAATCGATTTCAAAACCAAAAGCTTGGATTTCCGGAACTGAATCTTCGTGCCGTCAGGTTCAATCGAAGCCGGAAACGATCGTTGATACAAAAATACCCATATGGGAAATTGTTTTCCCGGACGCCGTGATGAATTCCTCCATGGTCGCCCTGAGAATTGAACAATGGCCCGGTTTTTACGGAGGAGCCGCCATTCCTGAACCGGTTGTGTTTGAATGCGAAAAGGGCAAGATTCAATTGGGAGACCTGGGCGAAAACGAATCATTAAAAACCTACTCGGGAGGTATGTGGTATCGTAAAACTCTGAATATAAATTCCGAACAGGCAAATTCGAATCATATTACCATCGATTTGGGCAAGGTGGTATCTTCGGCGGAGGTTTTTGTCAACCGGAAATCGGCGGGTATAAAACTATCCGCACCCTGGAAATTTGATCTCACGGGAAAATTGCAGCCGGGTGAAAACCGGATTGAAATTCTGGTCTACAATACTCTTGGGAGTCATTATCTAAGGACCCCTTCCATGTATGTCGGAAGAACAAATTCCGGTTTGATCGGACCTGTCCGATTAGAGTTCTCAACCATTATGGAAAAGAAATAAATACTAAGTTACTCCTTTTTATGGGCGTAGGAGTAAAGTTACGGGGCTCAGACAGGATAGATCTCAAGCGTATGGAAAAAGCAAACTCCGATCACCTGGAATTGCTTAGAAAAATATCTTGACACCCGTAACGTATCTGGTTACAATTTGACTGCATGATCCAGAATTTTCGACATAAAGGCCTAAAGAAACTCTTTGAATCAGGCAGCTCAGCAGGTGTCAACCAACAACATGTACCAAGGCTCCGGCGAATCCTCGCACTTCTCGAGACGGCTGAAACCCTTGAAGATATGGATTTGCCCGGCTTGAATTTGCATGAACTTAAAGGCGAGCGCAAAGGAACATGGTCAGTGAAAGTCAGTGGGAACCGGCGTGTTACTTTCAAGATTAAACAAGGAGATGTGATCGACATAAATTACGAAGATTACCATTAAAGGAGTATTCTATGCGTATGCACAATCCCCCCCATCCTGGTGAAATTATAAGGGAGTTTTGTATTGAACCCCTGAACTTAAGTGTAACGGAGGCCGCCAATGCCCTGGGCGTTACAAGAAAAACCCTTTCCGCCCTTCTGAACGGAAGGTCTGGGATCAGTCCTGAAATGGCTCTTAGACTGTCAAAGGTTTTTGGCCGGACACCGGAGGGGTGGCTTCGGCTTCAGCTGCAATTTGATTTGTGGAAAACAGAACAATCGGTTGATATTAGTAGGTTAAAGCGTGCAGAGGCAAGAGTGGGTCCGTGAGACGCTTCTTCTATTGTCTCTTTTTCATAGTCAACGATCATTAACCACTTGCCTGAGACAAAAATCCGGGCTATCATTTTAGCCTGCCCGTCATGTCAGGAAGAAAGCGGGACATCAACTTCAGGAGGGCATAACATGCTTCAAATCGAACAAACCTTCATGGATTTCTTGCTCGAGCACCAGGAACGCTATAACCGGACCTATCATTTTTTGATCCTGATGAACTCGATCATGAACTCCGCCAAGCGGATCCAGCATTATTATCTGACCGGCGCCCTGCGCGGCAACCTCGGACAGGCCGGCTCGGTCAACGTCCAGGGCGAAGATGTGATGAAAATGGATGAGATCGCCAACGAACTGGTCAAGCATTATCTGCAACGCTCCGGCCGGGTCATCCAGGCCGTTGGCGAGGAGGAAGACGAGATCATCCCGATGAACGTCGAAGGCGGGAGGTACTTCGTCTATTATGACCCGATGGACGGGTCCTCGAATGTTCCCCACAACCTGCCCATCGGGTTTCTTTTCGGCGTCGCCAAGCGCAATCTCGAGGGTCCTGAAGACTTGCACCTACGGGCCGGCCGTGAATACATCGCCTCCGGCATGTTCGTCATCCCGACGGGGACGTTCACCATCGCCCTCCGCCAGGCCGGCTGCTGGCGTTTCCATATCGACGAGACCTTCAACTATGTCAAACCAACCCGGATGCTCCTCCCCGATGATAAGAAATCATGGGAACTGTCATTCAATTCGGCTAACCGGACGACTTTTTCCCTGCCCGTCCAGAAGTGGATCGAAATGAACGAGCGGAAATACTCCTTTCGCTACCTGGGTGCTCTGGCCGGCGATTTTCATAGGATCTTGCTTAACGGCGGGCTATTCATGTATCCGGCGATCATCAACCACCCGGACCCCAAGAAAAATCGCCCGCAGGGAAAGCTCCGGCTGATGTACGAGGCGGCCGTCGTTGCCTTCATGTGCCGCGAGGCCGGCGGTGACGCTGTCGATGAAAGCGGAACTCCGATTTTGGACATCGTCCCCCAGAAGCCCCACCAGCGGACGGCCCTCTATCTTGGGTCCAAACCTCTTGTCGACGAGATTGCCAAGGTTCTTAAGCCCGCTTGAGAAACGCTTGCCTCGCCGCTCGAAGGGGCATTTGACTCCGCTCGAATAAGAAGTTATGATCAGCGAAGAGAGGGGAAAGGGCCTCCACCATGAAGTGCCCCAAGTGCCATTTTGAAAATACCCGGACGAGCCGTTATTGCGCAGACTGCGGGACGGTCCTGACCCGCGCGGACGGCACTCCTTTAACTTCTCCCCCCGAAACTCAGACCCTGCCGCCCTTTTCCGAGCTGGAGCCTGGCGCCCTTTTCGCGGAAAGATATCAGGTCATAGAAAAACTGGGCATGGGCGGAATGGGCCGGGTCTATAAAGTCTACGATACAAAGATCAAAGAAAAGATCGCCCTGAAGCTCCTCAGGCCAGAAATCACGTTCGAGGAAAAAACCGTCGAGCGTTTCCGGAGCGAAATCCGCCTGGCCCGCCGGATCGCCCATAAAAATGTCTGCCGGATGTTCGATTGGGGCGAATTTTCGCATCTCTTCTACATCACCATGGAATACGTGCCGGGAGAGAACCTCAAGAACATCATCCGGATGAGCGGCCCGCTCCATGTGAACAAGGCCGTCGATTATGCCAAACAACTCTGCGAAGGCTTGGCCGAAGCGCACCGCTGGGACATCGTCCACCGGGACCTTAAACCCCACAACGTCATGATCGATCCGACAGGCACGGTCAGGATCATGGACTTTGGCATCGCCCGGTCCATTCTGACAGAGGGCTGGACGGGCGAGGGGATCGCCGTCGGAACGCCGGAGTACATGTCCCCCGAGCAGGCTGAAGGCCAGGGAGTCGATAAGCGCACGGACATCTATTCCCTGGGCATCATTCTCTACGAGATGATTACAGGGAAAGTCCCGTTCGAAGGGGAAACGACTCTCAGCATCCTCCGAAAACACGAGCTCGAGCCGCCTGTTCCGCCCAAGGAATGGAATCCTCAGATTCCCGAAAGTTTTAACCGCCTGATCCTCAAATGCCTGGAAAAAAAGAAGGACAGGCGATATCAAAACGCCGGAGAGGTTCTTCAAGATTTGGCCACGATTCCGGCGGACGTGACCCCTTCTCCCAAAGTCCGGCGCCGCACAGCATCAAAGATTGATATCCCAGAGGAGCCATCGCGGTTCTGGCCCTGGCTTAGCGCCGGCCTAATTCTTATGATTCTGCTTATAGGCGGATACCTGCTCCTCAGATCCGGCCGCCGAGCCGTTCCTGAAACGATACCAGACGCAGGGATCAAGGGCAGAGCACAGAACTTGGCCGTCTTACCGTTTGACAGGACCGGCCTTGATGCCGGACAAAGCGCGTCCAGCATAGACATCGCCGGTGATATCCGAAGACGAATGGCCAATATCGATGGATTGACGGTCCAAGCCGCCTACTCTTCTGAATGGCTGAAAAAATCCGCTAACCCGCTCGAAGAGATCCGGCAAGCCGGTCTGGATTATATCCTCGAAGGGACGGTGAATATCGACAACGCTCGGATCACCATTCAGGCCAGCCTCAGCGATGCCCACAGCAATGCCATCGTTTGGACACGGCCCTATGAGGAAAATTTAGAGACCGGCTTCTCCCGTATCGCAGATAAAATTTCCGATGATGTCGCCAGCCGGCTCAACCTCAGTTTCACGAAAGGTCAGCTCCAGACCCTCCGTAAAAGGGAAACGGACAATCCGGATGCCTATATCAGCATGCACAAAGGCAAAGAATTAGAAATTAGATATCGAGATAGCGGCCGGATCCAAGATTTCGAAGAAGCCGTCCGCCTTTATAAAAAAGCGATCGACCTGGATCCGAATTATGCTCTGGCCTATGTCAACATGGGCATGGCCTGGGAGGGCCGCTTTGTCGAGACGAAAAAACAAGAGGATCTGGCCACCATGGTCGGGTATTTCCGAAAAGCGTACGAAAAGGACAGCTCGATCGCCGAGGTCCAGGTTGGATTGGGCTGGGCTTTTTTCCATCAAGGCGATTTTGACAGCGCGTTTCAGAGTTTTCGCCAAGCCCTGGCGATTGATCCGGGGGGCGCTGAAGTCAATTTTAACGCCGGCTCGTTCATCCGGAGCATCGGCCTGGATGCACCCGCCCTCAAACACTATGAGCGGGCCATGGGCCCCGATCCTTACAATGATCTCAACTACGAGATAGGCGCCCTCTGCGCCTGGAACCTGGGGGATTTTCAATATGCCGAGCGCCTCGTCAAAAAAGCTCTGGAGATCAATCCGGAGAGCCCGCGAGTCCATCTCCACTATGCTCGAATCCTGACGAGCCTGAAAAATTTTGAGGCTGCCCGGATGGAAATCCTTCGCGCCGAAACCATCCGGCCGCCGACGCTCGAGATCCGGATGAGCATCCGCCAGCGGCAGGCCTTGATCCTGGCCGCCCTCGGGGAAAAAGAGAAGGCTCTGGCCCTCGTCGAGGGCTCTGCGGAACCTTATCGTTATGACATCACAAGCGTGTACAGCCTCGTCGGAATGAAAGCCGAAGCGATTCGCTATATTAAGAAAGGCAATGAAGAGGGGTTCGAACTGATCAAAGATTACTTCTACCCCTATCCCATGCTCAAAAGCAACCCGTTTCTCGAAAACCTCCGGAGCGATCCCCGATTCCAGGACATCGTCAATAAAGAAAAAAATAAGTTCGAAGAAAAAATGAAGAAATATGGCGACCTCTGATCCCGCGCGTTCCCGCCGATCAGGGCGCCTCTCAGAATATTATTCCGGGAAGCCAGCCGGGCATTTAATCGGATGCCCGAACCTTTTCCGTCTCCTGTGTCCTAAGACGGGTTCACGAAACGTCGGTCTTTCGACGGCCCCGAACCTTGAGCACCAGGTCGTCTAAAATTGAGTAGACGACCGGCACGATCACTAGGGTCAGCAGGGTCGAGCTGATCAGCCCGCCGATGATCGTGTAGCCGATCGGCGCACGAAAGCTCGAGCTTGTTCCGAATCCGGCCGCCACCGGGATCATGCCTAAAATCATGGCCATCGTGGTCATGAGAATGGGCCGCAGCCGCGTCGAGCCGGCCTCGATAATGGCGTCAAACCGCTTCAAGCCCCTTCGTCTCAAAACATTCGTGTAATCGACAAGCAAGATAGAGTTCTTGGTGACCAGGCCCATGAGCATGATCAATCCGATGAACGCCACCATATCGAACAGCTTATTGGCCAGCAAAAGTCCCAAAACGGCGCCGATGATGGAAAGAGGCAGCGCAAGCATGATGACAAACGGCTGGACAAAAGACCCGAACTGGGAAGCGAGCACCATGTAGACGAAGACGATGGCCAGGAGCAGGGCCAACAGAAGAGAAGCGAACATCTTCCTGGTTTGTTCGACCTGGCCCCCGAATTCATAGCTGACACCGGCAGGAAACCGGATGCCGGCCACGGCCGCATCGACTTTTTGGGTGATTTCGTTCAGGGCTCGACCCTTGAGGATATTGGCGCCGATCATGATCTGCCGGGTCCGGTTAGCCCTTTTGATCTGGGTGGGGCCATTGACGGTCTTGAGAGCGCCGACCTGGTCAAGGGTGATTGAGCCGCCCCGCATCGTGGGCATGTAAACTCGGCCGAGGCTGTCGATATCGGAGCGGACGTCCTCCGAGGCCCGAACCCTGATGTCTATGAGTTTGTCGCCTTCGCGGTACTTAGAGGTCGTGTCGCCATCAATGAATGAGCGCATGAAGGAGGCGACCTGAAACGTTCCCACGCCGAGCTGGGAGCCGCGCTCCCGGTCGACTTGGATCTGGATTTCGGGCTTAGGGGGCCTGTTATCGCTGTTGACGTCGACCAGGCCGCTGACATTCTGAAGGGCAAGCTTGACGGCTTCACTGGCCTTGGTCAGGCCGGCCAGGTCCGTCCCTTTGAGGTTAATTTGAATAGGCAGCTGCTGAAAGGAGGCGAACGCCGCCCCTCCCATGGATGACGCTTCCTGGAAGGTGATCGAAACCCCCGGAATGACCGCCAACCGCGGGCGCAGCTTGTCCTGAAAAACCTGAGTTTCCTGGGCGGGAAGATTGACTTTCACATTGATCGTGGCAACATCGGAGGATCCGTCGGTCGAGCCCACAACCGTGGCCACGTCTCCGATCTCCACTTGCCGATGAAGAACTTCTTCGATCGTTCGGACAACCTTGTCGGTCTGGTCGAGCGAACTGCCGGAGGCCGTCTGGATCTGCAAGTTGAATTCCGCCCGTTCTCCATGGGGAGTCGTGCCCGTCCCGATCACGGTAAAAAGATATCCGCTGAACAAGAAGATGATCGTTGTCATAGCCATGACAGTTTTCCGATGGTTGAGGGCCCAGCGCAGCAAAGGACGGTAGTTGTTCCCCAAGATCTCGTATATCTTGGAGACGAGGCCTTGAAAGCGCGAGGACAGCGTTTTCTTGCCGTTCCGCTCGACTCTTTTGAAAAAATGGGCGGAGAGCATAGGAGCGAAGGTGAAGGCCTCAAACAGGGAGATCAGGACGGCGGCCGCCACCGTTACGCCGAACTGGCGGAAGAATTTCCCGGCGATTCCGGTGGTGAAGGCAACCGGGAGAAACACGGCGACGATCGTCATGGTCGTGGCCGTGACGGCCAGGCCGACTTCAGACGTCCCGTCGCTGGCTGCTTTGTGAGGATCCTGATGCATCTTTTCCATATGCCGGAAGATGTTCTCGCGGACGACGATGGCATCGTCGATCAGAAGCCCCACCGACAGACTCAAGGCCAGCAGTGTAATCATATTCACCGTATATCCGAGCGCGCTCATGACGGCGAAGGAAGCGATGATGCAGACAGGCAGGCCTGCGACGGTGATGAGCGTGTTGCGAAGGTCGCCGAAGGAGAAGAGGACGACGAGCCCCGCCAGAAAGATGCCGATCATCAGGGTGTTGATGACATCGTCACGAGAGTCCTTGATCATCTGGGACGAGTCCATAGTCGTACGAATATCCAGGTCGGGATTAGAGGCTTGGATGGCGGCCACCTTCTTATGAACCTGGTCCGCCACTTTGACCGTGTTCGTACCCGACTGCTTTTGGACGATAATCGAGACGCATTCCTGATTGTTGATGCGGGAGATCGTCCGCTTTGTCTTGAAGGCGTCCTTGACGACGGCGATATCCTTCAGATAAACCGGGTTTCCGGCGACATTGGCCACAACGATGCTCCGCATCTCCTCAAGGCTCGCAAACTCGGCCTTGGTCCGGACTAGGAAATCCTGGGACTTTTCAGTGACGCGCCCGGCCGGCATGTTGAGGTTCTCACCTCGGATGGCCTGGTTGACCTGGGCAATGGAGAGGCCCTGGGCGTTCATTTTCCCCAGGCTGGTTTCAACCTGGATCTCCCTCTCCAGCCCGCCGATAATATCCACAGAACCCACCCCGTCAACCTGCTGAACCAGGGGCTGGATCTTGTCCTCGACGTACGAGCGGACCTCCGGAAGGCTCATCCTGCCACTTTTGCTCAGGACGGCAAAGGAGACGATCGGCACGGCGGTCGGGTCGAACTTGTTGATGATGGGTTCGATGATCTCCCGGGGAAGGGCGTTCCGGATCGAGGCGACCTTTTCCCTCACTTCGGTGGCGGCGAGCTGAGAGTCTTTCTCCAGGACGAATTGGGCCACGACAACTACGACGCCCTCGGCCGAGGTGGAGCTGATTTTATCGAGGCCGTTGATCGTGCTGAGGACGTCTTCGATTGGCTTGGCCACCTGGGATTCCATCTCTTCGGGCCCGACGCCGGGGTTGGCCACCGTGACGGCGATGACCGGCAGCGAAACGTCGGGCATGAGGTCGACGCCGAGCCGTGAATAGGAGAGGACTCCTATGACCAAGAGGGCGATGATGATCATCGTGATGAACACGGGTTGTCGGATGGATATGTCGGCTATTCTCATGGCATCAATATTCCTTCCCGCTCAGAGGGCGGCTTTAGGCTTTATGGTCCTGATCTTGTCCTTGTCGTTGAGCTGGCCGGCTCCGGTTGTGACAATTTGCTCGTCCCCCTTAAGCCCGGATAGGATTTCGATGGTGTCGCCGACAACGGCGCCCAGCGTCACGGCGTTCAGGCGGGCCAGGCCGCTATCGGCGAGAAAGACATATTTCTGGCCTGCTCTTTCCACGACGGACGTCAGGGGGACGACCAGCGAGGACCGTCGGCTCTCGATCCATTCGACCTCGGCATACATGCCTGGCTTAATGCGGTGGCCGGCATTGGGAATGCTGAGTTCGACATCGATCGTCCGGTTCACGGCGTTGGCGACCGGGCTGATATTCGTCACCCGGGCGGAAAAGACTTCCCCCGGATAGGCTTCCAGCGTCACCCGGGCCGGCTGGTCCATTTTGATGAAACGGATTTTCTTTTCATCGACCGCGGCTATGGCCTTGACGGAGTCAATATCCACCAGCGTCATCAGCGGCACATTGGGATTGACGGCGGCCCCCGGATTCTGCATCAGCTTGGATACGACACCCCGCGCGTCAGACTTGACCTCGAACGGCTTGAACTCGTAACCAACCTCGTCGCGGTTGACAACGGCCACAACCTGGCCGGGTTGGACACTGCTCCCCATCTTGACCAGGTTCTGGGCGATCTTGCCGTTGACTTTAGAGTAGATGGTGACCTCGGAATCCGCCTGGATATTGGCCGAAGCATGGATGGTCTCGGTGATCTCCTGGCGCGCCGGCTGGATCGTTTCAACCGGAACAATCTTTTCCTCGGCCGGCTGGCTCATCGCTTTTTTCTTGGCTTGGATGTTCTGGTTGACCCGGATGCCGATAAAAACGGCCAAGACGATGAGAAGCAAGACGATAAGAATTCTTCCGATTTTCATATTTTCCTCCCACATGAGCGGAACAGGTTGTATGTGCTCAAGGTATGATTGTAGATGAGCTGAAGAGCGTTCAGCCGAGCGCTTTCAACGATATTCTGGGCGTCGACGAGGTCTGTCGCGCTCAGGAAGCCGCTCTGGTAGCGTTCCTCAGCGATCCGCAGAGCTTCCTCGGCCTGCTTGATCTTCAGCTTTTCGATGTCGAACTTAAGCTCGATGGTTTTCAAATCGGAAAGCGTCGATTCAACCTCCATGGCGACCGTCCGTTCCAGGTCGGTCTTCCGCATCTCAACGGCCCGGAGATTGGACTCGGCTTGAGCCACTTGAGAGCCGACGCGGAAGCCGTCGAAGACGGGGTAGGAAACCGACAGCATCGCCGTCCAATTGCCCCGGACCTTTTCCATATCAGGCATGAACCCGTTGCGGAATTCGTAGTTAAAGGCGGCGTTCAGGGTCGGCTTATTGAAAGTCTTGGCCAGGTCGAGCGAAGCACGGCCCAGGTTGAGCTGATGCTCGACCTGCTGGAATTCGATGCGGTTGGCGAGGGCCTCTTTGATGAGTTCATCTCTATTAAAAGGGATGGCTTCAATGGCGAGTTCGGCCGCCGGCTCGAAGGCCGCTTGCTCCTCCCGGCCGGCCAAAGCGTTGAACATGACTTTGAACTTGTTGATGTTGTTCTCGAAATCGAGCATCTGGGCTCGGAGGGAGCTGATCTGGACCTGGATGAGGGTCATATCGAAGCTCGAAGCCAGGCCAGCCTCATAGCGCTTGTTCATAATGTCCTGCTTCTTCTCGAAAGCCCTGATGTTTTCGTCGAGGACCTTGATGGCCTCTTTGAAAAAGACCGTTCCGAAGAAGAGCGGGACGACCTGATAGGAAAGCATGTGCCTGGTCATGGAAACGCCGTCCTGGGCCAGATCGAATCCCGCCCGGCTCATCTCGATGGTCTTGGCTGTCCGTCCCCAGTTGAATACCTGCTCCAGAACGGAGGCCCGCATATTGTAATTGTTAGGAAGCCCAAACTTGAAATTGTACGTCTGACCCAGGAACTGCATGGTCATCTCGCTAAAGAGGCTCATTCGCGTATAGCTCCCGGCGACATTGACTTGGGGCCAGTAAAGGCTCTTGCTCTCGTTGATCTTGAGTTCCGCGCCGGTCACGGTTTCCTGGGCGATCTGGACTTGCTCATTGTTTTTGAGCATGAGGTCGACGGATTGTCGGAGCGTGAGCTTGTCCTGGGCCAGGCAGGGAAGAACAAAGGTCAAGACCGCGGCGGTCAGTATGGTTTTAAGCACGATCTGTTTCATGTGTTTGTCTCCATGACTTTTTTCAAGAGATCCAAGAAAAACCGGACGGCGGCTTCGGCTTCGGCCTTGTGGCCTTCAAGAAGTTTCAGCCCGATTCCGATCTGAAGAGTCTTGATGAACTTGAGCAGATCCTCCAAGCTCAGGGGCACGCTTTCTCGGCTCATTTTCTTTTTCAGGGCATCACGGACAAACTCGCCATGGTGCTCATAATTTCGCGCCGATTTCCTCATCGTCCCCTCGTCCTCGAAACGCAGGAATCCGCACATGCAGGGCAAAAACATCCTTAAGAAGCCGTGGTTCCTCTCGAAATATTCTAGATAGAACTTCAGGGCTTGGGCCATGGCTTCAAGAAACGAGGATTCCTTGGAAATGCGTTTCTGGATTTCTTCATCGACGCGCTCGGATTCGCGCTCGAGGAGATGGAGATAGATCTCATCTTTGCTCTTGAAATAATAATAAAGAGTTCCTTTAGCCAGCTCGGCGGCTTCGGCGATGTCATCCATCCGCGCCTGATAATAACCGTGCTCGGAGAAGATATTTTCCGCCGCGACCAGGATGGCCGCCAGGCGGGCTTTTTCTTCTCGGCCGCGCCTTTCTTTAACGCCCATTTTTGACTCCTTCGTTAGAATTCGACTCATTAGTCAAATTCTAACTAGCGAGTCATATTAGATGAAAGAAGGGTGAATGTCAAGGGCGAAGAGGCAATAAGGTCAAAAAGGGTTACCCCAAAAGGGGCTTACCACTTCCTCATGATTTCGCCGAAGCACTCCAGCCCGCTGCCCAGGACGGCGCCATAGCCTCCTCCCGGACTGGTCCAGGCCCCGGCCAGATAAAGGTTATTGATGGGCGTGGCATGAGGCAAACGCCGGGGAGTGGAATTGTCGAGCGTCTGGTCCCAACCGTAGATAGCGCCGCGGTAATTTCTTGTATAGCGGACGTTCGTCAAAGGCGTGCCGATCTCCTGCACCTCAATCGCCTTGGATAGTCCGGGGAGCAACGTTTTTTCCGCCCGCTCGATTAGGATCTTGGCCATCCGCTCCTTCTCCACTCGATAGGCGGCCTTGTTCCCTTTGAAATAATCCGCTTCGAACTTTTTCCATGGCTCATAGCCCTGAAGGAGCATGATGTTGACGGTATTCTTTCCGGCCGGAGAATAGCCTTGAACGAGGTTGTCATAGAGCGTCAGGCCGTATCCGGAGTTTTCGACGTCCGCGCTGAGATTGGCTTTATAGTCGGCTTCGATATCATAACCAGTGTCATGAAATATTTCCGTGTCTTTAATGCCGACTTCCCTGACCAGGTCCTTCCGCAGCCCTAAAAATACCTGAAAAGTCGATAAGCTGACGCTGAAGCGGTCCATCCGGGTCAGATATTCCTTAAGGCTCTCTTTTTCGTCCAGCATCGTATGAAACGTGTCATAAGCATTGGCGTTAGACACGACCACTCGGCCGGTGTATCCAAGGCCGTCAGCCGTCCGGACACCGGTGGCCGCCCCATCCTTGGTCAATATCTTTTCGACTCGCGAACTGAGCTTGACTGCGCCTCCCCTCCCCTCGATAAATTTCACCAGGGCGTCGCTGATCGCTTGGGATTTTCCCACCGGATAGTACCCGCCGTCTTCAAGGTACGCTATGGTCGGCAGGGCATAATAGAAGCAGGCCAGCCTGGACGGCGGAAGTCCGTAGTAACCCCAGAGTGCGGAGACAATCGTCTTCAGCTTCGGATTTTTGATCCGCGTGTCGACCAGGGCGCCCCAGGTTTTATTGAAGCTCTTGAAGAGATAGGGATAGTCCACGGGGACACGGCTCAGATCCACCTGCCCTCCGGCCTGTGAATACTTGTTGACGTCCGCCCTCAAACCTCTGATATCCTCAAACAGGCCAGCGATTCCTTCTTTCTCTTCGGGAAAAAGATCGGTCAGCATTTTGATATACCCCGCGACATCCTTGGAGGGAACCCGGAGGTCATAGTCGGGATAGATAACCCGGTACAGGGTCGAATGGGGGACGAAGCTCACATCCTGGATTTCCGGAAATCCGGGAATCAAGTTATGAACACCCCCGCGTTCTCCGACGGTCGTCGAGTGAAGAGAGACATCAAAGACAAAACCTCCGGGTCGCTTGAAAGTCGTGGCATATCCGCCAGGTTTCGAATGCTGCTCCAGGACGAGCGGTTTAAACCCCTGCCGGGCAAACCCCGCGGCGCAGGCTAATCCGCCAAGTCCGGAGCCGATGATGACCGCATCGAAGGTGTTTGGCTCGCGGCGACCAAGCCCCGCTTTGGGAAGAGAATCCCAATCCAGAGCCGCGATGGGAATTCCCGCCAGGACCGTCTTCAAGAAATCTCGTCTCTCCATGGGCTTCCTTTCTGCGTGTGTTTGACACACGCGTATTCGTTAAGATAAGGTAATTTACTACAAATTCAATGAATTTGGCAAAGAACTCGCCTTCCCGGCGTCGAAGAAAATGGAAAGCGCAAAGCGGCCTGTTCGACGATTTAACGAATTTGGCTTGGTAAGGGAGGAGAAATGAACCGGAAACTTTTCACGATCGTGCTCATGATGGCTCTGGCCAATCTGGCTTTGACGGATTTCGCCTTCAGCCAGACGCCGGCCAAAATGAAAGTCGCCAAGGAAAAAAAGCTCGTCCTCGATTGGCTCGGCCAGCCCCAGGTCGTCGAAAAATTCGGGAAAATTTCGGACGCCATCTGGTCCTATGCCGAGCTCGGACTCCAGGAATTTCGTTCGTCGGCCCTCTTGGCCGATACGCTCGAACAGGCAGGGTTTAAAGTCGAGCGGGGCTTGGCCGGCATGCCGACATGCTTTGTCGCGACATACGGCTCCGGGAAACCCGTCATCGGACTTCTCGGGGAGTTCGACGCTCTTCCCATGCTATCCCAGAAAGGCCGAGTTCCCCGTCAGGATCCGATTGTCGAAGGGGCGCCCGGTCACGGCTGCGGCCATAACACGATGTGCACGGCGGCCGCCGCGGCAGCCATCGCGGTCAAGGAGGCCATGGACCAGTACGGCCTGAAGGGGACGCTCAAGGTCTTTGGTTCCCCGGCCGAAGAAATCGTGGCCAGCCGGCCTCACATGATCCGGGCCGGCCTTTTTAATGATGTGGATGCCGTCATCGACAACCACAGCGGGAGCGGCTTCGGAACCGGATATGGCCGAAGCGGAAACGCCCTGTTTTCCGTCATATTCACCTTTCGCGGAAAAACCGCGCACGGCGCGAACGCCTGGGCGGGCCGGAGCGCGCTGGACGCCGTCGAAATCATGAATGTCGCCACGAATTTCCTGCGCGAGCACCTGGACCCCGCCTATAGGATGCACTATGTCATCCTCGAAGGGGGCGAAGCGCCGAATGTCGTTCCCGACAAGGCCAGCGTTTGGTATTACGTCAGGAATTCCGACGAACGGGTCGAGGCCATGTACGAAAGAGTCGTCAACTGCGCCAAAGCCGGTGCTTTGGCCTCAGGAACGGAGCTCGTCTCGAGCCAGTTCGTCGCTGCCGTCCACCAAAGCCATAGCAACAGAGCCGCGGCCGAGTTGTACCAAAAGAATATCGAACTTGTCGGGATGCCCCAGTGGACGGAGGATGAGCAGGCGTTCGCCAAGGCCCTGCAAAAGGAACTCAAAGCGCCGGAGGAGGGAATGCCGGCAAAGGTGAGCAATCTCCGCGAGCCGAGATCCGAGTCAATCGGCGGCGGTTCCTCGGACGTGGGCGATGTGACTCTCGTCGCGCCAACGGCCTCAATTCGATTCCCTGGCCAGGTGCCGGGAGCGATCGGCCATCATTGGTCATCTGTCGCCTGCAATTACGGCTCGACGGCTTGGAAGGGCCTCAACGCCGGAGCCAAGGCGATTGCCGCTTCCGCGGTGGACCTTTTGACAAAACCGGAGGAACTCAAAAAGCTGAGGACGGAATTCGAAGAATATGTTAAAAAGAATCCCTATAAGCCGTTCCTTCCGCCAGACGCCAAACCTCCTTTGAATATCAATGAAGAGCTGATGAAAAAATACCGGCCTCTATTGGAGAAAATGATTATCGAACGCTGAGCCGGAGACGGTGCCTGTAAATTAGTATTGGCCCAATAAATAGGATGTTATTCAATGGGAGGTGTTAAGTCGTCCGAAGGCCCCTGTAGCGGAGGGGGGACCCGGACACTCTTGGAGGAGGACCCTCTTACAGGTTCCTCCTCCAACGGGCTGCGGGAATACCCGCCAGCCCTGCCACCTCTCCAAGGAGCATCCAACCATGAATTCATCGCCAGATGCTCCTGGGAAGAAAGGCAGGGAGCGAAGCGAGCGTTGGAAGGAAACCCTAGAAAAGGGTTTCCTTCCAAGAGAATCCGACGGGACTGGTTCCCCGGGTCAGGGGCAACGGATGACTTATCACCTCCCATAAAATTTCCCTTTTTTTATTTTAGTTATCCTGCTTTTTTACCCTGCGGCCGAAGTCCATGTCGTCAGGAAGCTCGTTCGTATCCGTGAGCGGGTCGAAAGGAAAATGGACGGCGAGACTTTCTCCGACTTCCCGGATGCCGTGGATGATTCCTTCCGTAAATTCTCCCTTCCGGAATTTCTCGGACACGGCCGTAGCGATGCGGTCCCAGAATTCCTGTCCGACCTTGGCGTGGATCCCCTCGTCTCCCAAAACGACGAAGCGGCGCCTGGAAGGAACGATGAAAAAAAGAATCCCGTTCCTTTGGTGCGTGTTGGCCATCCGGAGCCTTCGAAAAGCTTTTTCGGCCGCCGGCCGGACCTTTCCGTAGAAATACAGAGAAATGGATACGCGAATTTCTCCCGAAGTCTTTTTCTCGGCTTCTTTGATGGCCTCTCTGACTTTCTGACGATCGATGAGTTTTAACAGCTTGCGGCGGTGCATTAAAGCCATGGTCTTCTCCTCGACATCACCAGCCTCCCGAGGCGCCTCCGCCGCCGGACCGGCCGCCGCCTCCGCTGAACCCGCCTCCTCCGCCCCAACCTCCCCCGCCGCCGAATCCACCGCCTCTCCCACCCGAGAAAATATTGAACAGGAGCCAAAGGGTAAAGGTAGGATGAGTAATGAAAAGGATAAGAAAAAATATGATTCCAATGACAAGGAGGACCGTGGAGACCGTTGACCTCCCTCTGGGTTTCTCTTCGGAACTGACGCCCTGAGAAGGCGTTGTCGAAGGAGAGGGCCGGCCGGAGATTGTCTGGATAAGGCTGGCGATCGCATCCGTCACGGCGCGGTCATTGTCTCCTACTCGAATGCCTGGCGTGAGGATATCATTGATGACACGGGAAGCGATGGCATCAGGGACAATGCCCTCCAGGCCGTAGCCAACCTCGATGCGGATCTTTCTGTCTTCGGCCATAATGAAAAGGACCAGGCCGTCATCAAGGCCTTTGCGGCCGACCTTCCAGGCTTCGAACGCCTTCACCGCGAATTCTTCGATCGGATATCCCTCGGTCGTCTTGCCGATATAAAGCAAAACCTGGTGGCCGGTGGAACGCTCAAAGGCTTCTAACTGGGCATCAAGGCCGGCCAGTGCCTGGGGGGAAAGAAAGCCGGCGGTGTCCGATGCCCAACGGGTTGGGGAACGGGGAATTTTAATGTCCGGCGCCGCGAGCGACAGGCCGCCAAGAAGCAGGGCCGCCGCCAAAGGCCGCCAAAGGCGAGCGAATCGCACGGCTAGAATTTCACTTTGGGCGCCGTTTCTGCGCCGGCTTGCGCTTTGAAATAGGACTTTTCCTTGAAGCGTTCTCCGAACAGCCCCGCCATCAAGACCGTCGGAAACTTCATCCGCCTGGTGTTAAAGGCCTGGGCAGATTCGTTGAAACGCATGCGCGCGACGGTAATCCGGTTTTCAACACCTTCCAGCTGAGCCTGGAGGTCGCGGAAATTCTGGGTCGCTTTGAGCTCCGGATACTTCTCCACGACGACCATCAGCCTGGAGAGGGCCGAGGACAGACCATCTTGAGCCGTCTGGAATTTGGCGAAGGCCTCCGGATTATTGATAAGATTCGCCCCCAGCTGGACCTGCCCAACTTTGGACCTGGCTTCGGTGACGGCGGTAAAAGTGTCCTTCTCAAATGCCGCGGCGCCTTTCACGGTCTCCACTAAATTCGGCACGAGGTCGGCCCGTCGCTGGTATTCGTTTTCCACCTGCGCCCATTTGGCGCGGACGTCCTGTTCGAGCTTAACCAGGGAATTGTAGGTCCCGACGCCGGACAAGGCCAGAATAATGAGGACGATGACGACAAGCCCTAGACATCCTAAAGTCAGTTTTTTGTCGGCCATATTTTTTTCCCTTTCTTTCCCGTGAATTAAGAACAAAAATACGCGTAAGATATTATTCTCAATCACCAGAAAATTCAAGCAAATATCAGCTGAGATTAAGCAGCTCACTCTCCGAGATAAAGCTTCTAATGGGTGGCACGGATGTTGCCCCGCTAAGCACGAAGCGCCTGAAAGGATATGCTTCTTGAATCAGATGATCGTGCCGTCCGGAACGACTCCATTCTTGGGAATGACGATGATTCCGTCGACGATGGCATAAATATCCGTGGACTCCTGCTGGATGTTCTTGGCGTTGACGAGCTTGATGCCATTTCCGAGGCGGGCGTTCTTGTCGATAATGGCATTGCGGATTTCCGCGCCGCGCCCGATCCCGATGGGCGGCAAACCTGCGGCAGTATTTCGGGAAATTTCCTCCCCCGATTCAAAATAATCCGCTCCCATCATGACCGTTCTCTCCAGGTTGCAATATTCCGCAATCCGCGACCGGACGCCGATAATCGATTGGCGGATCCGGGATCGATTGATGATACTCCCTTCGCACAGGATCGAATGGTGGACTTCAGAATCCAGGATTTTCGATCCCGGGAGAAACCGGGCATGGGTGAAGATGGGTTTTTCCTCGTCATAGAAATTGAACTTGGGGAGCGACTCGGTGAGGTTTAGATTCGCCTCGAAAAAGTTGGGGATCGTCCCGATATCTTCCCAGTAGCCGTCGAATAAGTAGCCGAAAACTTTATTCCGGCCGATGGCCAGGGGAATGACCTCCCGGCCGAAATCCTCGTGATCGCTGTGTTCGAGCAAGTCCGTGAGCGCGTTCCGGTTAAAAATATAAATGCCCATCGATGCCAGATGAGTCCGGCCGCCCGGCTCCGTCCCGAATTCCCTGAAAGCCTCGTCGGAAACGCGCATCCGCTCCACAATGGCCGCGTCCCTTGGCTTTTCCTGAAATTCCTCGATCCGGCCATTGCGGTCCATTTTCATCACGCCGAAATTCTGCACCTGGTCGGCCCGGACGGGCGTCACAGAAATACTGATGTCCGCCCCCTTTGAGATGTGATAATCGACAAACTTCCGGTAATCCATACGGTAGAGATGGTCGCCCGAAAGCACGAGGACCAGGTCGCCGAGGTCCTCGAAAAACTGGAGGTTCTGGCGGACCGCATCCGCCGTCCCCTGATACCAATTCCGGTTCTCCAGCGTTTGCTGGGCCGACAGCAGAGTCACAAAATCCTTGGTAAAGTCATCGAAGCGGTAGGTCAAAAAGATATGGCGGTGGAGCGATTCGCTGCTGAATTGAGTCAAGATGAAGATCTTCCGGTAACCGGAATGAATGCAGTTGCTGATGGGAATGTCGATCAGCCGGAATCGGCCGGCGATCGGCACGGCGGGCTTGCTGCGTTTTTTGGTCAAGGGATAGAGCCGGCTCCCCTGTCCGCCGGCCATGATGATGGCGAGCACTTTGGCCATGACAAGCTCCTTCTTAAAATACTCTCAGAGTATATACCAGCCTCAAGGGAAATCAAATTCTAAAAACGGTCCATCTTTCCGTTGTCCAAACTGAGGGGAGGCCACAAAAAAGTCCTTCATGGGCCATTTTTTCTTTTGACATTTGCCGCATCTTGATATATTTTGTATAGGGTTGGCATTTTTAGGGAAAGGAATCTGGTTGGAGGGAGGTTCGCATGGCCGAGACAAACTTAGAAAAACGGACGTGTTTAAGATTCCGCATACCCGGTGCGACGGTCAGCTATAAGAAAGATAAGCCCTTGATCAAGAAGGGAGAAGACTATATCGAAGAATTCTGCCCCGTTCTGGACATCAGCCGCGGCGGCATCCGCTTTCTCACCCAGGAAATCCTAAAATACGAAAGCAAAGTGTCCCTCAAGATCAACATTCCCGGCGAGACGATCCCCATGACGATCAAGGGAACCGTGCGCTGGTACTCTCCAAATCCAGGCCGAAGCTACAAATATCAGATTGGCGTCCAGTTTCGACCCTATGGCGAAAAGAAGGACCAGAACAATCCCGCCAACTTGACGAAGATCGTCGCCCTCGAACAGAAATTCCTGGATGAAACGGGCCTCGCCGAGCAGGGCCGAAAAGACAAGGACGAATTCAGTATCTGAGCCGGGCTATTTCTCGGCTTTCGGCTTCTCCCCTTCCACCACGATTTGGGAATAGTCGGCGATCTGGAGCAGCACCTTGCTGATGGCTTGGAGCAGCGCCAATCGGTTTCTGCGGAGCTTGTTGTCCTCGGCCATCACCAGAACACGATCAAAAAAATTATTGAGGCAGGGCTGGATGCGGAACACCATCTTCTGGGCCTGGCCGAAATCTCCTTGGGCGATCATCGGCGTGATATTTTGCTTGATGATGGAAAAAATGGAATGCAGCTCGCGTTCCTCTTTCTCGACGAGCAAGCCCGCATTGACCGCATATCCAGGCTGACCGGTCAGGATATGATTGACGCGCTTGGCCATCAAGATCAGCGGCTCAAATTGAGGGCTCGACTTAAGGGCGTCCAGCGCTTTGAGGCGAAGGCCGGAATAGTAAATATTATCGATGCCGGGATTGAGAGCGGCATTGACCAAGTCGTATCTGAATCCGCGCTTTTCAAAGATATAGCGGAGACGATTCTTAAAGAAATCCTGGATGGACGTCACAATTTCTTTCTTCGGCCGTTTCAGCTTATCCCCATACGTCGAAAAGACTTTGTCCAGGAGTCTTGTGAAGGACAGGCTCAGCGGAAGGTCCAGGATGATCTTCGAGACGCCGTGGGCATTGCGGCGGAGGCCAAAGGGATCGCTGGAGCCCGTGGTCTGGATGCCGATGCCCATGACTCCGACGATTGAATCCAGCTTATCCGCCAAGGACAGAAGCGCTCCGGGCCGTGAAGAAGGGGATTCATCGTCGAGGCTTTGAGGCTGGTAATGCTCGTAGATCGCTCGGGCCACGATTTCAGGCAGGCCTTCGGCCCCGGCATAAAGCCCCCCGACCTTTCCCTGGAGGGAAGGGAACTCTCTGACCATGTCCGTCACCAAGTCCACTTTGCAGAGCTCGGCGGCCCAGACGGCCTCTTTTTCGACGTTTTCGGCCTCGGCTTTTTCGCAGAGATAGGCGACGATCTTCTTCAAGCGCTGGACTTTGTCGTCATAGCTTCCAAGCTTTTCCTGAAAAAGGACGTGCTTCAGTCCGGGAGCTCGCTTTTTCAGGGAGATCTTGCGATCCTGCGCCCAGAAGAACTTGGCGTCTTCCAGCCTGGCTTTGAGCACTCGCTCATTCCCCTTCTCGATGAATCCCTTGGCATCGCCGGGCGCATCGGCGACCCCCAAGAAAAACCGAAGCTGCTTTTTCCCTTTGACCAGGGAAAAGAGCTTCTGCCCTTCCCGCATCGCCGTGCTCAGGACTTCCAGCGGAAGATTGAGATAGTCTTCGGGAAAGGAGCCCAGGAAAACATAGGGATACTCTACATCGTTGGATAGTTTGTCGAGAAGCTCGGAATCCGGATAAAGCGCAGCGCCGAGAGGACCCAGTCGGCTCTCGATCTGGTTAAGGATGAGCATCCTTCGCTCTTCCCGGTCAATAATCACCAAATTTTCTTTGAGCGATCCCTGGTACTCTTTAAACGAGCGGGGATAGAGTTTCTGCGGAGAATGAATCTTATGGCCGGTCACGTAATCGGCAGAGGCCAGCCCTTCGACCTGGATGGAAACCGGTTTTCCGCCGAAAAGGCAGAACAGGTTCCGGACTGGCCGCGAAAATTTCCAGGCCCCTTCTCCCCAGCGCATCATTTTCGGGAACGACAGCGACGTCAGGATGCCGGGAACGAACCGGGCGATGATGTCGTCCGCCGGCCTTCCCGGCACGGTTTTTTTGAATCCCAGATACTCACCCTTTTCGGAGGTGATGGTTTGAAGGTCCTCGACGGCAACGCCTTTGGACTTGGCGAAGCCCAGCGCGGCTTGGGTCGGCGTTCCATCCGCCGTCAAACCGACAGCTTTGGGAGGCCCGGTCACGGTTTCCTCACGGTCCGCTTGTCTCTCGGCGATATCGCCGACGACAATCAGGCGACGGGAAGTGCTGTACAAGCGGAGTTCGGCCGCAGGAAGTCTTGCGGCGTCCAGCTCCTTTTCGAACTTTTCTTTGAGGTCGTCCAGGGCCAGCTTGACGTGGGAAGACGGGATCTCCTCAGTACTGATTTCGAGCAGGAATTCCATCAAGCCGTCCCCTCGCTCGAAGTGAATTGGAGAGCGATCTGGGTGACCTGGGCCCGGATCTGGGCGATCATTTTCACCCGTTCCGTAACGCTGATAGCTCCCCGCGCGTCCAGGAGGTTGAAGAGATGCGAGCACTTCAAGCACATATCATAGGCCGGAAGAAGCAGGCCCTTCTCGATGAGCTTAGCGGCTTCCTTTTCCGCCAGACGGAAATTTTCCCGGAGCGACCGGATGGCGGCCAGGCTGAAATTGTATTCGGAAAATTGCCTTTCCTCCTCGAAGCGGAGGTCTCTGTAGCTGACGTCTTCGGACCATTTTAGATCGTAAATGTTGTCTTTTTCCTCGAGAAACATTTCAAGCCTCTCGAGGCCGTAGGTGATCTCGACCGGGACGGGAAAGACTTCGACGCCGCCGGCCTGCTGGAAATAGGTGAACTGGGTGATTTCGAGCCCGTCCAGCATGACCTGCCACCCAACCCCCCAAGCCCCGATGGTCGGGGATTCCCAATCGTCCTCGTCGAAGCGAAGGTCATGGTCCTGGAGGTTGATGCCCAGCGAGGTAAGGCTGTCGATATAGATCTGCTGGATGTCCGCCGGCGAGGGCTTGATGATCACTTGAAACTGATAATGTTTCTGGACGCGGTGGGGATTTTGACCGTAGCGGCCGTCCGTCGGCCGGCGCGACGGCTGGACATAGGCGACTTTCCAAGGCCGTCTGCCAAGGACCCGGAAAAACGTGTCGGGCGTCATGGTTCCCGCGCCGACTTCGAGATCATAGGAGGGAGCCAGATAACAGCCCTGGCCCGCCCAGAATTTCTGCAGGTTCATAATCAGGCTCTGCAGGCTCATGACGTTTTGCTGCCCTCCCATTTGAGGACCGGATTCCGCGCCGCCGACGTCTCGTCCAGTCTCCGGACATAGGAATGGTGAGGCGCCGATTTCAAGAGTTCGGCGCTGTCTCTGGCTTCTCCGGCGATCTTTTTCATGGCCTCAATAAAGAGATCCAGGTCGCGTTTGCTCTCTGTCTCGGTCGGTTCGATCATCAGCGCCCCCGGGACGATCAGGGGGAAGGACATGGTCGGAGGATGGACGCCGTAGTCGATGAGACGCTTGGCAATATCGAGGTTCGAAATCCCGAAAGCTTTCTGGAGTTTGTCGGAGAAAACGCATTCATGGAGCGTCGGCGAATCGTATTTGAGATCGTAGTCTTTGTCCAGGCTCTTGCGGATGTAATTGGCGTTGAGGACGGCGATTTCGGCGATCTCCTTGATTCCTTCCGGCCCCAGCGTCAACATATAAGCCAGAGCCCTGACCGCGACGAGATAGTTCCCGTAGAAACTGCGGACGCGACCGATCGTCTTGGGCCTGTCAAAGTCCAGGGTGTATCCGCTGCCGCTTTGCTTGATGATCGGAACGGGAAGATAGGGCTCCAAGACGTTCTTCACGCCCACGGGACCCGACCCCGGCCCCCCTCCGCCATGAGGGGTGGAGAAAGTCTTGTGCAGGTTGATGTGAATGACATCCACTCCCGCATCGCCCGGCCGGCAAATGCCCGTCAGGGCGTTCATGTTGGCGCCGTCCATATACAGGAAGCCGCCTTTGGCGTGGACAATCTCGGCGATTTTCTTGATATCCCATTCGAAGATCCCCAGCGTATTGGGGTTGGTCAGCATGAGAGCGGCGACGTCTTCGGTCATATTGCGGCTGAGGTCGTCCAGGTCCACTGTTCCCGCCCGGTTGGATTTGATTTCCTGGACGCGGTAGCCGCAAAGATGAGCGCTTGAAGGATTTGTGCCGTGGGCCGAATCGGGAATCAGGACGATTTTTCTTGGATTGCCCCTGTCCTCCAGGCAGGCCCGGATGAGCATCATGCCGGTAAGCTCTCCTTGAGCGCCCGCCGACGGCTGGATGGTAAAAGCGTCCATGCCGGCGATTTCAGAGAGAGAGTCGGCGATTCTTTTGAGGATTTCGAGGTTCCCCTGGACCAGGTCTTCGGGGGCGAGGGGATGAGAAAATATAAAACCCGGCAGCGATGCCGCCCGTTCATTGACCTTAGGATTGTACTTCATCGTGCATGACCCGAGCGGATAAAAGCCGATGTCCACGCAATAATTGACTTGGGACAGCCGCGTGAAATGTCGGACGATCTCCACCTCGGAGACTTGAGGGAAATCGGCGATCTCTTTCCGCAGGGGAATTCCCTCCAGGGCATCCTTTTCGAGAGGGACATCGAGCTTGGGCAGGGCGAAGGCCCGTTTGCCCTTGGCGCTGATTTCGAAGATCAGGGGTTCGCGGATCATCGGAGTCCCTCCTCGATCGCTCGGACCAGCCCGTCGATCTCGTCTTTTTTGTGGACCTCCGTGACACAGAAAAGCCCGCAATTGCCCAGCTCAGGGTAGAAGGACCCGAGGTCCAATCCTCCGATGATTCCTTTTCCTTTGAGATAGCCGTTGAGGCCCTGGATGCTCTTGGGGAATTCGAGCACGAACTCATTAAAAAACTTCCCCGAGAATTTCTTGCGGACGCCTTTTAATCGCGCCAGCCTGTCGGCCGCATAATGGGCCTTATGGAAGTTGTGAAGGGCCATCTCTTTCAGGCCGTTCTGACCCATGGTTTCCAGGTAGATCGTCGCCCTGACCGCGCACAGAGCCTGGTTCGTGCAGATATTGGATGTCGCTTTCTCTCGTCGAATATGCTGTTCCCGGGTGGACAGCGTCAGGACAAAGCCTCGGTTGCCGTCTACATCCTTTGTCTGTCCGGCGATGCGGCCGGGGAGCTGGCGGACAAATTCTTTTCGGCAGCCCATAAATCCCAGGCTGGGTCCGCCGAAGCTCGGCGGCAGCCCGAAGGATTGGGCTTCGCCGCAGACGAGGTCTGCGCCGAGCTTCCCCGGAGCTTCCAGGATGCCGAGCGAGGCGGCTTCAGCCACAGTGGCGATCAACAAAGCCTGGCGGTCATGGGCGAGCTGGCCGATTTTTTCCAGGTTCTCAATACAGCCGAAAAAATTCGGTGATTGAACGATCACCGCCGCGACATCCTGGTCCAGCTTTTTGGCCAGTTCGTCGAGGTCTATGGCGCCGGTCTCGCCCGCACGGATCCCGTCCAACGTCACGCCTACGTTTTTGGTGTATGTTCGAATCGTCTCCCGATAATGCGGATGGATCGACCGGGCCACAAGCACCCTGGCTCTCCCGTTCAGGCGATGGGCCATGAGCACAGCCTCGGCCGCCGCCGAAGCGCCGTCATAAAGCGAGGCGTTGGCGACGTCCATTCCCGTGAGCTGGCAGATGAGCGTCTGGTACTCGAAGACCACTTGGAGCGTGCCCTGGCTGACCTCGGGCTGGTAAGGGGTGTAGGGCGTTACGAATTCCCCGCGGGCAGCGAGACAATCGACGATCGAGGGAATGAAATGGACATAAGAGCCCGCCCCGAGGAAGGAGGGATAGCGGGCGGCGGCGTTTTTCGCGGCCAAAGCTTCAAAATGCCAAATGAGCTCTGGTTCGGGCATAGCCGCCGGAAGACGAAGACCTCTCTTCAGCCGGATCTCGTCGGGAAAACAACAGAAAAGCTCTTCCGTCGTCGAGATGCCGATGCGGGCCAGCATCTCTTTTTTATCTTGGTCGCTTAAGGAGATATAGCTCATTTTAATGGGCGAGACCTTCCAGGAATTTCTCGTACTCGGCCGCCTTCATCAAAGATTGGACGTCGGCCGGATTCTTGATCTTGAGCCGGAGAATCCAGCCCTTGCCGTGCGGATCCTGGTTGACGAGCTCGGGCGATGTGTTTAATTCGGCATTGACTTCCACAACTTCCCCACTGACGGGCGAGAAGACTTCGGAGACGGCCTTGACCGATTCGATGGACCCGATCGTCTGGTGGACGGTGAGCTGGACACCGATCGCCGGGAGCTCGACATAGACCACGTCTCCCAATTGTTTCTGAGCGAATTCCGTAATCCCGACCAAGGCTCGATCGCCCTTGACCTGGACCCACTCGTGGTCTTGACTGTAATAAAAATCTTGAGGATACATGGTGCAGCCTCCTTTTGAGTTCCTTTGAGGAGATTAATAATTTCTTTTATAGAACGGAGTCGGGATGACCTTGGCTTTAACTTTTTTGTCCCTGATTCCGATCTCGAATTCCGTGCCGATGTCTGTCTTTTCGAGGGGCAGATAGACCAACCCGATGCTCTTTTTAAGGTAGGGCGCGAATGTTCCCGAGCGGACTTCGGCCACCTTTTCGCCCCCGACAAACACAGGATAATGGGGCCGGGCGATTCCTCTGTCCAGGAGCTCGAAGCCGACGATCTTTCGCGGGATGCCTTCCTCGCTCTGTTTCAAGAGAATATCGCTGCCGAGGAAAGCGCCTTTCTTAAACTTGACGATCCATTTAAGGTCGGCTTCAAGAACGGTCGTCTTGTCATCGATATCATTTCCGTAGAGCATAAGCTTGGCTTCCAGCCGAAGGGTATCACGGGCGCCGAGGCCGATGGGCAGTATTCCCCGCGGCCGGCCGCTTTCGAGGACGGCGTTCCATATCCGGCCCGGCTCCGAAACGGTCGTGTAGATCTCGAAGCCGTCTTCCCCCGTGTAGCCGGTGCGGGAGACGAGGGAATCGATCCCGACTACCTTTCCCCAGGCCGCCCAGAAAGGCTTCATTCCGTCCAGCCGGATATCGGTCAGCGGTTGGAGGATCTCTGCCGCCCGGGGGCCCTGCAGGGCGAGCTGGCTGTATGAATCCGAGAGGTTCTCAGCCTTGACCTCGAAGCCCGCAAGATGGCCGACGACCCAGCGGAAATCCTTGTCCGTGTTGGCGGCATTGACGACCAACAGATATCGTTCAGGGCCGAGGCAGTAGACCAGCATATCGTCCACGAATGTTCCCTGGGGAGTCGTCAAAGCCGTGTACTGGACTTGGTTCTGAGCTAAGCGAGAGGCATCGTTAGGCGTCAAGTGCTGGACAAAGGCCAGGGCATCTTTGCCCGTGATCATAATTTCTCCCATGTGGCTGACATCAAACAGGCCGGCCGCCGTTCGCACGGCATTGTGCTCGTCAATGATCCCTTTGTACTCGACAGGCATTTCCCAGCCGAAAAACTCGATCATCTTGGCGCCGAGTTTCTTATGATTGGAGTTAAGACGAGTTATCTTCATCCGATGTTCCTTTATCGAAAAGAAATGTTCCGGGCTGTGAACTAATTTACTACCATAGAATTCGGGGACTTGCAAGCCTAAAATCGCCTGCTTTTTCTCTACGGAAAACCAAAGAAAGCTTCAGAAATTAACATCAACGGAATAATTGAAGTGAAATCCCCGTTTGGGCGACACTTAGGCCGTCCTCAAGCCCCCGTAGCGGAGGGGGGCCCCGTCCGCTTTCGCGGCGGGGGGAACCGACGGGACTGGTGCCCCCGGGGTCCGGGGGCAAAGGACGGCCTAAGTATCGCCTATGCGCTATCATTTTTTTATTGTGTCCATATTAAATGTAGAATTTGAAGCCATGAATCAGTAAAATATTCGACGATGAGCGCTCATGAACGGCCGCGCCGAGAAGTCTCGGTCATTCTCCCGACCTATAACGAGCGAGATAATATCGGCCCCTTGATTCTCGAAATCCTCAAACACACGCCTCCCAATACCGAAGTCATTGTCGTCGACGACAATTCTCCCGACGGAACCTGGCAGGTCGTGGAAGACCTCGAGAAGCGTCTTCCCAACGTCTATCTTCTGCGCCGGATGGATAAGAAAGGCCTGACCTCGGCTCTCCGAGACGGAATCGCCCTTTCCAGGGGCGACAGCATCGTCTGGTCGGACTGCGATTTCTCCATGCCGCCGACCAAGATCAAGGACCTCTTGGCAGGGCTGTCCCAAGGCGAAGATGTTGTCGTCGGCAGCCGGTTCGTCAAAGGCGGCGGCGTCCAAATTGTCGCCGGGAGTAACGACTCCCTCCTTGCCTATCTCATGAGCCGGACTCTCAATGGCTTTATCCAGAGAGTCCTCGGCCGAAGCTTCAAGGACTACACCAGCGGCTTCATTGCTCTGAGGCGCGGGGTCTTGGACAAAATTCCGCTTCGAGGCGGCTATGGAGAATATTTCATCGACCTCATCTACCGGGCCCGCAAGCTGGGGTTTCGCGTCGCAGAGATTCCTTATATGTGCGTCGAGCGCCGGATGGGAATTTCGAAAACCGGCCAGAGCTTTTTCGACTATCTCAGGAAGGGTTGGAAATATGTCTGGCTGACCATCCGGCTGCGATTGACTCGAATAAAAAAAACAAAGGGATGACAGAACCATGAAAGGGCTCATCAAAGTCACCGAGAAAGGCCAAATCTACGCGATTGTCCTGCGCAGGGATTTTACGAGGCCGGGGCCGAATTTTTTCACCCCCGGAGAATTTTCTCAGCAGCTCGGCCTGCTTGTCCACCCCGAAGGCAGGATTATAAAGCGCCACCGTCACAAGCTTGTGAAACGGGAGATCTTCCGGACGCAGGAAGTCCTGGTCCTGCTCGACGGCAAGATCAGAGTCGACCTGTATGATGATAAAAGGAAAAAGCTCCGGACCGTGATCATGAAGCCGGGGGACGCCGTCCTTTTGGCCAGAGGAGGCCATAAGGTCAAGGTTCTGGCTGCCGCCAAAATCATCGAGGTCAAACAGGGCCCGTATGCCGGCTTTGACGACAAGGAATTTTTTTAATCGACCATGATTCCCGTCAATGAACCCCTGATCGCTAAGAATACTCTTTCCTATGTCTCCGACTGCATCCAGACCGGCTGGATCTCATCCGCCGGCTCCTACATCCAGAGGTTCGAAAAGGAATTCGCCGCCTATCTCCATGTCAAGCATGCCGTTACGACGACCAGCGGCACCACGGCTCTTCATCTCGCCCTGGCCAGTTTGGGTATCGGCCCCGGCCAGGAAGTCATCATCCCGGCACTGACCATGATCGCCGTCCCCTATGCCGTGCTGTACACGGGCGCCAGGCCGGCCATCATCGATGTGGACCGGGAGACATTCAATATCGATCCCGGCAAAATCATCGAGTTTGTAAAAAAAAGCTGCCGCTTCGACCATCGGCGGAAGATCCTGGTCAATAAAAAAACAAAAAACATCGTCCGGGCCATCCTGCCCGTCCATCTCTACGGTCATCCCTGTCCCATGGACCGGATCATGGCGGTTGCCGAAGAATATTCTTTGCTGGTCGTTGAGGACGCCGCCGAAGCACACGGGGCCTTGTTTTATCCGGACGCGGACCGGAAAAAAGCCCGTTTCGCGGGAGCCATGGGCGACGTCGGCTGCTTCAGCTTTTACGCCAATAAGATAGTGACGACCGGTGAGGGCGGAATGGTCGTCACGAACGATGACGCGGTGGCGGAGCGAGCCCGGCGCCTCAAGGACCTGGCCCATGCCCCTCAAAGAAGGTTTCTTCATACAGAGCTGGCCTTTAATTACCGGATGACCAACGTCCAAGCCGCCATCGGGGTCGCCCAACTGGAGGAAATCGAGAAATCCATCGCCCTCAAACAAAAAATGGCCGCCGCTTATCACAAGTGGCTGGCTGACGTCCGGGGACTGACACTCCCCTGCGAAAAGCCGTGGGCCAGGAATGTCTATTGGATGTACGCTGTCCTCGTTGAAAAAGAATTCGGCCTGGATCGCGATGAACTTATGCGCCGGCTCAGGGAAGAGGGCGTCGACACCAGGACATTTTTCGTTCCCGTCCACCAGCAACCCGTTTTTGCCAACGATAAAGAATCTCAAGAAGCATCATTTCCTGTCGCCGAAGAACTTTCCCGCTTCGGCCTGTATCTCCCTTCAGGCTTGGCGCTGACAGAGGCCCAAATTCAGGCAGTCTGCCAAGCGATAAAGAAAATCAGCGCCTCACTGCCGGGGATATAACCGCAGGGCACAAACTTTTTTCCTCAGCAAAAAAATGGAAAAAGCGGAATACCAAAAGCACTTCGAGCTCGAGGAAGATTTCTGGTGGTTCCGCGGCCGCCGCCGAATTTTGCTCAGCATCCTCCGTTCCCGGCTTAAGATTTCCGGAGGGCTGCAGATGCTTGACGCCGGCTGCGGCACCGGCTATAACCTCGGGTTCTTTGAAGCTTTCGGGACAGCTTATGGATGCGATTTTTCCGAAGACGCCCTTTACTTTTGTAGGCGCCGCGGCCTTAAAAGACTGGCCCGGGCCGACCTTCAGGCGCCGCCGTTCAAGGATCGGAGCTTTGACCTCATCGCCCTGCTCGACGTCCTCTACCACCGGAACATCAAGAACGATGTCAAAGTCCTTGGGGGAATCCATCGCTTGCTCAAGGACGGCGGCTACCTCATCCTCTCCGACAGCGCTCTCCAAATTCTCAGCGGCCGCCACGACGAGGCGTTCCACGCCCGGGAACGGTACAGGAAAAGTACTCTGAAAATCCGACTGGAAGCAGCCGGTTTTTCCCTGGTTCGGGGAAGCTATTTCAACTTTTTTCTCTTTCCCGCCGTCTTTCTCACCAGACTTTTTGAAAAACTTAAAGCTCCCCCAGGAAAAGGCGGCCCGTCAGACCTGAAGGCCGTTAGCCCTTGGCTCAACTCCATCCTCTATGGTGTGCTCAACTTCGAAGCGTTCTTGACTAAGCAGATCAACCTCCCCATCGGAAGCTCAGTCGTCTGCCTGGCCAGAAAGAAAGCGGTCTCTTAATCTGGCCTCTGGTTTCGAGTATAATAGGGCCCTGTCGATGCGAAAAATCAAGGCGCAGCTCAAAGCGATAATTTATGAAAAACTGAAGGATAAGTACCCTCTGGCCGTTTCCGACATCGGCTTTCTCTTTCCGCCCGAGCGGCGGCTGGGTGATCTGGCGCTGTCGCTCCCCTTTCCTCTGGCCAAAAAGCTGAGAGCCAATCCCCGCCAGATTGCCCAGGAGATGCTGGCCTTTCTCGAAGGACTCCCCGGGGTCGAAAAAATGGAGGTCGCGGGCGGCGGCTATATCAATCTCTTCCTGGAGAAAAAAAGCTTTTTCCGGGACCAGCTCGGAACGCGAAAAGCCGGCTTGCTCCGACCGGACGAGAAGAAGATCATCGTCGAGCACACAAACATCAATCCCAACAAGGCCGCCCATATCGGCCATCTCCGGAACGCCTGCTTGGGCGACACTCTAGTCCGCTGCTTGCGCGACAAGGGAGAGACGGTCGAAGTCCAGAATTATATCGACGACACCGGCGTCCAGGTCGTCGACGTCGTCTTCGGACTCCTGGAATTGGAGAAAAAATCCCTGGCCGAGCTGGAGGGCATCGCCAAATTCGATTATTACTGCTGGGACCTCTATGCCCGGACGGTCAGCTATCTGGAGCAGCATCCCGAAACCGCAGCCCGCAAAGCCGAGATTCTCAAGAAAATCGAGCACGGTCAAAATCCCGAGGCGGCTATGGCCCAGGTCGTCTCCCGTCGAATCCTTGGAGCGCATCTGGCTACGATGAAAAGGATCGGCGCGACCTATGACGTCCTCCCCTGCGAAAGCTCGATCCTCGGCTTGAAGTTTTGGGAACGGGCGTTCGCTCTGCTCAAAGAAAAACAGGGAATCTTTTTCACCCAGGAAGGCGAGAACAAAGGCTGCTGGGTGATGAAGCTCACTGAGGAGGCCGATAAAGAAAAGGTCATCGTCCGTTCGGACGGGACCGTGACTTATGTAGGCAAGGACATCGCCTATCAGCTCTGGAAGTTCGGTCTCTTGGAAAGGGATTTCTACTACGAGCCCTTCCTCGAGGATGACAGCCACACGGTCTGGATCAGCACCGCCGCCCCGAATGCCAACGCCGTTTCTTTCGGCGGCGGATCCAAGGTTTACAACGTCATCGACACCCGTCAATCCTATCTCCAAAAAGTGGTTGTCCAGGGTCTCAGGGCCCTTCATTTCTTGAGCCAAGCCGAGAAATCCCACCATTTCTCCTATGAGATGGTCGCCCTTTCGCCGCGAAGCCTTAAAGAACTGGGCATTGAAATCCGTCGGGAAGAGGCCGACAAGGCTTTCCTCGAGGTTTCCGGCCGGAAAGGGCTCGGCGTCAAAGCCGATGACCTGCTCGACAGGCTCCAAGAAAAAGCCCACGCCGAGGTTTCGAAAAGAAACCCTGATCTGCCGGCCGAAACAAAAAAGCTGATCGGCGGCCAAATCGCCTGCGGCGCCCTGCGCTATTTCATGCTGAAGTTCGCCAGAAACTCGCTGATCATCTTCGACTTCGACGAAGCTCTCAACTTCGAGGGAGAAACGGGGCCGTATCTCCAGTACACCTGCGTTCGGATCAACAGCATTTTCCGGAAATTGGAGGAGCGCCAAGGGATCCGCCTGACGGATATCGAAAGACGGCTGGACGGAGCTCCCCCCTGGCCGGAGATTTCACTCGAAAACCTTGCGCCGGAGGAGCGGGATTCCTTCTGGGACCTCGCCGTTTATGCGGCCCAACTCGAAGAGGAAATTCTTCACTCCATCGAGTCCCTCGAGTTTTCCCATCTGGCCAAGTACGCCTTCAACCTCTGTCAAAAACTGAATGCCTACTATCACCGCTACCCGGTCCTGGCCGAGGAAGATCCGGAGAAAAAAAATATGAGAATCGCGACCATCTATCTAGCCAGGGGCGTGCTGGGCCGGGCCCTCGGCCTTCTGGGAGTCCCCGTGCCGGAGCGGATGTAGGGCGAGGGATGCATCGCCTTGTTCATAATAATGGTCATGGGTCCTGTCACGGATGTGCCCCTAACACCCTCGCGCAAGACCCTCCCACCCACCACTCAGGCGCTTCGGGTGTCGCGGGGCAACATCCGTGCCACCCATATTTCTTAGTTAATGCGCAGATAGATGTTCTTTCAAATGCGGCCCAGGCATTGCCTTAGGAAAAAAATTTATTATAATAGGGAGTTTGAAAGCCGGTTGCGTTCGGGACCGGGCGTGAAACCAGTAGACGATGGCGGAGGTTTTATTGATGATCATCGGAGATTGGAGACAGGGGCTCTGAATTTCATTCCTTGTCACCTCTCATTTGAAAGGAGGTTTTTGAATGATCGCCGTCGAGCATCTCACTAAGAAATACGGTGACCTTCTGGCCGTCAGCGACCTGAGCTTCACGGTCGAAAAAGGCAAGGTCTGGGGCTTCCTGGGCCCCAACGCGGCCGGTAAGACGACCACCATGCGCATTCTGACAGGATTTCTTCCCGCGACAGAAGGAAAAGCGTCCGTAGGCAAATTCGATGTCTTCGAACAGCCGAATGAAGTCAAAAAGATCATCGGTTATCTTCCCGAAACCCTGCCGCTTTATCCGGACATGACCGTCACCGAGTACTTAAACTTCGTCGCTTCCATCAAGAAAATCCCCGGATCCGAGAAAAAACAGGCTGTCGGCAAAGCGATCAATGTCAGCGGGTTGGACAAGGTCCAGCAGCGGTTGATCAAGAACATTTCCCGCGGATTCAAGCAGAGGGTCGGCATCGCCCAGGCGCTCGTTCATGACCCTCGGGTCCTCATCCTGGATGAGCCGACCATCGGCCTCGACCCGGCCCAGATCAAAGAAATCCGCAATTTGATCAAGTCCCTCCGCGGTGAACACACGGTCATCCTCTCCACCCACATCCTGGCCGAGGTCACCCAGACCTGCGACGGCGCCGTCATTATCAAAGAAGGACGGCTCATGGCCTCGGGATCGCTCGAGGAGCTGACGGCGTCATTCCGGACAAAAGAGGGTGCGGTCGTCAAGGTCCGGCGCGGGATCCAGGACGCTGCGGTCCTCCTGAGGACCGTCCCCGGCGTCGACAAGGTCAACCGAGAGGACAACGAGCTCAGGATCGAATGGAAGCCAGGCCAGGACCCGCGGGACGAGATCGCCAAGCTCATCCTGGAAAGGCAGTTCGGGTTGCTCGAGATGCGGCCCCTGGCCATGAGCATCGAGGACCTTTATCTTAAGATCGTCTCGGGAGATGTCGAACAATGAACAACATATGGGTCGTTACGAAAAAGGAACTGCGGGCGTATTTCACCTCACCCATCGCCTATGTCGTCATCACCGTCTTCCTGGTTCTGGTCGGCTTTTTCTTCTACAGCATGGTCTGGTGGTTCAACAACCAGTCGCTGCAGATGGCCCAGAATCAATATTATTACCAGCAGCTCAACATCAACCAGATGGTTTACAATCCCCTCTTCCATAACATCAGCATCATCCTCCTCCTCATGCTCCCCCTGCTGACCATGCGCCTCTTTTCCGAAGAAAAGAAAATCGGCACCGAGGAACTCCTTTATACGTCGCCGATTTCGGTCAATCAGATCATCTTGGGCAAATTTCTGTCCTCGCTCATTGTCCTCCTGGCCATGCTCGCGCTGACCGGCCTTCTCTCCATCTTCACCTTCATCTACGGCAATCCCGAAGTCATCCCCATCCTCAACGGCTACCTGGGGTTGTTTCTAATGGGTGCTGCCTTCATCGCCATCGGTATCTTTTTCTCCTCGATCACGGAAAACCAGATTGTCTCGGCCATCCTGACGTTCGGCGCCCTGCTCCTGTTCTGGGTCATTAACTGGGCGGGCATGTCGGCGTCAGGCTTCTGGAAAGACGCTCTCAATTATGTTTCATTCTTCCAGCACTTCGACAATATGACTCAAGGGATCCTGGATACGACCGACCTCGTCTACTACATCAGCTTCGCCTTTTTCGGGCTGTTCCTGACACATTCCGTGATCCAGGCCAAAAGGTGGAGGTGAGCCATGGACAAGATCAAGAAAAATCTAAATTCTATCGGCCTGGGCCTTCTCGCCCTGGCCGTCGTGTCCCGTTGGGTCTGGCCAACGAAGCGAGCCCTCGTCCTCGTCCTGGCCATTCTGGGCGTCATCGCCATCGGGATCTATATCGGCCTCAACGTCTCCCAGCTCAAGCAGGGCCTTAAGCGTAAATCGTTTTTCTATTCGAGCAACATGCTCCTGGTCATCGCCCTCGTCCTGGCTATCCTCGTCGTCGTCAACATTTTCTTTTCCCGACACCACAAGCGCTTTGATTTCACCGAAGCCAAACTTCACAGCCTATCCGACCAATCGATCAAGCTCGTCAGGAGTCTGAAGAACGACATCACCATCAAGTGCTTCTTCCGGGAAGGCAATATGAGCCGCTCCCGGATGGAGGCTCTGCTCAAGATCTACGCTTACCAATCACCCAAGGTCAAATATGAATTCATCGACCCCGATAAGAATCCCAACCTGATCAAACGCTACGAGATCACCACCGACGGCACGAGCATTTTCGAAAGCGGCGACAAGGAAAACCGGATCACGGCCGCGACCGAGGAAGACATCACCAATGCCATTGTCAAGATCACCCGGGAAAAGAAAAAGGTCATCTATTTTCTCGAGGGGCATGGTGAGCACAGCATTGAAGTGACCGAGGAAAATGGATATTCCTTCGCCAAAGACGAACTCGGCAAATTGGCCTATGAGGTCAAAAAACTTCCCCTGGCTCTGGCGGATACATTCCCCAAGGATTGCAGCCTGCTCGTCATCCCGGGCCCTCAAAAAGATCTGCTTCCCAATGAGTTGGAGACGATCACCAAGTACATCGAAGGGGGCGGCCGCGTCTTCTTTATGGTCGACCCTCTCGCCGCCAACGGACTGGCGGCGTCCCTGGCTAAGTTCGGGTTCCGGATCGGAAACGACGTCGTCGTGGACAGAGTTTCGCGGCTCGTCGGGGGCGACGACTTTGTGCCGTTCATCCAAGATTACGAAAGCCACGAAATCACGAAAAATTTCAGGTACGCGACATTCTTTCCTCTGGCCCGCTCGGTCGAGGCGATCGACCCCAAGCCCGAGGGCGTCCTGACGTCCCAGGCTCTCGGAAAAACGGGACCCAATTCCTGGTCGGAGCGGGAGCTTGAGGACAAGAAAAAAGTCGTTTTCAACAAGGAAAAGGATAAAGCCGGACCCATTTCCGTTTGCGGTGTAGCGACCATCAAGGCCAGTCTCGCGGAAGGTTCGGGTTCCCCGAATGAGGGCCGCGTCGCTGTTTTCGGCGATTCCGACTTTGTCTCGAACCGCTATTACAACCTCTCCGCCAATAGCAATTTCTTCTTCAACACGGTCAACTGGCTGACCGAGGAATCGGACTTGATTTCGATCGCGCCCAAGACATCCAACCCGCGGACGATCCAGCTCATGCCGGCGCAGATCAGGATCATTTTCTTCGTCTCGGTCATCATCCTGCCTCTGATCATCCTCGTCCTCGGCATTTCCATCTGGGTCCGGAGGAGGTCGCTGTGAAATTCAAGACCACTCTTATTCTGTTGGTTGTTTTTATCATCCTGTTGGCCGTCATCCTGTTCGTCGACAAAAAGGGCAAGCAGGAACAGGCCGGCCCGGAGGAGAAACTGACCACGCTCAAATCGGCCGATATTGAAAAAATCGCCCTCAAGAGAGACAACGAGACACTCAATTTCAAGAAGGACGACAAGGGCGAGTGGATGATCACCGAGCCCCAGGAAGCCAAGGCGGACAATACTGAGGTCAATCAGATCGCCGACAGTTTCGCTGAATTGAGGATCGAGAGGGTCGTCGAGAAAGAGGGCGCCGACCTCAAAAAATACCAAATTCCCCAAAAGGAGGTCACGCTTTGGACGAAGGGAAACACCCTGCCCGTCAAGATCCTCATCGGGATGGAAAATCCTCTGGACAATACATATTTTGCCCAGAAAGAGGGCGATAAACGAATCGTGCTCCTGTCGAGCTCGCTGAAAAGCACGTTCGACAAAAAGTTCTTCGACTTTCGCCAGAAAGACATCTTCAAGTTCGAGACCGGCGAGGTCAAAAAAATCCAGCTTCAGGCTAAGGATACCCGATGGGATGCCCAGAAAAAGGATAATGAGTGGTTTTTTGATAAACCGCTCCGGGCCCTGGCCAAGGAAAGCAAAATCACGAGTGTCCTGGATTCCCTGTCCAACCTGAAGGCCAAGGAGTTTGCGGCTGAGGATAAAAAGGCCGACGAGCTCAAAAAATTCGGACTGGACAAACCTGAATATCAGGTTGTCCTGACCATGCCCGCGACCAACAAGGAAGTGACATTCGCCCTCCACAAGGACAAAGAAAAAACCTATGCCACGACATCGCTTTCCAACAAGATCATCGTTCCCGAGAGCGACGTCTTGCCCGAGCTCGAAAAGAAGGCCGATGAACTCAGGGAAAACAAGGTCATCAGCTTCAATACCTGGCAGACGAGCAAAGTCGCCATCAAAAAAGGTGCCTTAAACCTCACCCTCATCAAGGCCCAAAACGACAAGTGGTACTTCGACCCTGCCCAAAAACAGGAGGCGGACGGCTCCAAAATCGAAAGCCTCGTCCGGAAGATCGAAGGCCTCGAGGCCGCCGAATATATTGACGCCCCCAAGGCGCTGGCGACGTACGGGCTGGACAAGCCCCTGGCCGAAACCACGATCTGGACCAAAGAAACGGGAGATAAGCCGGTCGAAAAATCCTTCATCATCCTCGTCGGAAACCAGGATAAAGAGAAGAAGCAGGTGGTCGTGAAGAATGCGCGGCTGGGCTACTTGTTCAAGGTCGATTCGGCCTTCCTCGATGATTTCCCCAAGGAGGCCAAAGACTGGAAAGTCCCCGAGCCGGAAAAGAAAGAACCCGAAAAAAAGAAATAGCCTGGAAACTTCAGCTTCAAAAACCGGGCGATTTCAGCCGGACGCTCGTTTCCTGGTTCGAGGCTCATAAACGCGAATTACCCTGGCGGGCGAGCCGCGATCCTTATAAAATTTGGGTCTCGGAGGTCATGCTCCAGCAGACGACTGTCGGGGCCGTCATCCCCTATTACGAAAAATGGCTGAAGATTTTTCCCGATGCAGCGTCGCTGGCCCGGGCGCCGCTCGAGAGAGTGCTCAAGGCTTGGCAGGGGCTGGGCTATTATGCCCGGGCCCGAAACCTCCATCGCACGGCAAAGATCATTGTCCGCGAATTCGGCGGAAAAATGCCCTCTCGCTTCGATGACCTCAAGAAGCTCCCCGGCTTTGGGCCTTATACGGCAGCCGCGGTCCTCAGCCTGGCCTTTGATCAACCTTATCCCGTCGTGGACGCCAACGTCCGCCGCGTGTTGATGAGGATCAATCGAATCCGGGGACAGGCCGAAGCCAAGCACGATCGCATCCTTCTCGAGCGCCTCAAACCGCATTTTCCCGTCAAGGGCGCGGGCCCATTCAACCAGGCATTGATGGAGCTCGGGGCGCTCATCTGCAAACCCAGAAATCCCCTCTGTCTTCTCTGCCCCGTCCAACCCTCCTGCCTGGCATTTGCCTGTGGCGAACAGGAAGTGATCCCTCGCCCCAAAAAAAGAACATATCGAAAGCTGGAGGCGGTGGTTGCCGTCATAAGAAAGGACGGCAAGATCCTGCTTCAGAAACGTCCTCCGAGCGGGCTTCTGGCCGGCCTCTGGGAATTCCCCGGCGGCAAAATAAGGGATGGTGAGAGCCGTCTGACTGCCCTGGCCAGAGAAATCCGGGAAGAGCTCGGGACAAATGTTAAAAATGCCCAATATCTGATCTCGGTCCGCCACTCCTACACTCAGTTCGATGTAACGCTCTACGTCTATGAATGCGGCTTGAGCGGGGAGCCCCGGCTCCGGAGAAATTCCCGGCGCTGGGTCTCCTTGAAGACCATCCAAAATTACCCTTTTCCCTCGGGAAGCGCTAAAATCGTCAATTATCTGAAAAACCAGGGCGGATCCTGACATGGACGTCACCTATAAGTTCGTCAACTACGGTAAGCGCCTTGAGCCGGCCGAGAGAACACTCGTCCTGGACGTTGGGATGAAGACAGTTCCGGGCGTCATCGATCATCACCATCCCGATGCCGAAGCCGAATGCACCGCTTCCCTGATCACCAAGCATCCTCGTCTTGTCCTTGACCACATCCGCGATTCCGATCCGCTGACCATCATCACCCATCGCCTGCCCGATTTCGATTCCCTGGCTTCGATATTCCTGAGCCTCAAGCTCTTGGAGTCGGGCCGCATCGACGCCCCGATGGAAAAGATCGCCGCTTATACGAAGCTCGTGGATTCAGCCTCTCTGCCAAAAAATATCGACCTCTCCGGAACGCCTTATGCCGTTCTCCGCGCCCTTTTTTCAGGCGCAAAAAAAAGCGAAGAGGAGATCAACGTGGACCGCCTTGGCCAAGGTTTGAAATTCATGGGATTCTTGTACGCTAAAGCCGAGGAAGCCTACGAGATTGTCGAGTGCCGCCAGCTTTTCGCAGGGATCGACCGCTACGAACGGGCCATGAGAAAGGTCGAAGACGACTATTTCGCCTATCTCGCCGACTTAGCCCGGGGAAGGGCTCTCAGCCTCTGGCTTCCCCGGACCGACCTGCCGGGAAGGAAGAGGGTTGATGGGCTGATCGTCGTCAATCCGAGGAGCTTTCTGACTAAGGAATGGACCCGGCGGGACAAAGAGCACCCGGTTCTCGGCCAGGGTTTCTCCTTTCTGATGACCAATTTTGGGGACACGCGATTCATCCTGGGCGTCGATCCCGAACAAGGTATCAGTCTCAGAGGCCTCGGCGGACGGCTGAATGAGAGGGAACGTGAAAAACGGGAGGCCTCAGCCAGGGACTTCGTCGCCTGGTACGAGGGCAACTGCCCGTTTTTCAGCTTCCGGATCATCGATTCGCCGCAGGACGGCACGGCCCTTGACCCCGACGAAATCAGCGATATCGTTACGGACTTTGGAAGGGAGTGACGGCTTATAAATAATATGAACGCAATAAACAAAGTGACATTCTATGGGCGGTGCGAAGTCCGTCCGCAGGCCCCCGTAGCGGAGGGGGGACCCGTCGGTTTTTCCGACGGGGGGAACCGACGGGACTGGTTCCCCCGGGGGTCCGGGGGCTAGGGATGGACTTAGCGCCGCCCGATCGAGGATATCACTTATTGCATTGACATTAGCGAGGGTTTCATGCACGTCGCTTCGTCAAAAACCGCCTGGATCATCGGGTATCTTTTATTGATGGGCTTCGCATTTTTCTTCTCCAAAAAACTGGGCGCTCAGGAACCGCTGAAGCCGGGCCGGCATAAGATAACGGTCTGGACGGAACGGCGAAACCGGCAGGCCCAAGTCCACGTCCCTTCCGGCTACACGCCGGGTACGCCGATCCCCGTGGTATTGATTTTCCACGGCGCGGGCGGGAACGGGGAAAACTCGTTGGATAAAAATGGCTGGGCAACGAAAGCCGAGCAAGAAAATTTCGTAGCTGTGGCGCCGGACGGCCTCCCCGCCCGGCCCGGTTGGCCCGCCTATTTTATTTTTAATCCGCGGCTTTGGAACGACGGCCAACTGCGGCCGGAGAGCCAGAGGTCGAAAATCGATGACGTCGCTTTTGTGCACGCCCTGCTCGACGACCTTGCCAAACGATTAACGATTGACGCCGACCGCATCTATATCACCGGCCACTCCAACGGAGCGGGAATGACCTTCCGACTGGGAGCGGAGCTCTCCGAAAAGTTTGCCGCCCTGGCGGTTTTCGCCGGGCACTGCTGGATCCGCAATCCGAAGCCGACCCGTGCCCTTCCCTCCCTCTATATCATCGGCACCGCGGATCCCCTCATCCCGCTCGCCGGAGGAGAGGTGAAAACTCCTTGGTCCCAGAAGACAAATCCCTCTGTCGAACAGACATTGATAACGTGGGCATCGGCATTGGGAATCAAAGGCCCACCGACTGTCATCCAGGACAAGGGGGGTGTGAAGATCATCCGTTATGGCCGCGAGACGGACGCCGCTTTTCTGACAGCGGTTTACATCGAAGGCCAAGGCCACGGCTGGCCCGGCGCCAAGGACTCCAGCCTGCCCGAACGATGGATCGGCCCCAGCGTCGACCGAGTCAAGGCCACGGATCTTATCTGGGATTTTTTCAAGAAACTCCGAAGGCGCTAGATTCTTTCCGGGGGCTGAGGACGTCTCCGTATCTTTCTCAGCCAATAATAAGAAAACGGCAAACCCGTGGCCACGAAAGCCAGGTCGGCCAGGGATTTCTGCCACTCAAAATAGCCCCGGAAAACGAGCAGGCCGACGAGCCCGACCAGATAGACGGCGGGAAGAACAGGGTAAAGCGGAATCCTGTAAGCGTGATCTTCACCGATGCGGTCTCGGCGCAGCTTGAACAGAGCCACCGTGGCTAGCGAATAAAATATGAGGACTGCGAAAACCATGCCGGCGACGATTGTTTCAAACTTCCCCCGGATGAGGATGATCGCCCCCGCCCATAGACAATGGACGAGGATGGCGCGGGCAGGAGTCCGGAATTTGGGATGGATATAATCGAGCCACTTGAAAAAGAGCCCGTCGCGCGCCAGGGCATAATAAGCGCGCGGAGCGGCCATCATGGTGCCGTTGATGCTGCTCGTCGTAGACAGGATGACGAGCACGGCAACAAATCCTGCGCCGATCGGCCCCATCAGGCGCGTGGCCGTGTCCGAGGCCAGGATCGTGCTCTGCCTGACACCCTCCAGGCCGAGAGTCCTATGATAGATATAATTCGTCAGGTTATAGACGGCGATGACGGTTCCCATACCGATAATGAGGCTCAAGGGGACGACCTTCCGCGGATTTTTCATCTCACCGGCGACATATCCCACCCTATCCCAGCCTGAATACGTGAAGACAATCATCATCAGCGCCGCAGCCAGGCTGACCAGCGGTCTGGTATCGCCGGGAACACTTATCTGAGCCCGAAGGGCATCGCTCTGGCCCTGGGATAAAAAAAGTCCCAGAACGACCAGGGCGATGAGACCGGCGACCTTTAGGGTCGTCGAGACCTTCTGGAAGGCACTGGCCCATTGAACCCCAATCCAATTGAGAACGCCCAGAATGGCTAAGACTCCGAAGGCGATGACTGTTCGGGCCAGGCTGGAGAGCACTACAAAATAGCCGAGGTAATCGGCACAAATCATGGCCAGGCCGGCCGCGGTGCTGGTCCTGATGATAAAGAGCTGGGACCATCCGAACATGAAGCCCGCAAAAGGCCCGAAGCATCGGCTGATGTAGACGTATTCTCCGCCGGTTTCGGGGAGCCTTGTTCCCAGCTCGGCATAGACAAAGCCTCCGATCAGGGCGAACGCTCCGACGGCAAGCCAGAGGGCCAAGATGGTCGAAAAAGAGCCCAAATAGCCGGCGATAATCTGAGGGGCAGTGTATATTCCGGCGCCGATGCTGATCCCGACAAGAAGGGCCACGCCGTCGGAAACACCGAGGACCTTCCGAAGAGCAGGCCGATCGGCGATTGCTTCAGGCCGCATTTTTTCGACCCGAACAGATTCCGAAACAGGACTCACAGCCGGATATTATACGCAATTTGACCGCGAATTGTCCGCGCCAATTCCGTCAAGGCTAATGTAGGCGTAATAAATAAAGTGACATTCTATAGGCGGCGCTAAGCCGTCCGAAGGCCCCCGTAGCGGAGGGGGGACCCGTCGGTTTTTCCGACGGGGGGAACCGACGGGACTGGTTCCCCAGGGGTCCGGGGGCACCGGACGGACTTAGCACCGCCCGATCGGGGATGTCAGTCTATTTATTGGGTTCATAATAGAGACTCGCCCGACTTTTTCCTTACTTCCCCTCTCCCCTCTCTGCGGCGATGATTTTGCCGAGGTCGATGGTCATGACTTTGCCGAATGTCGAGAGCGGCTTGTCGAATTTTTTTTCGTCCCCCACGACGACGAAAATCATCTTGTCCGGGCTCATGTATTTCTTGGCCGCCTCCTGGACATCCGCCTTGCTGATTTTCTTGATATTGTCGATGTAGGTCTCGAGATAATTGTCAGGATAGCCTTCGAGCTTCAAGCTCATATACTCACTCAAAATCTGCTGCTTGCTTTCGAATCGGAATACAAAACTATTGACGAGCGAGTTCTTGGCCGTTTTGATCTCCTCGTCCGTCACGGGGTTGGCCTGCATGTCCTTGACGATTCCTTTGATCACTCCAAGGGCTTCGACGAACTTTCCCGCCTTGAGCTGGGAGGCAATCTGGAATGGCCCTCGATCCTTCCCATAGCCCTCGTAGACGCCCCCATAAATCCCGTACGTCAGCCCGCGGTTTGAACGAAGTTCCTTCATGAGCCTGGCCGTGAACCCGCCGCCGCCCAGGATTTCGTTCATGACTTCCACCTTGAACGAGTCGGGACTCAGACGCGGGATTCCCAGGTGTCCCATATAAACGCTGCCTTGGAGAGTGTCTTTATAAGCGTAATAGATCGTGCCGTCCGCTTTTTCCGCAAGGGGAGGGAGCTCGGGCAGGGTCACTTTCTTCTTGGCCCAGCCTTTAAAGACCCGCTCGACAGCGGCCTTGGCTTCGTCAAGGGAGAGGTCTCCGGCTATGCCGAGATAAAAATTGTTGGGGGCGAAAAACCGCTGGTGGAAAGCGATGAGGTCCTCTCTCGTGATAGAATTCAGGCTCTTATAAGTCATCCGCCGTCCCAGGGCATAGCCGGAGCCGTAAAGTTTCTCCCGGAACAACAACGATGAGACACTCGAAGGCATGTCCCACTGCCTCCTGAGGGATTCCAGGGCTTGGTTTCTAGCGAGGTCGATTTTATCCTGCCGGAATTCCGGATTCATAATAATGTCGGAGTAGAGATCGACGAGCTTCCCGAAGTCCTTCTTGAGGGAATTTCCGGAAACGAACACAAATTCAGCGGCGCCGCTGGATTCAATGGAAGCGGCGATGAATTCGAGCTCTTCATTAATCTGGTCTCCGGTGAGCTTATGGGTGCCTCCCGTGCGCATCACGGTCCCCGTCATATAGGCCAAACCCGTTTTCTCAGCCGGCTCAAAAAGGCTTCCTCCCCTCAAAAGTCCCCTCAAGGTGACGAGCGGAAGCTCTTTATCCTCCATGTAATAGCACTGGATGCCGTTCCCGGCCGTAAACTGAACCGGCTTGGTCAGCTTGAACTTGAGCTCCGGAGCAGGACCCAATTCGCGGGGATGTTTTTGAGCCGCCGCGGCGAGGCTCAAAACGGCGATCAGCCCTCCGATTGCGAAGCCTTTAAAGATTTTATTTTTGGTATTCATCGGCAATCTCCCCGTTTATCAGGATGCCTTGGCTTTCCGGATGAGATAAGCCACGGTCCTGTTCTCTGCGGTCAGGTAGTTCTTGGCGAAATCCGTTACATCCGCGGCCGTGATGCTTGTCAGGATGTCTTTGTACGTGAGGTAGAGCTTCCAGTCGCCGAAAAGGAGCTGGTATCTCATGAGCGTCATGGCCAGCCCCATATTGGAGCTCATGGAGCGGATATAAGACGCTTCAAGGATGTTTTTGACTTTCTGAAGCTCCCGCTCTGTAATGGGCTCTGTTTTGATTTTCTCAATGTGACCCATGATCGCAGTCTCGAGCTCTTCGACGGTATGCGGGAAGCGCGGATTGCCGTTAAACGTCATAAGGTTTGGATACCGAGCACCGGGGCCCGAGCCGGCTCCCACCGATACCGCAATCTGCTTGTCCTGGACGAGGTCTTTATACATTCGGGACGTTCGGCCTGATGTCAGGACGTATGACAAGACGCTAGCCGCCGCATCCTCCTTGCTCGGGAAGGTGGGCTTGTGGAATCCCATGACGAACATGGGCTCTGCCTCGAATTCGAGCTTAACCCTTCGCTCGCCCAGCTGCTTGGGCTCTGTCGTCCTCAGGACGGGCGGATCGTCGCCGCGCGGGATCGCCCCGAAATATTTTTCAATCAGCGGCCAGGCCGTCTCGGGATAGATATCGCCGACGATAGCCAGGACGCAGTTGTTGGGCGTATAGTATTTGCTCTTGAAGGCCTGGGCCTCCTCCAACGTCACGGAGTTGATATCCGAAGCCCACCCCACAACGGGATGGTTATAAGGATGCGCTATAAAGGCTGCTCCCATAAACATCTCGTAGAGCATCCGCGTCGGGACGGCATCGGTCGTCTGTTTCCGTTCTTCTTGGATGACGCTCCGTTCGATATAGAACTCGCGCAGGACGGTGTTTTTCATCCGCTCGGATTCCATCAGGCAAAAGAGTTCAAGCTGGTTAGAGGGAAGGCTGATGATATAAGACGTCTGGTCCGTCCCCGTTCCGGCATTGAGCCCGACGCCGCCGACATTTGTGTAGATAACATCGATTTCGTCTTTGACGATGTATTTTTTCTCCTCCGTTTCGAGTTTCGTCAACTCCTCTCTCAAGCGGGCAATCTTCTCCTTATCGGCCTTGTCGCCTTTGACCAGCTCGAGGCTCCATTCGCGGCCGACCTGGTTGACCATGTCCAAAATCGGCTTTTCCTTTTCGAAGTCGGACGTACCGATTTTGGGTGTGCCCTTGAAGGCCATGTGCTCGAACAGGTGGGCCGTCCCCGTGATGCCCTGGATTTCATCCACCGAACCCACCTTGAATCCATAGAGGGTGCTGAAGACGGGCGCCCCATGCCGCTCGACCAGAATCACGCTCAGTCCGTTGGGCAACTTCTTGAAGTTGACCTTTTGTTCCAGGTTCTGGGCGGCCAAAAACGTGCTTAAAGCCAGGACCCAACTCCAACAGACCACGAAGGATACGATTTTTTTTGTCTTTTTCATTCCCTCCTCCCTGTCAAACATATCCATTACGCTCTTTAGCAGGCCTTGTC
>Ga0315268_10000421_pt1 | contig 49639 bp, 33 predicted proteins | sample C1_top_MG_FD_204535 | JGI IMG/M metagenome (GOLD analysis project Ga0315268, IMG submission 204535) | Sediment microbial communities from Yellowstone Lake, YNP, Wyoming, USA - C1_top | ecosystem: Environmental > Aquatic > Freshwater > Lake > Sediment | place: USA: Wyoming | collected 2017-08-01 | reverse complement strand
CACTAAACGCACCGTCGTGGCCATGGCACACCTCCTGGTGGTGATGTGCCTGCTATTATACCTCAGTTGTCAAGGTGCTGCGGGTTCACCGTTTGGTACCCCGCCAATTTTGCGCAAAAATTGGGTGACAGGTCTGCGAGACCCTTCGACAGGCTCAGGGCAGGCCCTGTCAGGTCTTTTTGTTACCACGCTGTGTGATTCTTCATGATCAGCGGCAGGAACAGCTTGTACCCTGGCTTGGCCACGAAGCCGTACCAGAAGCCACTGCCCAGCTTATAGTGGCTACTGACCGCCGCCCCGGGCGCCCCCTGGCCGTTGGTGCCGGCAAGGGCGTAGTGGGCCGATTGCGACTTGCCTCCACCGCCCGCCAGCACGTACCAGGACAGGCCGTAGTTGGCCGAGCTATCGGCCGAGCTTGCACTGGGCAGAGCGAAGGCCACGACGCCGACCACGGCCAGGCCGCACAGGAGGGCCACTAGCAACGCCACAACACGATACTTGTTCATGATCCTCCTCCTACAGCTTGGTGATGCTATCGGCGTCGCCATTGACTATCCAGATGTCCGAGCCGTCGAAGGTGATCCCCCGGGGCCCGCCTCCCACAGGATAGGTGCCGATCAGGGCACCATCGCGAGCCCGTAGCTTGGTCACGGTGCTGTCTATCTCGTTGGTCACCCAGATGTGGAAGCCATCGAAGGTGCTGCCCCGCGGCCCCTGGCCTACGGCGAAGGTGCCCAATACCGTGCCGTCGCTGGCGCGGATCTTGGTCACGTTGTTAGAACCAGAGTTGCTCACCCACAGGTTGGCCCCATCGAAGAGAATCCCCACCGGGTTGGTGCCCACGCTGACCGTGCGCACAATTGAGCCGTCGCTGGGCCGTAGCACGCTGACGGTGTTGCTGTCGTGGTTGGTCACCCAGACGTTGCTGCCATCAAAAGCGCACAGTCGTGGGCTCTGGCCCACGTTGAAGGTACCCGTTGCCGCGCCGGTGTCGGCCCTCAGGCGGGTCACGGTGTCGCTCCCCTCGTTCACGACCCAGACGTAGCGACCGTCGAAGCACAGGCCGTTGGGCTGCGTGCCGACAGCGATCGTGGTGCTGATCACTGGCGTGGCCGCCCACAGGCGGGTGACGTTGTTGCTGTTGCGGTTGGCCACCCATAGCCGGGCCCCGTCGTAGGCCATGCCGATGGGGTAAGTGCCCACCGGGTAGACGCCCATCAGATCGCCGTCGGTGGAGCGGCGGCGGGTGACGGTATTGCTCATGCTGTTGGTGATCCACAGGCTGCCGCCGTCGAAAAGGATGCCCTTGGGCTGGCTTCCCAGAGTGGGGAAGGTGATGCCCGCCTCGTTGACCCCGTACCAGCGGTGCAGGGCCACCCGCCGCAGGTTGGTCTCCGAGAGGACGGGGCCATCCACGGCCAGGGCGTGGCCCTCCTGGCTGGCGAAGTAGCCGCCGATCCCCTGCTGGCTGGAGCCGAACACCCCCACGCCCTGCCCCTCCGTGCGCGCCACCAGGCCGTGGCCGCTACCCGAGTTGGTCACGGCGAAGATGGCGCTGGGCCAGGTCCCCAGGTCCACGCTACCGGTGATGCCATTGCCCGGCACCAGGGTGAAGGCGAAGGGCGAGCCGCCCACGCGCTGCCGGGGCAGCATCTCGCTGTCGCTGGCCACCGTGATGCCCATCCACAGGCTGCTCAGGTCGCTGACGCCCAGGGGTGGATCTATCTCCAGCACGGTGGTGAACAGCCCGTCGGCGTCCGTGGCTACCGACTTGGTCTGCGTCCAGAGCGGTGTGCCGCCAGTGGACTGCTGGTAGAGGCGGAAGGTGATGCTCACCGTCTGGTTGGCGATGGGATGCCCGGCGTTGTCGGTCAGCCGCCCCTGGTAGGTGAGGGGATAGCTCACCTGCAAGAAGTGGCTGCGGGCAGCCGGTTGCGCCCCGGTTGTGGTGACCACCAGCAGGGCCGTCAGCAGGGCCACCACGGCCAGGGCTAGGACAAACAGAGCCATGTTGCGGGTTTTCATTTTGGGTCTCCTTTCTTTTTTTGACAGCACGCCCGTTAGGACGTGCTGCGTGGTGCGTGTGGCGTCTTCCGTAAGAGCACGCCACACGCACCGGGTCTCCGTACTACACTCTGGGCGGCCTCAGGCATCCTGGCCCCTCGCTGCTCCCCACAGGCCCTATCGCCGTAAGCCAACCCGGCCTAGTAGGCTACGGTGTAGTTCTTCATGATGATGGGCAGGTAGAAGACGTAGCCAGGCGTACGCGTGCCAGTGGCGGTGGGCGTCGCCGTGGGCAGCGTGCCCGTCGGTGTGGGCGTGCGGGTCGGCGTCCGTGTAGGCGTCGCCGTGCCGGTGGGCGTCCTCGTTGGTGTGGCCGTGGGCAACGTGCCAGTGGGCGTGGGCGTGGCTGTCGGCGTCCGCGTGGGCGTCGCCGTGCTTGTGGGCGTCCTCGTTGGTGTTGCCGTGGGCAGCGTGCCAGTTGGTGTGGGCGTGCGGGTCGGTGTCCGAGTGGGAGTCTCCGTGCTGGTAGGCGTGGCTGTGACGGTTGGTGTCCTCGTCGGTGTCACTGTGGGCACCGTGCCGGTTGGCGTAGGTGTAGCCGTGGGCGTGCGGGTCGGCGTGCGAGTTGGCGTCCTCGTCGGTGTCCCCGTGCTGGTAGGCGTGGCCGTAGGCGTAGCCGTGCCAGTGGGCGTCCTTGTGCTGGTGGGCGTGTTTGTTGGTGTAGCGGTAGGGGCCGCTTCGACGATACCAGCCCAGAAGCCATCCTGGACCCTATAGCCTGCGCTGGCCGAGGCTCCGGTGGCCGCCTGGCCTACCGTGCCGTCCACGGCGTAACTGGCGGAGCTCACAGGTCCGCCTCCGCCTCCGATGACGTCCCAGTTGATGGCATAGCCCGCTGAGGACGTGGCCCAGGCCACGCCGGCCAGCAGGCAGCAGAGGAGGGCTATAGCTAGCGCCGCTATTTTTCGCTTTTTCATCGCCCTCCTCCTACTGCAACATGACTAGCACATCTATCACCCCGGTGCCTGATTGCAACTTGCCGAGGGCCTTGCCCAGGATGGCGCCCACCTTGTGTTCAGTGGCCTTCATAGCGTGGCCAGGTGTACCGGAAGTAGTGAGCAGGTCGCCGGGGGCGATGGAGCCGTTCTCGGCGCTGACCTTGACGCGGGCAACACCCACCACGGCCAGGGGCACCTTGCCGGGGTTGACCCCGTCCTCGTCGCTGCCGCCCACGAAGCCGGGGTTAGTAGAGTAGACACCAGCCACGTTGGTGGCATAGGGGCTCGTAGAGCGTTTTAGCTGGCCGTCAGGGCCGATGACCAGGACGTCGCCCGGCTCCAGCCCCTCAACGGCAGGCAGCATCTCGGCCAGGTCCGCGCCGCCGGGGTTAAAAGTGCCATCGGCGTAGACATTGCCGGGGTTGGTGACCCTGAAGCGGCGGTCGAGAGGATCCCCATCCCAGGCCTCGATGAGAGGCCCAAGGCTTTCGACGCGCAAGCCCAGGCCGTCTGCCCCTTGGACCTTGAAATAGCCGGCAATGCCATCGGGCGATTGGACCAAGCCGGAGACGCCGCGTGTTTCGCCGCTGGAGGCGTTGGCAACACCGTGCACGCCATACCCGCTGGACGAGTCCGCTACACCGTACACACCGATGGCGCCGCCGCTGGTACGGGTGGCCTCGCCGTAGACGCCGTAGACAGGCGCCTCGCCGTGCACGCCATGTCCATCAGTCGAGGCCGCTTCGCCGTAAACACCGTAGGTAGTGCCGCTCTCCGCGGAAGCGAAGCCGGACACACCCGTGCCGCGGCTAGACCTGCTCAACCCGAAGACGCCGGCTGTTTCGCCACTGGTAGCGGTGGCCTCGCCGCGCATGCCCGTGCCAGCGATGGAGGCACTCACGCCGAAGACGCCGGCGCTGGGGCCGAGAGTAGTATGGGTTGCCTCGCCGTAGACGCCAGTTTGAGGGGCCTCGCCGTAGACACCGTACCCACTGAGCGAGGTCGCTTCGCCGTAGACGCCATAGTTGGTACCGCTGGTAGCGGTGGTATGGCCGTAGACACCATAGCCTGAGGTCGAGTCGCTCGTGAACCGGCCGCCGTAGGTGGTACCACTTGTAGCGGTGGCGCGGCCGTGCACGCCCCGGCCGGAGGTAGAGGCACTTACTCCATGAACGCCCCAGGCCTCGCCGCTAGTGGCGGTGGCCTCGCCGTAGACGCCGTAGGTAGGTCCCTTACCGTGCACCCCATGCCCAGCAGACGAGTTCACTACGCCATAGACGCCGTAGGTGGTGCCGCTGGTGGCGAGGGCACTGCCGCTCACGCCCGTGCCAGAGGTGGATTCGCTGATGCCCACGACACCGTAGGTGGTACCGCTGTCGGCGAGGGCTTGGCCGTAAACGCCCGTGCCGGTAGTCGAGGAGTTAAAGGCCCTGACGCCGTAGGTGGTGCCGCTGCTGGCGGTAGCGTTGCCGAACACGCCCACGCCGGAGGTGGAGTCGCTCCTGAAGTAGCCGCCGTAGGCCATGCCGCTGATGGCAGTGGTCTCACCGTAGACGCCGTAGACGGGCGCCTTGCCGTAGATACCGTACCCATTCGACGAGGCCGCATAGCCGTAGACGCCGTAGGTGGTACCGCTGCTGGCGGAGGCATAGCCGTACACGCCCCGCCCACTGCTGGAGAGGCTCACACCCCAGACGCCATAGGTGGTGCCGCTGGTGGCGTCGGCATTACCATAGACCCCCGTGCCGGCGGTGGAGCGGCTCGTGCCCCAGACGCCAAAGGTTTGGCCGCTGGTGGCGTAGGCCCAGCCGAACACGCCTGTGCTTCCGATTGCGGAGCTGTCGTTCCTGACATGCAATGCCTCGTCTCCACTCACTGAGCCTGCTATCTCCGCCCCCGGCCGCAGGCTCAAGGCATAGGGCACAGGCAGGATCTCCCGTCGGGGCGTGAGCCACTGGCCACCCACCTGAATCCGCAGCCATAACGCCTGGCCGTTGAAGTCCTCCTGGTCTACGTTCAACTTGACGTTGAACAGCCCGTTGGCCACGGACACGCTCTGGTCCCCGCTGTCCCAAAGCAACGTGCCAGCAGTAGCATCGTCGTAGAGATGGAAGCGCATGGTATAGGTGCCGTCAAGGGGGTTTCCTGTGGCGGGGTCGGTCAGCCGCCCCTGGTAGCTGATGCTCTCGCCAACGATAGCGGTGATGGCCGCCCCCCCTTCGCCGCCTGGCCTTCCCCGGGGCGGGTCGGCAGCGACGCTGCCCGCGGCTAGAAGCAGGGTTAAGAGGGCAGCGGCTGCCAGTAGGGTCACAATTGTTTTGCCTTTCATTTTCGTTTCCTCCTGCTTGATTTTTATCTGCGGATGGCCTTTTTAGAAGATGTTCATCACCTCCTCCTAATGCTTCGCTGTGCTCACTCTGCCACCAGTGTCAGGGCCATTCAGCGCGTGGGGCAGGTTTCCATACCGTTCGGCTGAGCCTCACGGCGAAGCCTGTCTCTGGCCACAGGCGGCTAGGGAAAGCCGCCCTACACGGCTGCACTATTCCTCTGGAGCTCCCAGTCCGGCGGGTTCCAGGCGCACGCCTTCGTAGCCCAGGCGCTTGGCCACGAGGCGATAATCAAAGGCGATGTTGGCCTTGCCGTTAGCATCCCGCACCTCGAAAGAGGTGGGCGTCTTGTTGACCACGTAAAGCGCCGCCCAGCCGTCCACAGGGGTGAGAAAAACGTGGTAGCCGACCGCCAGGTTCACGGTCTCGGCGAAGAGGGGGTCAATCGTGACTACGGCTACGCCGTCCTGCAGTTGGGCCAGGCCGAAGTCTTCAAACCAGACCTCGGTGCTCTCCAGGGCGTAAAGACTGCGCTGGCCATAGTTCTGCGTGGAGACGGCAGCGCCTTTGGTCCCCAGCGCCCAGGTGTTCCCGTTCTCATCCACACGGAAAACCATGTTCCAGGCAGGGCCTGCCGTGCCGTTGTAGATGCGGAACTCGCCCGCCCCGTCGCCATTGTGATCCAGGTAGACGTGGAATTCGTCGTTGCTATAGAAGACCAGATCGCTGTGGGCCAGATCTGGCGCACTGCTGAGTAGGCCGTTGTCGTTGGCGCTGGAGGTGCCGCCCAGGATCAGATCGGCGCTGTTCTCATCGGCCCCGCGCGCGTAGACCCCGGCGGCATTGGCGTTGTCGGTCGTCCCGGAGACGCCGTACCCGATGGTGGAACTGCCCGAGACGCCGGTAGCGCCACGGCCCTGCACCCCCATGCCCAGGCTGCTCTCGCCGTAGACCCCGGTCTCGCCCCAGCCCTTGACGCCCGTCCCGAAGTTGGCCCGGCCCTCCACACCGAAGCCGCCGTAATCGGTGGCGACGCCGTACACGCCAGCCTGTCCGCCGATGCCGGTGACACCGGTGACGTCGCCGGTGGCGTGCACGCCCTCGCTGCCGCCGACAAACAGGCCGCCAGTCACACCTTTGCCCCACACGCCTGTGCCCTCTTCGGCGATGCCCAGCACCGCGTAGTGGCCGGAGTAGTAAATAGGATGCGCCCAGCTTCCGCTGCGGGCGTAAACGCCGATGTTGTCGTCGCTCTGCACCTTCATCCCGTAGCTCTGCACGCTGGCCACGTACGCCCCGATGGCGGTGGTGCTGGTGAAGGTGCCGCCCGGCCCGGCGGTGCTGGTGCCCAGTACGCCTGTACCGCTGGCGCTCTGGCCTTGCACGCCCGGCCCGGCACCCTCGTGGCGCCCGTACACCGCCGGGGCCAGGCCAGCCAGGTTGGTAGTGGTGCCAAAGACGCCCATCCCGGAGGTGCTGCTGCCGTAGACGCCGTAGGCCCCGCCCTGGCCACGCAGGCCAGAGCCGGCGGGGCTCTCGCCCCACACGCCCGTCATGCCGGAGCCTTTGACACCCGTGCCCGCGGCGCCGCCGATACCCTTGACGCCGATCTGCCGGCCAGCGCCCACCACGCCTGTGTCTTCACCATTGCCGTAGACGCCGACCAGGCCGCTGATTCCCACCAGGCCGGAGCCTGTGCCGCTGCCGCCGTAGACGCCGATGTTGCTCTGGCCATAGCCAGACACACCAAAGCCAGTACCAGAGTTCACGACTTCCAGCAACGGCACAGCCAGGCTGCCGGTCATCAGGTCGCCGTCCGTATTCACGTAGCGAGCATCGTGGTTGTGGGTGGCGCTGGCGAAGGCGTTGGCGTGAGAACCGTCCAGGGTATCCGCATTGTGGCTGTAGATGGCGTACGGCACGCTGACGATGCGCTGCCGCGGCGTCATCTCGGCATCGGCCCCCACCTGTACCCCCAGCCACAGGTCACGGCCGTCGAAGAGACTGAGGCCCAGAGCGGTGGTGTCACCCAGCAGGGTGGTGAACAGCCCATCGCTCACGGTGACCGTCTTGGGCTCCGTCCAAAGGGCCATCCCCCCGGCCGATACGTCGTAGAGGCGGAAGGTCATGGCGTATGGGCCGTCAGCCACAGGGTTGCCGGCTGCGTCCAGAAGCCGCCCCTGGTAGCTGATCAGGGCCGGTACAGCCAGGGCAGCCTTCCCCTGCTCGCCAGGACCCTGCGCTGGCGGGTTAGCCGCGGTGCTACTGACCAGAGCCAATAGCAAAGCCAGGGTCAGCACGCTGAGGAGAACCAGTCGTCCTTTCATTGCGCACCTCCTGTAAGTCTGAACTGGGTGGATGGAGACAAGGCAGCGAAGTTGTGAGGAATGACGGGCCGCTGCAGCGGCTCACCAGGGGGTTGGGGGATGGGAGAGGAGTGGCTGCCCAGGCACTCCCGCTGTTGACGCCCCCCATTAAGTTAAACGAATTCTAACGGCTTAACGTAACACCAACGGCAAGTAAAGACGCCAGACCGTAAGTTCATCCGCGCCGATGTCGTAGCCCGGACCGTAGGGGCGGGGGTCGCCATCTACATCGTCGGTCACGCCAACGTCCACGCCGTGGTCAATCGCCCGCGAACCGGGGCCGAGGTGGTAATCGCCACCGTCGGGGTTAACGAAGCCCGGGAGACCCCAGAGGTTGACGGTGCCGGTGACGATGCTCCCTTCGCCGCCCCAATCGCTACTGTTACTCCACTCGCCAGTGCCCCAGAGCGTAGGCTCGAGCGTGACTGTGCTCCCTGTCGTCACGCTGATACCCACGGTGTGGCTGACCAGGATGGTGTTCGTCAGGGTAACTGTAGCGCCTTTGTCAATCAGAACGCCGTAGGTGTTGTCGTTGCGGGCAATGGTGTTGTGTAGCAGCAACCCATGGCTGCCTCTGACGTGCACGGCTTGATGCTCAGTCCAGTAGTGCGTGGATTGATTATCCACGATCAGGTTGTTGGTCACGGTGAAGGGAGAAGAAAAGTACAGGTAGAGGCTAGAAGCGTCGTAGAAGGACGTATTGTCGTAGATGAGATTGCGGGCCAGATTCAGGGTGGAATAGAAGACACTGACCGTGCCCCGGCCATTGCTGGCCCGGTTGTGCACAAACTGGTTGTCTATCACCTGGGCATCGGCATTGATGATCTCCAACGCCGCGTAGTAGCCGCCGGAGGCGTTCCCCGGGCTGTTGCCCTAGCCGTTATCCAGGAAACGGTTGCCGCGCACGATGAGGGGGACAGGAGTTCTCCCCGTGCCGATGAAGGATAGCCCGCAGGCGATCCAGGCGTCGTTGTCTTGGAAGAGGCTGTCCAGCACGGTTGCGGCGAGCGTGGCCGAGATCGCCAGCCCGCCCCCGGCCGGCCCTTGCTTCGCCCAGACGCTGTTGGCGCGGAAGGTGCAGGCTTCCACCAGCAGCGTCCCTCCTTCCACCGCCGCGCCGCCACCGTAAGGATCGTCCGTGGCCGTCGTGGAGATGACGTTGCTGTCAAACGTCATCTGCCGCAGGGTCAGGTTGACGTTCTGCGCGTACAACCCGGCACCCATGGCGAGAGCAGTCCCGTTGGTCACTGTAAACCCCTCCAGGGTGACGGTGATGTCACCACTGACGTACACCCCACGCCGCGCCCCCTCGCCGTCCAGGGTAGTGGGGTAGGTCGCCGGGTCACGCACCACAGGCCCGCTGGCGGCGCCGTCCCAGCCGCCGTACAGGGTGAGGCTCTGGGTGATGGTGGCGATTGCTTCGCCCACGCCGGTGTAGGTACCCGCGGCCAGGTAGACGGTATCGCCGGCGGTGGCCTGAGACAAAGCGGTGGCCAGGGTGCAGGGTTGCGCCTGGGTGCAGGCTGTGCCAGTCCCAGCGGGGCTCACAAACAGCGTGACTGGCGCTGAGCGGGTGGCGCCTGGCTGCACGGCCCACAGCCCCAGCAGAGCCAGGCCCACGCTCAGCAGAAGAGGGATGAACCTTTGGTGGCGCTTCATCGTCTTTGCTCCTTCGCCGTGGTGTTAGAAAAGCCCGCCCGGAACTGAAGCTGCCGGGCTTAGGCAACGAAGCCCGGCGGGCTAATGAAGCGCCATCACGCCTTACTCCCCGAAACGGTGGGCGTGATGGCAAGTCAGGGCGTGATGGCGCTTCAAACGAGCCCCGAAGGGGGCTTCGTAGACTCAGCCCGGCTCCTTCTAGGGCCGGGCGATCTCACCGCAACCCGGCCCAGCCCACGGGATCGCGCCACTTGTCCCGCACGGTGCCGTCGCGATTGAACTTGGGGCCGCCGGGGGCAGTTCGGCCTAGCCCGTACCGTGCACCCCAGAGGCCGGCGTAGCGAGCCACCCAGCGCCTGCCCTGAAGACTGATCCGCCCGCGCCAGGGGTGGGCCTGCCCCGGGCCGATGGTCAGGCCGTCGCCCGGGGCGTAGTCCAACTCGAAGATGTACCGCCCCGGCGCAAAAAAGCTGGCGTGGGAGCCCCGCCCCACGTACACGACGGGGTGGGTCTCCTCAGCCAGCTCGACCTCGCCCCAGGGCCGCGTCTCTCGCCAACTATGCCAGGAGTAGGCTGCGTATTGGGGCACCAGCCCTTCCTCGCCCACCTTCAGGAAGAGGGTGACGTTTTCCCAGTCGGCTTCGTGGTCGTTGACGCCGCCAAAGGAGCTGGCCCAGTCGTTGAAGGCATAGAAGAACCAGTACTGGAGCACGTGATAGCCGTTGGCCCGGTCGGCCTTGTAGCGGTAGTAGTAAGCGTAGCTGTGGGGCTTCTCTTTCTGGATCTCCTGATAGCTCTCCTCCGCCCCCTGAACGATCTCCTGGGGCAGGGCCAGCCGCAGCCAGGCGGGGAGTTGCAGCCTGGCTGCAGGGCGCATGTATCGCGCCAGCCCAGCCTCCCGGACGAACTGCGCCCACTGTTCGCGGGTAGCCTGCCTGCCCCTGTCTCCCACCGCCAACCATTGCTGCCACAGCCGCTCCTGCTCCGGCGAGCAGGCGAGCTGCGGCGCTGGCTTGTGGGGTTCCACAAACTTCAGGTAATACGCCGGGTCATCGGCGTACCTCCTGCCCAGCGCCCGCAGGGTGACCTGGCCCTCCGGCAGGAGCGGCGTTGTCCCGTCCTCAGCGTAGAGGCTACAGCGTCGCACGTAGTCCACCAGGTTCAGTGGGTAGTAGTTCTCCTGGCGGCTGCAGCGCAGGATGGGCTCGTATTGGCGGATCAACTCGTGGATGGGCAAGTAGGAATGCACTCTTCGGCCTCAAAAAGCAGAAGCCGACCATATCCTAGTTTAGCTTAGGCTAAGAAGATGGTCGGCATCTGCTGGTCATCGGATACCCTCCTCTGTGGTCAGAGAGCGGCCAGTAAACGATAATCGCCCCGACAACCAGTATACCACAAAGGTGGGGGCTGGTCAAGGAATGGTCACCCAGGCGGAGCCGAAGGAGTATGGTGAGGTGAAGAACCCCGGCTTCTTGGAGAAGCCGGGGTTCTGCTGTTACGGTATGGTCACCCAGGCGGAGCCGAAGAGGTGGGTTTGTTCGGCATTCCACACCTCCACGCGATAGTCACCCGGCGGCAGGCCAGCGATGCGGGCGCTGAGGTCGTAGGGGCAGAGGCAATGGCAGGGCGCGCTATGTGGGTAGGTCTCCCGCTCGATGAGCTTCAGGGTGGGCCGCTGGTCAAGGAAGTCTATGACTACCGTGGCGCAGCAGTTGTAGATCGCCCCGTGGTGCTCCATGACGATGTCCTGCCCCTCCACCCAGATCTTAACCTCATCCCCCCTGGCCTCGCTCGCCGACCCCAGGCAGTCGCTGACCGTATAGCTGAAGCCCTCTCCGGAGTAGTTTTTCAGGACAATGGGCAGGTAGAGGCGGTACGGCGTGGCCGTCGGCGTGCTGGTGGGCGTAGGTGTAGGCGTGGACGTTGGCGGCGGCGTGCGCGTCGCTGTCGGCGTGGGCGTGGGTGTGGCCGTCGGGGTAGCAGTTGGCGTCACCGTCGGTGTGCCGGTCGGTGTGCTTGTTGGTGTGGGCGTGGGGGTCGGCGTGGGTGTGACCGTGGCCGATTCGGCGAAGTAGATTTCCCAGTTGCCGTCACGATTGTCCTGCCAGACCAGGTAGGTGCCGGCGTCGTCGGTGGCCAGGCGGGGGAGCGCGGAGAAGGCAGCGTTGGTGGTCCGCCGGCCTTCGGCTGTCCAGGTCAGGCCGCCATCGTCGCTGGCGCAGGCGTAGATCTCGCCATTACCGTCGCGGTAGTCCTCCCAGGCCAGGGTGAGCCGGTCTGGCATGGCAACCATAGCCGGGTGCCAGGCCCCGCCATCGGGGGTGGAGGTGGTGAGGGTGATGGGGAACAAGCTCCAGGTGAGGCCACCGTCGCTGCTGCGTTTGTACAGCACCTGAAAGTCGCTACCCCGGTCGTCGGCCCAGACCAGGTGCACGCTGCCCCCCGCGGCGGCGAGGGCCGGCTGCCAGGCATCGTACTGGTTGTTGGTCAGCCGTTGTGCAGTCCCCCAGGTGAGGCCACCATCGCTGCTGCGATTGTAGTAGATCTCCCAGTTGTTGTCGGCAATCTGGCTCCAGGCGGCGTGGACGGTAGCGCCGTCCATGGCCAGGGCCACGTCGTGGGCATTGCTGGCGGCGCTGGCGACGGTGGCGGTGATCCAGGTGGCTTCGCCGCTGGCCCGGCAGAGGGCCTGTACCCCAGCGCCGTACACCGGATCAACCAGGCAGACCCGGCCGGTGCTGGCAACCGCTTCCGGCTCCCAGAGCATGGCCAGACCCCGCAGGCTCGCATCCACTTCCAAACGGCTCATAGCGAGCTGAGTCTCCGGCCCCCAGCCGCCCGCCGGGGTGTAGAGACGGTAGTACAGCGCCCAGTTGCCGTGGCGATAGTCCAGCCAGGCCACGTGGACGCCCTCCTCGTTGGCGGCGATGGTGGGCGTCCGCGCCTCCACCCCGCTGTGGCTGAGCTGCAGATCGTCGCTCCAGACGTTCGAGCCGGCGGGGCGCAGCTTGTAGTACACCTCACGGTGACCAGGGCGATCGTCGCTCCAGACCACGTGCAGGCCAGTGCTGTTCACGGCGATGGCCGGGCGCTCGGAACGAGCGAGGTCGAACGTCAGGCGAGTTCCAAGTTCCAAGTTCCAAGTACCATGTTCCACGTTCCATGTTCCAAGTTCCACGCTAGAATCTGAAACCTGAAACGTGGAACTTCCCCCCTGATTCCCTGATCCCTGATTGCCTGATTCCCCAGCTATTGGGCTGATCAACATTTCGTCGAGTACGTGGCCTTCCACGAACGGCGTGCGGAAGCCCATGATCTGGCCGATGGTGGGGGCGATGTCAATCTGCTCGGCGGTGCGCGTGACTACCAGGCCAGCCCGAATGTCCGGCCCCACGGCCAGGAAGGGCACCCGCTTGTCGCCGTCGCAGATGCCGCCGTGGTGCTGGAAGCCGCCGTGGTCATCGTCGTGGCGGCCGTGATCGCTGGTGACGATGAGGGTGGTGCGGCCGCTGTAGGCCGGATCGCTCTGCAGCAGGGTCCACAACTCGCCCACAATGCGGTCGGCATTGCGGATGGCCGTCGTGTAGGTGATCCAGTCACCGGTGTGCCCGGCGTGGTCCACTTCACCCAGGTGCAGGAAGACCAGCGTGGGGTGGTAGTCGGCAATCACCTGCTGCATCTTGGCCCAGGTAGCGTTGTCGCCGTCGTGCGTCCACCACAGCTCAGCACCGTAGTCCTGGCCGTAGAAGGGGTGCAGGCTGTACTCGGCGTGGCGCACGTTGGCCTTGCCCGCCACCACCCAGGTCTTCTGCGGGCGAACGGCGGGGTTGGCCTGGCGATAGTACTCAAAGATCGTAGGGGCCTGGGCGCGCAGCTCCATCGTCGTGCCGATGTTGGGGGCGAAGGCCCAGGCACCGTTGACCAGGGTGTTGTTGCCGGGCGTGGTGTAGGTCTGTTCTTTGTTCAGGAAGTTCTGGTAGATGGTGCCCAGGGGCCGCAGACGGTTCCAGAGGTTGGGGACAAAATCCGCCGGGTTGGGGGCGTCAAAGCATTCCGTGTTGCGGATGCCGTCAATGCTCACCAGGAAGACGGCGGGGTCGGGCAGGTGCAGGCGAATGACCTGGAAGCTTTCGGCGGTCATGTCCTCTGTGGTGCTGAACGTCGTACCGGTCATCACCTGGCTCTCTACCAGCGCCAGGTCGTGGGTGGCGTCCAGGAGGTAGCGATCGTACAGGAAGGCCTGGCCCGCCCCCCAGGGGAGGTGATTCACGCTGAGCGTGTAGCCGGTGCGATTGGACTGGAAATCGCTGACGATTATGGTCAAGGCGCGGTTATCCGCCGATTTGCCGGCCAGGATGGTGTAGCCCGCCGTGTCCGAGCCGGAGGCGGCCAGGCGCTGCGGCGTCTCCAACAACATGCGCTGGGCCAGGCAGGCGTAGGCCGTCTTCTTGTAGTCGCCATTATCGTAGAAGAGACCCAGGCCGGTGCCGTCAGCACCGCCGCCGTTACCGCGATAGCGGTTGCTGATGGCTACGGGAGAGTCCTGCAGATAAGCCAGGACCGAGGCCGTCCAGGCCGCCCCGCGGGCGTTCCAGTATTCGTCTTTGGTGCCCGTCAACGACCAGTTCCACTCCGTGAGGAGCTGTTCGGCGGAGGAGAAGCCGTAGTAGGTCATGAGGTTCTGCACGTCGGCGGACAGTAGGTAATGCTGGTAGGGCGCCGTCGTGTAGATGTGCCAGGAGACGAAGTCCAGCGGCACGGCGTGGGCCTGGCAGTGGGCCAGGAAGCCCCGGAGGAAGTTCATGTTCCCAGCCAGAGCCGGGCCGCCGACCTGGAGGTGGCTATCGTAGTCCTTGAGGGTCTGGGCCACCGTCTCGTAGAGGGCGTAGTACTCCTGGGGCGTGCCGGTCCAGAAGAGCGGGATGTCCGGCTCGTTCCAGACCTCCCAGTAGCGAATGTCGTAGTGGAAGCCGTTGGCCCAGCCATCGTTGTAGTGCATGGCAATGTGTTTGGCAATCTCGGCCCACTTGGCTCGATCTTCGGGGGCCACGTAGGTCACGGGGGCGTGGGGGAGCGCCCAACTGTAGCCCAGGCGGAAGACGACGTCGGCGCCCGCGGCCTCAATCGCCCAGATTTCCTTGTCCGTGGAGGTAAAGTTGTAGCTAGCTTCAATGGTAGGATCGGCGTTCCAATCGGGGAAGATGATGTGCATGTCGCAGGGGCCGTAGTAATCGTGGGTGCGCACAAAGTCCACGCCGATGTCCCGGTACTGCGCCGTGAGGTTGGCCTCCGCCCGCTGGGGACGCGGGCCGGCGTTCATGCCCTGCAGCGAGCGGATGCGCCCGGTGACGTTGGCGGCGTCCACGTCGAGGGGCATGGGGGCACCTTCCGGCACGGTCAGAGCCAGATCGTCGAACCAGGCGGTGCCCGTGCCGTCCAGGGTCAGGAGGACAGCGGCCTGGGCTGTGCCCGCGGGCGAACGGGCGCGCAATGCCGCCTTCTCCCAGGTCAGGGTGCCATTGCGATGCGCCGTGGCGGTGGCGCTGATAGGCTGGCCGGCGGCGTTGAGGAAAGCAAGCTGCAGGTAGACCCCCTTGCCGGCGGCATTCTCGGCGCGCAGGTAGCCACTCAGGTCGTAGTCGGTGTTGGGATTGGCGGGCACGGCCTGCGCCCAGTGCAGGGTCGTGGTGGGCGGCACAGTGGCCGTGATGCGCCCGCTGCGCGTCCCACTGTGATACACCGTGTTGTCCCAGACAAAAGCCCCGCCGAGGGGTGGTGGATCGGGGATGGTCACCCAGTAGGCCGGGCGGCCGCTGCCGTCGTCGTCCTCCAAGCCGGGGTTGGGCAGCAGGTTTAGAGTTTCAAGTTCCACGTTCCACGTTCCAGGTTCTGCACTCGCTGTTCCACGTTCCAGGCTTCGCCCTGACAGGCTCAAGCCCGAAGGGTTCCATGTTCCAGGTGCTGCCGTGGCTGACCAGGGGAGCAGGAGACAGGTTAGGGTAGCCACCGTCAGGAAGAGCATTTGCCTTTTCATGGTTATGACCTCCGAGGTGTGGTTCTTCATCTACGCCTTTGGTGGGGGTTAGCCTGCTACTACTAGAATAACGAAGAACCTGGGCCAACGTTGCGGCCGGGCAAGATTTCCGGGCTGAGGCGCCGCGCCCTTCTTGCCAGCCTTACACCACATTATGCCAGGCCACAAAAAAGACTTCCGAAGTCTTGGAGATTTCGGAAGTCTAAAGCAAGTCTGTCCTGAACCACAGAGGCACAGACACGGACGGGAAGACAAGGAGACAGAGAGACGAGGTGACTACCGTGTTACCATGTCTCCTTGTCCCTTCGTCTCCGTGCCCCCTGTCTCCGTGTCCTCTGTGTCTCTGTGGTCGTGGAAATGCCTACACCCGATGGCAGGCCGCCCAGTGGCCATCCCCAGTCTTGTCCACAAACTCCGGATCCACCTCTTTGCAGACGTCAGTGACAATCGGGCAGCGGGGGTGGAAGCGGCAGCCAGAGGGTGGATTGACCGGCGAGGGCACGTCGCCGGTAAGGACGATGCGCTGGCGTCTCAGAGTGGGATCGGGCTGAGGGATAGCCGAGAGGAGGGCCTTGGTGTAAGGATGCAGAGGATCGGTATAGATGATCTCCGTCTCCCCCACCTCCACAATCTTTCCCAGGTACATCACCCCTATCCGGTCACTGATGTAGCGAATCACGGCCAGGTTATGGGCGATGAATAGATAGGTAAGGCCGAACTCCTTCTGCAAATCTTTGAGCAGGTTCAGCACTTGCGACTGGATGGAGACATCCAGAGCAGACACCGGCTCGTCGCAAACCACGAACTTGGGGCGCAGCACCAGAGCCCGGGCGATGCCGATGCGCTGTCGCTGCCCGCCGGAGAACTCGTGGGGATAGCGGCGCATGTGGGCAGCCTTCAAGCCCACCAGGTTCAGCATATCCGTGACCCGCTTCTCCCGTTCCTTGCGATCTTTGACACCGTGGATCAGCAGCCCCTCACCAATAATCTCCCCGATGGGCATGCGCGGATCCAGAGAACCAAAGGGGTCCTGAAATATAATCTGCATGTCCTTACGCAGGGCCTTCATCTGGCGACCGTCGGCCTTGAAGACGCTTTTGCCCTCAAACAGCACATCGCCGGCGGTTTGGGGAACCAGGCGCAGAATCACCCGACCGGTGGTAGTCTTACCACAGCCAGATTCGCCTACCAGGCCAAAGGTCTCTCCCTCATTGATGTAGAAGGAGATGTGATCCACTGCTTTGACGTTAGCCACCGTGCGATAGAGCAGCCCGCCGCGCACGGGATAATATTTTACAAGGTTTCTGACCTCCAGTAAGGTCTTACCGTCTACAGTCATTAAGAAAACTCCTGCAATAAGGATCGGTTACCAATGGCGTGACGAGGCTATTTCTCGTACAGCCAGCAGCGCACGGTGTGGCCAAGCTCCACGGGCTTAAGGTTAGGCTCAAACTGGCGGCATTTGTCGAAGACCTTGGGACAGCGCGGGGCAAAACGACAGCCAGGGGGCAGGTTGTAGAGCATGGGCACCGTGCCTTTGATCACGTTCAGCCGCTGCTCCTTGCCGGTGGCCAGGGTAGGGATGCTGGACAAAAGCCCCTGCGTGTAGGGGTGCTTGGGCGATTTGAAGACGGTGACCACGTCCGCCTGTTCCACGATCTTGCCGGTGTACATCACTGCCACCTCTTCCGCCATCTCGGCGATGACGCCCAGATCGTGCGTGATGAGCAGGATGGAGAGGCCGATGCGGCTGCGCAGTTCTTTCATCAGCTCCAGGATCTGCGCCTGGATGGTCACGTCCAAAGCGGTGGTAGGCTCGTCGGCGATGAGGAGCTGGGGGTTGCAGGAGAGCGCCATGGCGATCATCACCCGCTGGCGCATGCCGCCCGACATCTCGTGGGGGTAGGAATCAAAGCGTTGCTCGGGGTTGGGGATGCCCACTAACTTCAGCACCTCCACGACCCGCTTACGGGCCGCGGCGTCGTCCATCTGCTGGTGAATCTTCACCGCCTCGGCAATCTGGTTGCCGATGGTGAAGACCGGGTTCAGGGAGGTCATCGGCTCCTGGAAGATCATGGAGATCTTGTTGCCCCGGATGTGGTACATCTGCTCATCTTTGAGTGCCAGGAGATCCTGTCCATCAAAAATAATCTCACCTTGCAGGATCCTGCCTGGCGGAGCAATGAGGCGCATGACCGAAAGGGCGGTGACGGATTTCCCGCAGCCAGACTCGCCTACCAAACCCATAGTATGGCCCTCGCGGATGGCGAAATCTACGCCATCTACCGCCGGCACCGTGCCATCCATAGTGTAGAAGTAGGTTTTGAGGTTGCGCACTTCCAGCAGAATACTGTCTTTCAACGGGTACTCCTATGAGATTGCAGATCGCAGATTGGAGACTTGGAGTTTACAATCCTAAATCTGCTCAAATCTTCAGGCGTGGATCCAAGGCATCGCGCAGACCATCGCCCAGGAAGTTGATGGCCAGCACAGTGAGAAAGATGCACATGCCGGGGTAGAAGGCCAGCCAGGGGTTGCGTAGGATAAAGCGTTGCACGTCAGTAAGCATATTGCCCCAACTGGGTGTGGGGGGCATGATGCCGAAGCCGAGGAAGCTCAGGGTGGCTTCGTAGACCACGACGGCCCCAAACTCCAAGGTCAGAGACACGATGATCGGCGCCAGGGAGTTGGGCACCAGGTGGCTGAAAATGAGACGTATTCCAGAGGCTCCCAGAGCCCGGGTGGCCTCCATAAACTCCCGCTCACGCAGAGAGAGCACCGAGCCATACACCAGCCGGGCCACGGTCATCCAGCCGAAGATAGTGATCACCGCGATGATGATGACCACACTCAAGAGCTGGCCAAACATCTTCTGAAGAGCGACCATCTCCCGCAGGCTCTTGGAGGCGATCATAAGTAAGGGCAATACCGGCAGGGTGAGCATGATGTCCGTGAAGCGCATCAGGATGGTGTCCACCCAGCCTCCTATATAGCCCGCCACCGCTCCGATGATCACCCCAATGATCACCGAAAGGATGGTGGTGATACCAGCCACGCTGAGGGAGATGCGCCCAGCGTAGAGGAGGCGCGTAAAAGTATCTCGCCCCAACACATCGGTGCCGAAGATATGCTCCTTGGTAGGGCCAGAGAAGGCAACGCTCATGTCCACGGCGTCAAACTCGTAAGGAGCCAGGCCGAAGTGAATAGGTGGTGTTTCTAGAGACAGGATTTTGATGCTCGGTATATCTACGGAAGCCAGAAGCGAAGCCAGTACAAAGAAGATCAAAACGAACGCACCCAACATGGCCAGCCGGTGCCGCAGCAGACGTCGCCAGGCCAGTTGCCACTGGCTGAGTGATTCCGTGGGGAGGGCAGCCTCCTCCTCTTCCCAGGTGATAGGGCGAGCAATTGCAGCCATAGAGAGCTCCTTAAGGTAGAATCGCCGGTTCAAGCAGCGGGAGATTGAACTATGAGTCGGGGAATCAGGGATCAGGGAATTAGGAAATCAGGTGATTCCCCTGATTCCCCGATCCCTGATTTCCTGATGGCCTGATTACGTGTACTGGATGCGTGGGTCCACCACCGCGTAGAGGACGTCGGCGAGAAAGTTGAAGAAGACTACCAGGAAGGCACTGATAACCAGGATGCCCTGCACCAGCGGCCAGTCTACCTGACTGAGGCCATCAATCAACAGCCGTCCCATGCCCGGCCAGGAGAAGATGCTCTCCGTGATGATAGCCCCAGAGAAAAGCCCTGGGATGGAGAGCATGATGATGGTGATCACCGGGATAAGGGCATTGCGTAACCCATGCTTGAGAATTACCAGCCGCTCCACCACGCCTTTAGCCCGGGCCGTGCGCATGTAATCCTGCCGCAGCACCTCCAGCATGCTGGAACGCATGTAGCGGCTGTACCCCGCCAGGTTGAACAGGCTGAGCACCGTCGCCGGCATGATCAGATGCTTTATGCCATCCACTAAGATCTCTATCTCCCTGCCGGCGACCTCCGGATCAGAGCGTCCCAAAGTGATGACACGCCGGATGACATCAATGATGTCCGGCTGTCCAGGCGATGCCACCCCACCTGTGGGGAGTAACCCTAGAGCTACGGAAAAGACGACGATCATCATAATGCCGAACCAGAAGGTAGGCATGGACATACCGAAGAAGGACAAAGCAGTGACCAGGTAATCGCTCCAGGAGTACTGCTTCACCGCCGAGTAGATACCAATCGGCACCCCCAGGGCGATGGCAATGAACGTAGACAGGCCCATCAGCAGGATAGTGTAAGGCAGGCGGTTCATGATCAGCTCTAACACCGGTCGGCCCACAGATGTGGTCCAGGAGCTGCTCCAATCGCCATGTAACATCTTCCCCAGCCAGATGAAGTAGCGGACATAAATAGGCTTATCCAGTCCCAGGAGGGCATTGAGGCGGTTAATGTGCTCTTGGGTGATGCGGGGGTTAGAGAGACGCAACATGTCAAAGGGACCGCCCGGCACGAGGTTAAGGATGAAATAAATGAGGGCAGTGATGAAAAGCCAGAGGATGATCACCTGAATGGTGCGCCGGATCATGAAATTACGCATTTTTTACCGCCTTATCTCATTATGTCAAGGAGTGCCCCGTAGTGACGGGGCACTCCTATTGCTTCCAGCAGTAGGGAGATAGTCTACTTGACCAGCTCCCAGGTGTGGATGTTCCAGGTCTCGCCAGAGCTGGTGGGCACGCCGCTGAAGTTCTTCAGGCCAACGCGGGCCACCGTGACGTTGGCGTTGGCCTTGAGCGGGATGACCGGCACGAGATCGGTCCAGATCTTCTGAGCCTCCACGTAGATCGGCTTGCGCTTAGTGCGGTCAATGGCGATCTCCGCATCGGTCTCACCCTTGGTCAACAGCTCGTCCAGCTTCTTGTCGCAGATGCCCGGGTAGTTCTGGCCGCTGTAGCCGTTCTCCTTGGTGGGGGTGCTCTTGCAGGTGTACAGCGTCATTACGCCCGGGTCGTCGCTGGAGAGCCAGGTGTACATGCCGGCCTGGTAGGTGCGGCAGGCCAGAGGCCCACCGGCAGCGCAGGTGCCGAAGAAGGAGCGGGCGTACAGGAACTCCATGTTCATCTGGAAGCCGGCCTTCTTTACCTGAGCAGCGATGAGCTGGGCCAGGGTCTGGCGGTCCTTGCGGTCGGTGGTGCTGAGCTTGAACTCCAGCGTCTTGGTTACGTCCTTGCCGGAGGCGTCCTTGAACGTCTTGGTGGCCGGGGTCTTGGTGACGTCCCAGCCAGCTTCCTTCAGGAGGGCCTTGGCCTTATCCACGCTGTACTCGTAGATGGTGATGGCCTTGGCGTCGTAGGCCCAGTGGAAGTCAGGCAGCCAGCTATTGGCGGCCTTGACCTTGCCGTAGTATAGCTTGTCCGTGATCTCCTTCTTGTCAATGGCGTAGGCCAGGGCCTTGCGCACCTTGACGTCGTCGAAGGGGAACGCCGTAGTGTTCAAGTCAATGTGCTCCCACTGATAGCCTGGGGTGTAGAAGACCTTGTACTGGCCGGCGGCAGCAAGCTTGTCCAGTTCGGGGGCGCTGTCCACTTCCAGACCGATCTGGGTGGCGGCGTCAAGCTCGCCCTTCTGCAGGGCAGCGATCTCGGCGCTGGCATCGGTGACGAAGCGGAAGATCACGTTCTTGATCTTGGGGGCCAGAGGATGGTCAGGCACGGCCTCCAGGACGATCTCCTGGCCGGCCTTCCACTCCTTCACCTTGTAGGCGCCATCGTAGATCGGCTTCTTGGCGAAGTCGCTCTTCTCCATGTCCGCGGCCTTCATCTTGCCCAGGATGTGTTCGGGCATGGCGAAGTCAGCGGTGAAGTAGAGCGGGTCCACCACCGGGCCCTTGCCCTTCCAGGAGTCGTAGCCCATGCCGTCCGGGCCGTAATCGGCCTTGTAGGCGGCGAAGTTAACGCTGCCCTTGAGGGTGCCGGCGGCGGCTTGCAGGGCCTGGTTCTCGCTCAGGAAGATGGCCTTCCAGGTCTGGTCGTCCACGGCCACCACGTCATAGAGTTTGTAGAGGAAGGTGCGGTCCACATACGGGAAGTCCGGGTCCATGAACAGCTTCCAGCCGTAGACCTGATCCTTGGCTGTAACCGGGGTGCCATCGTGCCACTTGAGTGGCTTGGCGTACTTGAAGGTCACTTCCAGGTGGCGATCGGCGCCCTCGCCCACGAACTTGGCCCCACCGTTATCCAGGGTAGGAACCTTATCGGCGAGGATGGGCACCCAATTGGCCTTATCATCCTGGGTGACAGCGCCGGGGAAGATGGCCTGCAGCACCAGGGTCTTGGCCATCATAGAACCGATGCCAGCAAACAGGGTATCCGGTTCCTGGGCCATGCCAATGACGACGGTATCCACCGCCTTAGGAGCTGGGGTGGCCGTGGGCAGCGGCACAGGGGTGGCCGTCGGCGGGGCCGGTGGTTTAGTGGCCTCTGGGGCCTTGGTCGGTTGCGGTACTGGCGTCGGCGTGGCTGCAGGGCCGCAGGCCGACAGTACCATGGCCAGGATCACCACCAGGCTGAGCATCAGGGTAAGTGTCTTGCGCATTTCCTTCTCCTTTTAAGATTTTCGGTCATTCAGACCGCAGGCAGGTTTACCAATAGCGCAATGCTCTGCATCACTTTAACCGCTAGCCTCACCCCCTTTCGGGTCTGGATGTGCTATTGAGTGCACAGCGAAGTCACGGAGGCCTAATTGCACCTTCTATAAAATACCACAATCGCCCCAGAAAGTCAAGAGCAGCGCACGGACACGCAGTAGGGACAACCTTGCTGGTCGCCCCTACTCAGATTGGCCTCGGTGAGGGCCAGGAATGGATAGATATGCAAAGTCAGCCAGACGCTAAGGCAGAAGTCGCTCCACCACTGCCCGTACCTGATCCAGGTTGCGCACCGTCGGGGTATTGGCCCCATAGACACCGTCCAGGCCGGTGAAGACCGCCTTCATGTCGGTATAGCGGCCAGTAAGAGGGATGAAAAGACTATTCCAACGGCCAAAGTTAAAACTGCTGTGGATAACCACTCTCCTGCTGTAGCGCATCTCCACGCACAACTCTTTGCTCTTGAATTCTACCATGGTCTCTGGCGATGGTCCGAGGTGGGCAATGCTGGTGATCTGGGACATGGCCTGGTTGACGGCAGTGTTCAGTTCCTCGAAGCCTGGCGATCCAGGGCTCAAGATGATTTGTCTCCCCTCCTTGTACAGGATGATCCGCTCTGCCCGTTCATTGAAGGAGAGGAACCATAGAGGATCGAGGGTGACTATGGTGGGCAGCAAGTAGATCAAACACAGAAAGAAGAGAACGAACACTACGGCTAGCTGCTTAAGGTTAAACTTTACTGGCATAAGCTGTCCCTTTTAGACCAGGTGACAAGCCACCCAGCGTCCCGGGCGCACCTCTCGCCACTCAGGCTCTTGCTCCACACAAATGGGGCGTTGCGCCGGGCAGCGGGGGTGGAAGCGGCAGCCAGAGGGTGGATTGACCGGCGAGGGCACGTCGCCGGTAAGGACGATGCGCTGGCGTCTCAGAGTGGGATCGGGCTGAGGGATAGCCGAGAGGAGGGCCTTGGTGTAAGGATGCAGAGGATCGGTATAGATGATCTCCGTCTCCCCCACCTCCACAATCTTTCCCAGGTACATCACCCCTATCCGGTCACTGATGTAGCGAATCACGGCCAGGTTATGGGCGATGAATAGATAGGTAAGGCCGAACTCCTTCTGCAAATCTTTGAGCAGGTTCAGCACTTGCGACTGGATGGAGACATCCAGAGCAGACACCGGCTCGTCGCAAACCACGAACTTGGGGCGCAGCACCAGAGCCCGGGCGATGCCGATGCGCTGTCGCTGCCCGCCGGAGAACTCGTGGGGATAGCGGCGCATGTGGGCAGCCTTCAAGCCCACCAGGTTCAGCATATCCGTGACCCGCTTCTCCCGTTCCTTGCGATCTTTGACACCGTGGATCAGCAGCCCCTCACCAATAATCTCCCCGATGGGCATGCGCGGATCCAGAGAACCAAAGGGGTCCTGAAATATAATCTGCATGTCCTTACGCAGGGCCTTCATCTGGCGACCGTCGGCCTTGAAGACGCTTTTGCCCTCAAACAGCACATCGCCGGCGGTTTGGGGAACCAGGCGCAGAATCACCCGACCGGTGGTAGTCTTACCACAGCCAGATTCGCCTACCAGGCCAAAGGTCTCTCCCTCATTGATGTAGAAGGAGATGTGATCCACTGCTTTGACGTTAGCCACCGTGCGATAGAGCAGCCCGCCGCGCACGGGATAATATTTTACAAGGTTTCTGACCTCCAGTAAGGTCTTACCGTCTACAGTCATTAAGAAAACTCCTGCAATAAGGATCGGTTACCAATGGCGTGACGAGGCTATTTCTCGTACAGCCAGCAGCGCACGGTGTGGCCAAGCTCCACGGGCTTAAGGTTAGGCTCAAACTGGCGGCATTTGTCGAAGACCTTGGGACAGCGCGGGGCAAAACGACAGCCAGGGGGCAGGTTGTAGAGCATGGGCACCGTGCCTTTGATCACGTTCAGCCGCTGCTCCTTGCCGGTGGCCAGGGTAGGGATGCTGGACAAAAGCCCCTGCGTGTAGGGGTGCTTGGGCGATTTGAAGACGGTGACCACGTCCGCCTGTTCCACGATCTTGCCGGTGTACATCACTGCCACCTCTTCCGCCATCTCGGCGATGACGCCCAGATCGTGCGTGATGAGCAGGATGGAGAGGCCGATGCGGCTGCGCAGTTCTTTCATCAGCTCCAGGATCTGCGCCTGGATGGTCACGTCCAAAGCGGTGGTAGGCTCGTCGGCGATGAGGAGCTGGGGGTTGCAGGAGAGCGCCATGGCGATCATCACCCGCTGGCGCATGCCGCCCGACATCTCGTGGGGGTAGGAATCAAAGCGTTGCTCGGGGTTGGGGATGCCCACTAACTTCAGCACCTCCACGACCCGCTTACGGGCCGCGGCGTCGTCCATCTGCTGGTGAATCTTCACCGCCTCGGCAATCTGGTTGCCGATGGTGAAGACCGGGTTCAGGGAGGTCATCGGCTCCTGGAAGATCATGGAGATCTTGTTGCCCCGGATGTGGTACATCTGCTCATCTTTGAGTGCCAGGAGATCCTGTCCATCAAAAATAATCTCACCTTGCAGGATCCTGCCTGGCGGAGCAATGAGGCGCATGACCGAAAGGGCGGTGACGGATTTCCCGCAGCCAGACTCGCCTACCAAACCCATAGTATGGCCCTCGCGGATGGCGAAATCTACGCCATCTACCGCCGGCACCGTGCCATCCATAGTGTAGAAGTAGGTTTTGAGGTTGCGCACTTCCAGCAGAATACTGTCTTTCAACGGGTACTCCTATGAGATTGCAGATCGCAGATTGGAGACTTGGAGTTTACAATCCTAAATCTGCTCAAATCTTCAGGCGTGGATCCAAGGCATCGCGCAGACCATCGCCCAGGAAGTTGATGGCCAGCACAGTGAGAAAGATGCACATGCCGGGGTAGAAGGCCAGCCAGGGGTTGCGTAGGATAAAGCGTTGCACGTCAGTAAGCATATTGCCCCAACTGGGTGTGGGGGGCATGATGCCGAAGCCGAGGAAGCTCAGGGTGGCTTCGTAGACCACGACGGCCCCAAACTCCAAGGTCAGAGACACGATGATCGGCGCCAGGGAGTTGGGCACCAGGTGGCTGAAAATGAGACGTATTCCAGAGGCTCCCAGAGCCCGGGTGGCCTCCATAAACTCCCGCTCACGCAGAGAGAGCACCGAGCCATACACCAGCCGGGCCACGGTCATCCAGCCGAAGATAGTGATCACCGCGATGATGATGACCACACTCAAGAGCTGGCCAAACATCTTCTGAAGAGCGACCATCTCCCGCAGGCTCTTGGAGGCGATCATAAGTAAGGGCAATACCGGCAGGGTGAGCATGATGTCCGTGAAGCGCATCAGGATGGTGTCCACCCAGCCTCCTATATAGCCCGCCACCGCTCCGATGATCACCCCAATGATCACCGAAAGGATGGTGGTGATACCAGCCACGCTGAGGGAGATGCGCCCAGCGTAGAGGAGGCGCGTAAAAGTATCTCGCCCCAACACATCGGTGCCGAAGATATGCTCCTTGGTAGGGCCAGAGAAGGCAACGCTCATGTCCACGGCGTCAAACTCGTAAGGAGCCAGGCCGAAGTGAATAGGTGGTGTTTCTAGAGACAGGATTTTGATGCTCGGTATATCTACGGAAGCCAGAAGCGAAGCCAGTACAAAGAAGATCAAAACGAACGCACCCAACATGGCCAGCCGGTGCCGCAGCAGACGTCGCCAGGCCAGTTGCCACTGGCTGAGTGATTCCGTGGGGAGGGCAGCCTCCTCCTCTTCCCAGGTGATAGGGCGAGCAATTGCAGCCATAGAGAGCTCCTTAAGGTAGAATCGCCGGTTCAAGCAGCGGGAGATTGAACTATGAGTCGGGGAATCAGGGATCAGGGAATTAGGAAATCAGGTGATTCCCCTGATTCCCCGATCCCTGATTTCCTGATGGCCTGATTACGTGTACTGGATGCGTGGGTCCACCACCGCGTAGAGGACGTCGGCGAGAAAGTTGAAGAAGACTACCAGGAAGGCACTGATAACCAGGATGCCCTGCACCAGCGGCCAGTCTACCTGACTGAGGCCATCAATCAACAGCCGTCCCATGCCCGGCCAGGAGAAGATGCTCTCCGTGATGATAGCCCCAGAGAAAAGCCCTGGGATGGAGAGCATGATGATGGTGATCACCGGGATAAGGGCATTGCGTAACCCATGCTTGAGAATTACCAGCCGCTCCACCACGCCTTTAGCCCGGGCCGTGCGCATGTAATCCTGCCGCAGCACCTCCAGCATGCTGGAACGCATGTAGCGGCTGTACCCCGCCAGGTTGAACAGGCTGAGCACCGTCGCCGGCATGATCAGATGCTTTATGCCATCCACTAAGATCTCTATCTCCCTGCCGGCGACCTCCGGATCAGAGCGTCCCAAAGTGATGACACGCCGGATGACATCAATGATGTCCGGCTGTCCAGGCGATGCCACCCCACCTGTGGGGAGTAACCCTAGAGCTACGGAAAAGACGACGATCATCATAATGCCGAACCAGAAGGTAGGCATGGACATACCGAAGAAGGACAAAGCAGTGACCAGGTAATCGCTCCAGGAGTACTGCTTCACCGCCGAGTAGATACCAATCGGCACCCCCAGGGCGATGGCAATGAACGTAGACAGGCCCATCAGCAGGATAGTGTAAGGCAGGCGGTTCATGATCAGCTCTAACACCGGTCGGCCCACAGATGTGGTCCAGGAGCTGCTCCAATCGCCATGTAACATCTTCCCCAGCCAGATGAAGTAGCGGACATAAATAGGCTTATCCAGTCCCAGGAGGGCATTGAGGCGGTTAATGTGCTCTTGGGTGATGCGGGGGTTAGAGAGACGCAACATGTCAAAGGGACCGCCCGGCACGAGGTTAAGGATGAAATAAATGAGGGCAGTGATGAAAAGCCAGAGGATGATCACCTGAATGGTGCGCCGGATCATGAAATTACGCATTTTTTACCGCCTTATCTCATTATGTCAAGGAGTGCCCCGTAGTGACGGGGCACTCCTATTGCTTCCAGCAGTAGGGAGATAGTCTACTTGACCAGCTCCCAGGTGTGGATGTTCCAGGTCTCGCCAGAGCTGGTGGGCACGCCGCTGAAGTTCTTCAGGCCAACGCGGGCCACCGTGACGTTGGCGTTGGCCTTGAGCGGGATGACCGGCACGAGATCGGTCCAGATCTTCTGAGCCTCCACGTAGATCGGCTTGCGCTTAGTGCGGTCAATGGCGATCTCCGCATCGGTCTCACCCTTGGTCAACAGCTCGTCCAGCTTCTTGTCGCAGATGCCCGGGTAGTTCTGGCCGCTGTAGCCGTTCTCCTTGGTGGGGGTGCTCTTGCAGGTGTACAGCGTCATTACGCCCGGGTCGTCGCTGGAGAGCCAGGTGTACATGCCGGCCTGGTAGGTGCGGCAGGCCAGAGGCCCACCGGCAGCGCAGGTGCCGAAGAAGGAGCGGGCGTACAGGAACTCCATGTTCATCTGGAAGCCGGCCTTCTTTACCTGAGCAGCGATGAGCTGGGCCAGGGTCTGGCGGTCCTTGCGGTCGGTGGTGCTGAGCTTGAACTCCAGCGTCTTGGTTACGTCCTTGCCGGAGGCGTCCTTGAACGTCTTGGTGGCCGGGGTCTTGGTGACGTCCCAGCCAGCTTCCTTCAGGAGGGCCTTGGCCTTATCCACGCTGTACTCGTAGATGGTGATGGCCTTGGCGTCGTAGGCCCAGTGGAAGTCAGGCAGCCAGCTATTGGCGGCCTTGACCTTGCCGTAGTATAGCTTGTCCGTGATCTCCTTCTTGTCAATGGCGTAGGCCAGGGCCTTGCGCACCTTGACGTCGTCGAAGGGGAACGCCGTAGTGTTCAAGTCAATGTGCTCCCACTGATAGCCTGGGGTGTAGAAGACCTTGTACTGGCCGGCGGCAGCAAGCTTGTCCAGTTCGGGGGCGCTGTCCACTTCCAGACCGATCTGGGTGGCGGCGTCAAGCTCGCCCTTCTGCAGGGCAGCGATCTCGGCGCTGGCATCGGTGACGAAGCGGAAGATCACGTTCTTGATCTTGGGGGCCAGAGGATGGTCAGGCACGGCCTCCAGGACGATCTCCTGGCCGGCCTTCCACTCCTTCACCTTGTAGGCGCCATCGTAGATCGGCTTCTTGGCGAAGTCGCTCTTCTCCATGTCCGCGGCCTTCATCTTGCCCAGGATGTGTTCGGGCATGGCGAAGTCAGCGGTGAAGTAGAGCGGGTCCACCACCGGGCCCTTGCCCTTCCAGGAGTCGTAGCCCATGCCGTCCGGGCCGTAATCGGCCTTGTAGGCGGCGAAGTTAACGCTGCCCTTGAGGGTGCCGGCGGCGGCTTGCAGGGCCTGGTTCTCGCTCAGGAAGATGGCCTTCCAGGTCTGGTCGTCCACGGCCACCACGTCATAGAGTTTGTAGAGGAAGGTGCGGTCCACATACGGGAAGTCCGGGTCCATGAACAGCTTCCAGCCGTAGACCTGATCCTTGGCTGTAACCGGGGTGCCATCGTGCCACTTGAGTGGCTTGGCGTACTTGAAGGTCACTTCCAGGTGGCGATCGGCGCCCTCGCCCACGAACTTGGCCCCACCGTTATCCAGGGTAGGAACCTTATCGGCGAGGATGGGCACCCAATTGGCCTTATCATCCTGGGTGACAGCGCCGGGGAAGATGGCCTGCAGCACCAGGGTCTTGGCCATCATAGAACCGATGCCAGCAAACAGGGTATCCGGTTCCTGGGCCATGCCAATGACGACGGTATCCACCGCCTTAGGAGCTGGGGTGGCCGTGGGCAGCGGCACAGGGGTGGCCGTCGGCGGGGCCGGTGGTTTAGTGGCCTCTGGGGCCTTGGTCGGTTGCGGTACTGGCGTCGGCGTGGCTGCAGGGCCGCAGGCCGACAGTACCATGGCCAGGATCACCACCAGGCTGAGCATCAGGGTAAGTGTCTTGCGCATTTCCTTCTCCTTTTAAGATTTTCGGTCATTCAGACCGCAGGCAGGTTTACCAATAGCGCAATGCTCTGCATCACTTTAACCGCTAGCCTCACCCCCTTTCGGGTCTGGATGTGCTATTGAGTGCACAGCGAAGTCACGGAGGCCTAATTGCACCTTCTATAAAATACCACAATCGCCCCAGAAAGTCAAGGGCGGACTGCCCACAAAATCAGAACCCGTGCTCTATGAACTGCCAGCCGGCATCACTCCTTGAGTCTGGGATCAAGAGCATCGCGCAGGCCATCACCGATCAGGTAAAGGCACAAAACCGTCAGGGAGATGAAGAAGCCAGGGGCGATCACCAGCCAGGGGGCGTGGAACAGGAAGCCGGCGGCGTTGGTGAGCATATTGCCCCAACTGGCCATGGGCGGCTGCACGCCAAAGCCCAGGTAGCTGATGGCCGATTCCCAGAGGATGACCCCGCCAATGTCCATGCCCATGATAATCAGCACGATCGGGAGCACGTTGGGCAGGATGTGCACCCACATGATGCGCCGGTTGGTGGCCCCGATACTGCGCGCCGCCAGCACGTAATCCCGCTCCCGGGCGGCGAAGACCTGGCCGCGCACAATGCGGGCCACACTCATCCAACTGATGGAGCCAATGACCAAGCCCAGGCTAACGGCGTTGGGCCGGAAGAGGGCAGCCACGACAAGGAGCAGAAAGATAGTAGGGATGGAGACAAAGGTGGTGACCAGCCAGTTGATGATCTCGTCCAGGCGGCCCCGATAGTAGCCGGCGGTGAGACCCAGGGTGATGCCAATGCTTAGATTGATCAAGGCTGCCAGCACGCCGATGCCCATAGACACCTGTGCGCCGTACATCAGGCGCACAAGCTGGCTGCGACCATACTCGTCTGTGCCCAACCACCACAGCGGTCGCTCCAGGGACGGTGGCTTGAGGCGCATGCTCAGATCAATGGCCTCATAGGTAGTATGGAAGAAGTTCTTGGAGAGCCAGGGAGCAGCCAGGGCCATAGCTACCAACAGCCCCAGGACGGCGAAGGCAGCCAGAGTCAGCTTATCGCCGCGCAGGCGGCGTCTTGCCGTGCCCCACAAGCTGGCACTGGGTTCCTGAGTGAAAGATGCGTTAGCGGACAAAGATGCTCGTTGCGATATAGCCATGAGAACCTCTACTCGAAAATCGGCAATCGGCAATCGCCAATCCCTCTACTCGTGCCGTATCCGGGGATCCACCAGAGCGTAGGCGATATCGGCCAGGAGATAGCCCAGGATCACCAGGGCAGAGCTGATCACTGTCAATCCCATGAGCACCGGGTAATCGCGCTGCAAGACGGCGTCGTAGCCCAGGCGTCCCATGCCCGGCCAGGAGAAGACGTTCTCGATAACCAGCGCACCGCTAAAGAGACTGGCCAGGCTGCCCCCCAGGATGGTCACCAGAGGGATGAGGGCATTGCGCAGAGCGTGGCGATAGAGCATAACCCACGGCACAAGGCCCTTGGCATAGGCTGTGCGGATGTAGTCCTGGCGGATTACCTCCAACGTTTCTGTGCGCATGTAGCGAGAGTAGTTGGCAATGCCACCGGTAGCCAGGACGATGGCGGGCAGGAAGAGGTGCCAGAGGCGGTCTAGCAAGTCAAATCCCTGTCTCCCCAGGGTAGAGACCCCGCTGGAGGGAAACCAGCGTAGATGGACAGAAAAAACAAGAATGAAGAGCAGCCCCAGCCAGAAATGAGGAATAGTGTTTCCCAGCACAGCAAAGACGCGCCCGATGTTGTCCAAAATCGTGCCTTGTTTGAAGGCTGAATAGACCCCCAGAGTAATTCCCATGGGCAGGGCGATGAGGAGAGCCGTGATCGCGAGCGTCAGCGTGTTGCCAATGCGTTCACCCATCATCTCGGTGACGGGGCGATGGGTGGTGTAAGAACGGCCCATGTCCAGACGGACGATGCGCCCCAACCAAACCAAGTATTGCACCGGCAAGGGCTTATCCAGCCCCAACTGGCTGCGCAAACGCACAATCTCCTCCTGGCTGATGTCCGGTTCGGCGTAGGTGAAGATGCGCACTGGATCGCCGGGGGCAACCCGCTGGATGGCGAAGGTGAGCATGGTAATGCCCAGCAGGGTAGGGATGGCCAGGATCAGACGGCGGATGATAAATTTCATACCTGCTTCCTTGTTTACCTGTCTCCTTGTCTGCTTGAAGTGTAGCATAATCTAGCCTGGAAATCAATCGCTCTTGAACTATGAACAGGGCCTTGCCTGGCGGCTTTCAATTGCGCCCCCACCAGAAACGTGCTATAATATCCAGGGGACTTGAGATTGCAGATTGCAGATTTTAGATTGTGAATTGAGCCCAGGCTTCTCGGCTGACAATGCGCCTCCAGATAACCCACGGAACACGCAACACGCACTACAGACCGCAGACTCCCGCCCCAGGACTGGGGACTAAGGACGAAGGACTAAGGACTATTGTGAGGAGGCTCCCATGACCGATCAACCTTCTACCGCCATGACCCACGTCCGCTACCTGGCCGAGACCATCGGCCCCCGCGGCTCCACCACGCCCAAAGAGGCAGAGGCCGCAGGGTATGCCCGCCAGGTGCTAGAAAAGCTGGGGCTCCAACCAGCCAGCGAGCCCTTCACCAGCGCCCGCTCCGCCTGGTGGCCCTACGCCCTGGCCGCCTGGCTCGTCCTGATGGGCGAGGTGCTCTTCCTGGGCACCGGGCGAGGTGGGGCCATCGTGGCTACACTGCTCACCGTAGCCGTCATCGCCTCCATGCTGCTGGAGCTGACCTTCCGCGGCAATCCCCTGCGCTGGCTCCTGCCCAAGGGCCAGAGCCAGAACGTCTGGGCCGCCATCCCCGCCGCCGAGCAGCCCAAACGCCGCCTCGTCATCATGGGCCACCTGGATTCCCACCGCACGCCCCTGGTGTTCAAGACCGATGCCTGGGTGCGTTTCTTCGCCACGCTGGTGCCCCTGGGCCTGGGCAGCATGCTCCTTAGCGCCGTGATCTTTGCCCTGGGCATCTTCTCCGACGCCCCGGCCTGGCGCATCGCCTCCCTGGTGCCGGCGGCGGTGATCCTGCTGGTGCTCGTACTGACGTTACAGGCCGATACCACGCCCTACACTGCCGGCGCCAACGACAATGCCACCGGCGCGGGCATCGTCCTCAGCCTGGCCGGGCGACTGCGGCAGACCCCGCTGCGCCACACCGAGGTCTGGGCGGTGCTCACCGGCTGCGAGGAGGTGGGCGATTACGGGGCCGCGGCCTTCGCCCAGCGCCACCGCGCCGAACTGGCCGGGGCCTATTGGCTGGTGCTGGATACCATGGGCGGCCTGGGGGCCGGGCCGAGCTACGTGCGCAGCGAGACCTTCCTCCTGACCGCCAAGTCCGACCCCGAGTTGCTGCGCCTGGCCGACGCCATCGCTGCCCGTCGCCCCGACCTGAAAGCCTACGGCAAGACGTTCCGCGGGGCCTACAGCGAGTTGTCCATCGGCGTCCAAGAGGGTTTCCCCAGTCTGGGCTTCATCGGCCTGCGCCCGGACGGCGGCCTGCCAGAGTGGCATCGCCGCACGGACACCGTGGCCAACGTAGACCCAGACGCTGTGCAGCGGGCAGAGACCTTTGTCTGGGAGCTGCTGCGGGAAATTGATCTTCATACCCCCGTTACCCTCACTACCCATGTTACCCCTGTTACCCCTGTTGGTTAGCTGTGGGGACGGGAGTACAGGTAAAACCTGGTATCTACAGGGGTAACAGGGGTAAAAAGGGTAAGATGAGCATCAAGCTGGTAGTCTTGGACTGCGACGGCACGCTATGGGATCACCTGGACGTGTCCAGCCTGACGCTGCCCTTCCGCCAGGTGGCGCCGGACAGTGTAGAAGACGCACAGGGCGTGCGCGTGACTCTGTTCGGCGGCACGCGGGCGCTGCTGGCGGGCCTGCGGCAGCGCGGCATCGTCGTCTCCGCGGCGAGCTGGAACCAGCCAGAGCCGGTGTTCCAGATTTTTCACCTGCTGGACATCGGCCGGTACTTCACGCACCCGCAGGTGGAGTTTAATCCCGATAAGGCGGCGATGATCAGCCGGCTGCTGCAGACGCTGGCTGCGGAGGGCCTGATGCTGCTACCCGGCGAGGTGCTGTACGTGGACGATCGCATGCTGCACATCGAGCACGTGCGGCAGGCGATGGGCGACATCCATTTCTTGCAGATGGGCGTAGACATCGCCGGGCCAGAGGGCGTGCTGGCGTACGTGGATAGCGCGGCGAAGTGGTAGCAGGCCCGTGGCCTGCCGCCCTGTGGCTAGAACAGAGCGGCGGGCGCGGCGCCCGCCCTACGCGTGAAAGGAGGAGCATGAAAGCGGCTGTCTTTCATGGCGCTTACGACATCGAAGTAGCAGATGTGCCTGTGCCGGAGATTGGCCCGGACGAGGTGCTGATCAAGGTGCACCTCTGCGGCATCTGCGGCTCGGACGTGGCGGCGTACAAGACCGGCATGTACGAAGAGGGCTTAATCATCGGCCACGAGTTTGCCGGGCACATCGTGGCTGTGGGGGAGGAGGTGACTGATTGGGCCATCGGCGAGCGGGTGACGGCCAATGGCGTCATCCCCTGCGGCCAGTGCTGGTTCTGCCACCACGATCGCCCCACCCTGTGCGATGACGTGATTATGCCCGGCGTCAGCCACAACGGCGCCTTCGCCGAGTTCGTGGCCGCTCCGGCCAAGGGGCTGCATCGCCTGCCGGATGGGCTGACGGATCGCCAGGCGGCCCTGATTGACCCGCTGGCCAACGCCCTGCACGCCGTGCGCCTCACCTCGCTCAAGCCGGGCGATCGGGTGCTCATCCTGGGGGCCGGGCCGATTGGCCTTTCGATCCTGCAGGGCGTGCGCCTGGCCGGGGCGCGGGCGGCCTACGTCACGGAGCTCAGCCCGGCACGAGCGGCCGTGGCTCGCCAGTTGGGCGCCGACGCCGTGCTGGACCCGCGGCAGACCAACCTCTTCAGCGCCCTGGATCGCCTCACCGACGGGCAGGGGGTGGACATCGTCTTTGAGTGCGCCGGGGTGCCCCAGACGCTACAAGACGCCGTGACCCTGGCCCGCAAGGGCGGCGAGATCATGGTCATCGCCCTATGCGAGGAGCATGTGGAGTTTGACTTCATGACCGTGACCATGAACGAGCTGACTATCCGTGGCAGCTACGCCGGCCAGGAGGAGTATCCCCTGACCATTGACCTGCTGACCCAGGGTCGGCTCCAGGCCGAGCCCATGATCTCCCACGTCATCGCCCTGGAGGACATCGTAGAGAAGGGGTTCAAGGTGTTGACGCAGCCGGGGACGGAGGCGGTGAAGGTGCTGGTGGAGATAACGTGATTTGAGATTGAAGATTGCAGATTGCAGATTTTAGGGGCGACATAGGCTAACTTCAGGTCTGAGAGTGGTAGCGGAATGTGTGAAACGTAAAACGTGATTTTGATGTTCACGTTTCATGCTTCACGTCTCACGTCTCACGGAGGTGCATGATGAGAGATGACATGTCCAAGTACCTGCTGGTGGCCATCCTGGGCGGCATCGTGGGCGGGCTGGTGGTAGTCCTGGGCATCAAGAAGGCCATGTCGAACATGATGCCACGGCTGATGGCCAGCATGATGCGCCGGAGGGGCGGGCCGGAGGGCGCCAACATGCCCGATATGTGACAGCGCATGATGGCGGGCCTCGGTGAGGCTCAAACTTGAGCTGGATACTGCTCCAATAACCACTAAGTCACGAAGGCACGAAGGATTTGAATTTAGCCTGAATTTGACAGTTCGTTAGCGTGCCAAAACATATTTCTGCTTTGTGTCTTTGTGTCTTAGTGGTTAATCCCAGACACACTCTTAGGAGGTGGGCGATGAAATTCGGTAGTCCGGAGTACCTGGCGGAGGTGCAGCGACGCACCAACAGCGACGCGGAGTACCTCCAGATGGCCAAGAATGAGAACGAGTCTTACACCATGATCCTGGAGGCCGAGCCCAGGCACGGCGTAATGGCGCCGGTGACCATCGGCTACCAGGAGAAGGAAGGGAAGATCGTGGACATCTGGTCGGGCGAGCGCCCCACCACGTTCACGCTCTCCGGCCCCTACGGCGTGTGGGTGGACATCCTGCGGGGCAAGCTGGGCCCCAACAAGGCGTTCACTATGCGCAAGCTCAAGGTGCGGGGCAACTTCCTCAAGCTGCTGGCCAGCTCGGATAGCACCATCCGCTGGCTGAAGATCTTGCAGAGCATCCCCACGGAGTTCGAGGGGGACTACAGCCAGTTCAACATCACCGGCTGACGGAGTGGAGGGGGGACAGAGAGACAGGGGGACAAGGAGACAAGGAGATTCTCCCAGTCTCCCCATCTCCCCGTCGCCCCGTCTCCATCCCCCCGTCTCCCAGTCGAAGATAGGAAGGAGGTATTACACCCATGATCGGACGTCCCCGCGGCTTTTGGGTAATCGTCGGCCTGCTGCTGTTCGCCACCGTGGCTACGGCGCTGTTCTGGATCGCCTGGTTTTTTATCCCCAACAGCGTCCGGGCCAGCGACTGGGAGTGTTACATCGTCTTTGAGCAGGCCTTCCCCCTGGCCGATGCCTGGATGGCCATTGCCGCCCTCATCGGCGCTATCGGCCTGTGGCGGCGTAAGGACTGGGGGGTTCTCTTCGGCCTGCTGGCGGGCAGCGCCGCCATCTTCCTGGGGCTCATGGACCTGCTCTACGACCTGGAGCACGGCACTTTTGCTAAACTCACCGGAGAGTCGCTCATCGAGCTGGTTATCGTCGTACTGGTGCTGGCACTGGGGCCGGTGGTCATCACCTATCTCTGGACCCGCCGCCGGCAGCTTGGCCTGGGTGGGTAAGTCCGTAGTTCTTGGTCCGTAGTCCGTAGTCCTTCGTCCGTCGTCCTTCGTCCTTCGTCAGCAGATGGGAGGTTCAGCGAATGACCAATCGCTTAACTGCGGCTGCCATCGCCCGCCTGGAGCGTTTGCCCCGCGTCTCGCTGGGCCGCTGGCCAACCCCGCTGGAACCGGCCCCGCGGCTTAGCGCCGCCCTGGGCGGGCCGGACATCTGGATCAAACGAGACGACCTGAGCACCCTGGGCCTGGGGGGCAACAAGGTGCGCAAGCTGGAGTTCTTGCTGGGCGATGCCCTGGCCCAGGGCGCCGACGTCGTCCTGACCGAGGGTGGGGTGCAGTCCAACCATTCTCGACAGACGGCCGCGGCGGCGGCCCGGCTCGGCCTGCGCTGCATTCTCGTCCTCAACGGCCAGGCTGGCGCCACGCCCCAGGGCAACCTCCTCCTGGACGAGCTCCTCGGCGCGGAGGTGCGCCTGTACCCTGGCATCTCTGCCGCGGAGCGTAACCGCATCATGCACCAAACCGCCGCGGAACTGCGGGCTCAGGGGCACCACCCCTACGCCATCCCGCTCGGCGGCTCCACGGGCCTGGGCACCATGGGCTACGCCCTGGCCGCCAGGGAGCTGGCCGAGCAGGCCCAGGCGCTGGGCCTGGCGCTGGACGGCGTGGTGGTTTCCTCCAGCTCTGGCGGCACCCAGGCCGGCCTGCTCCTCGGCCAGCGGCTTTTTGCCCTGCCCTGGGCCGTCTGGGGCATCAGCCCTGACCTGGCAGCCGCCGAGCTGCGTTCCCTGGTGGCGAACGTAGCCAGCCAGGGAGCCGCCCTGCTGGGGCTGGCTCCCGTGCTCGCCGATCAGGTGCTGGTCTACGATGACTACGTCGGCCCAGGATACGGCATCATGACCCCGGCCATAAAGGAGGCAATTCACCTGGCGGCGCGCACGGAGGGGGTTTTCCTCGACCCTGTGTACACTGCCAAGACCATGACCGGCTTGATTGATCTGGTCAGGCGAGGCGTACTGGCCAAAGGGCAGACCATCGTTTTCTGGCACACTGGCGGTACGCCGACCCTGTTCGCCTATGCGCCGGAACTGGCAGCCGCAGTGTGAGTAGTAGAGGAGAACTCCCTGGGCGGGTAAGGACGAAAGACGAAAGACGAAGTTGGTCGTTCGTCCTTCGTCCTTCGTCATTCGTCAAGAGGAAGAAATTGGCTGAGCAGCGAGACCAAGCAGACAATAACACAGCCCGGCTCTTCGCCGAGTATGCCCGTACACGCGATCCGAACCTGCGGGAACAGCTCATCGTCCAGCACCTGGGTCTGGTGAGCGCCCTGGCGCGGCGCTTTGGCGCCGACGGCCGTGAGCTGGACGACCTCATCCAGGTGGGGACCATTGGCCTGATTCAGGCCATTGATCGCTTTGACCCCAGCCGCGGCGTGGCCTTTCGCAGCTACGCCGTGCCCACCATTCTGGGCGAGATGCGTCGCTACTTCCGGGACAAGGCCAGCACCATCCGCCTGCCCAGGCACCTGCGCGAGTTGTTGGCCCAGGCCAATGTCGCCAGCGCCCGCCTGACCCAGAAGCTGGAGCGCCCGCCTTCTTTGGACGAGTTGGCCCAGGCCATGGCCGTGCCCCCCGAAGACCTGGCTGTGGCCGAGGAAAGCGCCCAGGCCCCCGTGTCGCTCGATCAGGAGCTACCGGCCAGCGCGGAGGAGGAACTATCGTCGCTGGCCGATTACTTCGGCACGGAGGACGCGGAGATGGCGCGGCTGGAGGATCGCGCCCTGATCAACCAGGTGCTCTCCTGCCTCTCCCTGCGGGAGCGTATCATCCTCTACCTACGCTTCTACCAGGGCCTCTCCCAGGCCGAGGTGGCCAAGCGCCTGCACATCTCCCAGATGCACGTCTCTCGCCTGGAGCACCGCGCCCTGGAGCGCGTGCGGCAGATCGGGCGGCAGGGCTGACCGAACGATTGCCGATTTGCGATTTGCGATTGGCGATTGGCGATTTGGTAATCGTCAATCGTCAATCGTCAATCGGAAATCGGCAATCGCCAATCAGGAAGGAGGATTCCGATGGCTAGAATCATGGGCGCAGAGGTGCTTCTGCAGTGCCTGGCGCAGGAGGGGGTGCGCTACGTCTTCGGCATCCCCGGCGACCAGCTCAACCCCTTCACCGACGCCATCGCCCGCCTGGGGCCGAGCCTGGGCGTCACCTTCGTGATGACTCGCCACGAGCAGGCCGCGGCCCACATGGCCGACGCCTACGCCCGCGTCACGGGCGACATCGCCGTATGCATTGGCACGGTAGGCCCTGGCGCCGCCGACCTGGTGCCCGGCGTCTACCCCGCTTGGGCCGATTCTATCCCTATGCTGGTGATCACGGCCCAGAACCAGACCTGGCGCTCCTATCCCGACCACGGCTCCATGCAGGGCCTCGACCAAATTCCCCTCTTCGCCCCCATCACCAAGTGGCGCGCCCTGGTCAACTGCCGCGGGCGCATCCCGGAGCTGGTGCACGCCGCCTGCCGCGCCGCCCTCTCCGGCAAGCCGGGGCCGGTGCACCTGGACATCCCCGCCGACGTGTTCACCGCTGCTGGCGAAGCCGATGATTTACCAGCGACGCCGCCGGCCCGCTATCGGGCGATGACGCCTCCAGCCGGCGATCCGGCCCTCATCGCCCAGGCGGCAGAGATGCTGCTTGCCGCCGAGCGGCCGCTGCTGCACGCCGGTGGCGGGGTGCTGCGCGCCGGGGCCTGGGCAGAGTTCGTCGCCCTGGCCGAGCACCTCGCCGCCCCGGTGACCACCAGCCAGGGGGCTCGCGGCGCCATCGCCGAGGATCACCCCCTCTGCCTCATCCCTGGTGGCTACGGGGCCATCGCCGCCCAGTCCACGGCCGACGTGGTGCTGTTGGTAGGCGGGCGATTGGGCGACGTTGACTTCTGGGGCCGCCCGCCGGCCTGGGGCGATCCGGCGGAGCAGCGACTCATCCAGGTGGACATCGCCCCGGAGAGCATTGGCCTGAACCGGGAGGTGGATTTGGCGATTTTGGGCGACGCCCGCACGGTGCTGCGGCAACTACTCGCCGCCGTGCAGCAGCGCAGCCAGCCGCGGCCGGAGCAAGCGCAGTTCGCCGAGTATCGTCAGGCCCAGGAGAACTGGCTGGCCCCCTTCCGGGAACTGGGCGCCAGCGACGCTGTGCCCATCCATCCCCTGCGCCTGGTGCGCGAGGTGCGGGAGTTCTTCCCCCGAAATGCCGTCTCCGTGGTGGACGGGGGGAATACCAGCGTCTGGGCGCTCTACCTGAATCGCCTCTACGAGCCGCGCACCTTCCTCTGGGCCGCCGACTCCGGCCACCTGGGCACCGGGCTGCCCTACGCCATCGGCGCCAGGCTGGCCGCGCCCGATCGCCCGGTCTACCTCATCACCGGCGACGGCTCGTTCATGTTCAACATCCAGGAGTTGGAGACAGCGGCGCGACTGGGGACGCCGGTCATCGTGGCCATCGCCAACGACCGGCAGTGGGGCATGATCAAGGGCGGCCAGAAGCTGGCCTACAAAGAGCGCTTCATCGGCGTGGACTTTGCCGACGTGCGCTACGACCAGGTGGCCGAGGCCATGGGCTGCTACGGGGAGCGGGTGACGGAGCCGGGGCAGCTTAGCCCGGCCCTGGAGCGCGCCGTGCAAAGCGGCCGCCCCGCCGTCCTGGACGTCATTGTGGACGCCGCCGCCAACCTGGAGCCGCCGGACCTGATCACGCTGGATGCCTTGTGGATGGAGGGGTGTGAGATAGTGAGCGAGTGAGATTGGCGATTGCCGATTTCCGATTGCCGATTGCCAAATCGTAAATCGGCAATCGCCAATCGTCAATCGCAGGTAGGGAGGCAGAATTCTCAACGGATAACGGAGGAGAGGAACGGATAGCGGATAGGTAGCAGGGCAATTAGCGTGGCCTCCGTTATCCGTTGGGCATCTCCGTTATCCGCTGAGAGGTTCGCTGGCCTGGGGGGAGGGGCTGACAACGGGTTTTTAGAGCAGATTACACGGATTGGGCGGGGTGTGGCAAATCCGCTCAATCCGCTCCCCAAATCCGTTGCCAGCAATCCGCTGTGACGTAGCTATCTGCTACTGTGGAAATTGCTTCGCTGACGCTACTCAGAAACTTGGCTAGTAATTGCCGTAGGGCAGTGCCCATGGCCTGCCGCCCAGATGCGCAGAACAGGGCGGCGGGCGCCGCGCCCGCCCTACGGCTGAGCACAAGTTTCTGTCCTCGCGCATGCCCCCGAGGGCATGGGGTTCTCGCAATGACAGTGAGCCAATGGCCATCCGCTGATGAAGGTCAATCTGCTCAATCTGCTACCCGAATCTGCTGACAGCCTCCGCTCGTAGCCGGCGCATGGCCGTGGGCAGGCGCGGCAGCAGGTCGCCCGCCACCACCCCCGCTTCGCCAATCTCCTCGCTGGCCAGCTCCCCCGCCAGCCCGTGCAGGTAAGCCCCCAGCCGCGCCGCATCGAACGGTGCCAGCCCCTGCGCCAGCAGTCCCACGATCGCACCTGCCAGCACGTCGCCCGTGCCCGCCGTGGCCAGGGCTGGGTTGGCGAAGGGATTGATGGCCACCCGCCCGTCCGGCCCGGCGATGAGGCTGTACGCCCCCTTGAGAATCACCACCTGCTGCCAGGCCCGCGCCGCCTCCTGCGCCGTCTCCAGGCGCTGCGTCTCCACGGCAGCGATGCTGCGCCCCAGCAGCCGCCCCATCTCGCCGGGGTGCGGAGTCAGGATGACGCGGCCAGGGGGCAGGCCCGCCGTCCAGCCGGGCGTGTGCGCCAGGGCGTTCAGAGCATCGGCATCTAGAACAACAGAAATTTCGAATTCCGAATTTCGAATTTCGAATTTTGGGGCCGCGGCCGACGGGGAGGAACGGAAGCGGTTCACCAGTTGGACGACCAACTCCACCGTGCCGGGGTGCTGACCCAGGCCCGGCCCCAGGAGGAGGGCGTCGTAGGCGGGGAGGGCGGCGAGGAGGGGCTCCAGAGCCGCCGCGCCCAGGTGACCGGGCGCGGCCTCAGGCAGAGGGAGGAAGGTTACCTCTACCAGCTTGCTGGCCCAGATGGGGTGCAGGCTGCGGGCGCAGGCCAGGGTCACCAGGCCCGCGCCGCTGCGACTGGCCGCTGCTGCCGCCAGGTAGGCCGCCCCGGTGTAGTTCTCCGAGCCCGCCACCACCAGAGCCTTGCCGAAGGTGCCCTTGTGGGCGTCCAGGGGCCGCGACGGCAAAAGCCCCCGCGCCTCGGCCGGCGTCGTCAGCTCCACAGGTACGTCGGCGGCCAGGGCCGAGGGAATGCCGATGTCGGCGATGACCAGCTCGCCCACGTATTTAGCTCCTGGGAAAAGAAAATGCCCCCGCTTGGGACAGGCGAAGGTCACGGTGAGGTCGGCGGGGAGGATGGCGGGATCGGCGGCGCCGGTATCGCTGTTCAGGCCGGTGGGCAGGTCCACCGCCACGACGATGGGAGCAGGGGGGACGGGGGGACGGGGAGACGGGGAGACAGGGAGAGGAGGCGTTCTCCCCGTCTCCCTCTCTCCTTGTCTCTTCTCCACTCTGACGACCTCCAGCAGCTTCTGGAGCGTCCCCTCAATGGGGCGGGCAGCACCAGTGCCCAGGAGCGCATCTACGATGATGGCTGAGTTGTCCAGGTGGTAGCGCAGGGTGGCGAAAGCAGCGTCGTCTTCGGCCAGCATATAGGGCAGGTCACGTTCCTGGCATAAGCGCCAGTTGGGGTCGTCGGCGGGGCGGGGGCGCAGGAGGTAGAGGGCGACCTTGGCGCCGGCGTCGTGCAGGTGCCGGGCGGCCACCAGGCCATCGCCGCCGTTGTTGCCTGGCCCCACCAGCACCAGCACGCCCCGACCTGCCACGTCCCAGCGGCGCTTAAGCTCCTCGGCCACAGCGCGTCCGGCGTTCTCCATCATCGCTGCAAAGGAGAAGCCGGCGGCAGCGGCCCCCTGCTCCATCGCCCGCATCTCGGCTGCGGTGACCACCTTCATTCTCGCACCCCTCTTACCCCTGTTACCCTCGGCACCCTTGCTCGCCATGAAGCGGTAGGGCAGGTTTCCATACCTGCCTCCATCATGGCAGTAATTCGGCGGCTATGGAAAGCCGCCCTACATGGCTGCTAGCCAGTCACTTCTTCAGCAGCCAGGCCGTAACCGTGCTGTACCAGGCCGCCAGGTCTTCGGGCGGCATCGCCCCATCCTGGCCCGTGGCCACGACGAAGGCTACGGCGTAGGCGCGCTCGTGGGAGAGGCTGAGGGCAAAATCGGTCAGGCCCAACTCGGCGGCGCGGGCCTTGGCGCGGCCGTGCAGGTAGACCAGGGGCTTGCCCCAGCGGTCGGGCAGGATCTCAATGTCGCGCCAGCCCACGCCCTGCGGCCCCACAATGCCCGTGCCCAGGGCCTTGGACACGGCCTCTTTGGCGGCGAAGCGCACCGCCAGCTCGCCCAGACGGCCGCGGCAGAAGGCCACTTCAGCCGGGGTGTACACCCGCCGAAAGAAGCGCTCGCCCCAGCGGGTGACGGCCCGCTCCACGCGGGGCACCTCAACAATGTCCACGCCGGTGGTAAGCATCGCCTGTAACTACCACAGAGGTCACGGAGATTTTTATGTTCTCTGTGCTCTCCGCGACTCTGTGGTGTATAGTGAGACTGCTGCTATGGTTGAGGCAGGTATAGAAACCTGCCCTACGAACTGGTCATCATGTTACCCCTGTTACCCCTGTTACCCCTGTTGCTACCACAAGGGTAACAGGGGTAAAATGGGTTCCAGGTTACACCTTCACGGCGGCTTGCTCGTGACGGCGCAGGAAGAACTTGGTGATCTCAGCGGCGATGGCGGGCAGGAACATCAGCGGCGCTATCACCAGCCACTCGCGCGGGGCCAGTTCCACGGTGTGGAAGATGGGATCCAGGAAAGGCACGTACACCACAGCCAGTAGTAGCACAAACGAGATCACCGTGGCCAGCAACATGGAACGATTGGAGAACAAGCCAATCCTGTACAGCGGATAGTGCTCCGAGCGAGCAGTGTAGGCCCGCAGCAACTCCGAACAGATCAAGGTGGCAAAGGCCATGGTCTGTGCCCCTTCCAGTTGATTCGGGAAGCGGCTCAGTCCGTACACAAAGGCGGCGAGCACGGCCACGGTCATCACGACCGACTGGATGATGATGCCGATGCGCATGTCCCGATTAATGATCGGCTCGTTGGCGGGGCGAGGCGGGCGCTGCATGATGTCCGGGTCACCTTTCTCCACACCCAGGGCCAGAGCGGGCAGGCCATCAGTTAGCAGGTTCAGCCACAGCAGTTGGATAGGCCGCAACACGCGCAGGCCCAGGAGGATCATGCCCAGGAAGAGGATGAGGATCTCGCCGACGTTGCAGGAGAGCAAATAGAAGACAAACTTGCGAATGTTGGCGTAGATGACCCGCCCCTCTTCCACCGCACTGACGATGCTGGCGAAGTTGTCGTCGGTGAGCACCATGTCGGCGGTTTCCTTGGAAACGTCGGTGCCTGTGATGCCCATGGCCACGCCGATGTCCGCCCGCTTGAGGGCGGGGGCATCGTTTACGCCGTCCCCGGTCATGGCGACGATGTGCCCGCGCTTCTTCAGCGCCTCTACAATGCGCACCTTGTGCTTGGGCGAGGTTCGGGCGTAGACGTCCACCTCGTTCACCAGAGCGGCGAACTCCTCGTCGCTGAGTTGCTCCAACTCCTGCCCGGTCAGCGCCTCTCGTCCGGGGGTGAACATGTCCAGCTCTTTGGCCACTGCGCGCGCCGTCTCTGGGTAATCGCCAGTGATCATCACCGCTTTGATGCCCGCCTGGCGACAAAGGTGCACGGCGTCCCTGACCTCCGGACGCGGCGGGTCAATCATGCCCAGGAGCCCCACGAAGATGAGGTTGCGCTCGATTTCCTCCGGCAGAGGTTTCTCCGGCAGGCTGTCCAGGGGGCGATAGGCCACCGCCAGCACGCGCAGGGCCTCCGCCGCCAGGCTGGCGTTGACCTGCAGCACCGCCTGTCGCTGCTCGGCCGTCAGTGGCTGGATCTGCCCGTCCTGGACGATGCGGTCGCACACGTCCAACAGGACGTCCGGCGCTCCTTTGGTGAACACCAGGTAGGACGATGGCGTCAAGATCGGCCAGGCGTGAAAGACGCCATCAGGCGACTGGCTGTCCACCACCTGGTTGAGCGTGGTCATGCGCTTACGGTCAGAGTCAAAAGGAATCTCGCCCACGCGCGGGAAGGCATTCTCCTGCTGCTCGCAGCGCAACCCGGCCTTGGCCGCCACCACCACCAGTGCCCCCTCGGTGGGATCGCCCACCATGCGATAGGTCTTGCCATCGCCATTGTTGCTGGTGGTCTCCTCCAGGCGCGCATCGTTGCAGAGCAGCGCCCCCTGCAAGAGCAAAGCGGCTGCCGGGTCGCGGCGCGGATCGAACGGTTGGCCGTCGCGGGAGAAGCCGCCTATCGGCTGATAGCCCCGGCCCGTGACGGCGATCAAGTTCTGATCGGCATAAAGCCTGACCACGGTCATCTCGTTCTGGGTCAGTGTCCCCGTCTTGTCCGAGCAGATAGCCGTGGCCGCCCCCAGTGTCTCCACGGCCGGCAGTTTGCGCAGCAGGGCGTGGCGACGCACCATGCGCTGCATGCCCAGGGCCAGGCAGATGGTAACTACAGCGGGCAGGCCCTCCGGGACAGCGGCGATGGCCAGGCTCACCGCCGTCATGAACATCTCCACGATTTCGGCCTGGAAGGCTTGCAGGTAAGCCAGCAGGCCAGCCAGGAGTCCACCGCTGGTTTGGGCGATCAGGCTGATCTGCGTGTCTCGCAGCAGGCCGATGACAAAGATGAAGGCGCATACGGCCAGGGTGATCGTGCCCAGGGTCTTGCCCAAACCCTCCAGCTTACGTTGCAAAGGTGTAGGCTCTTCTTCATAGGCCTGGAGCATCTTGGCGATGAGGCCAATCTGCGTGGTCATCCCGGTGGCCGTGACGATGCCCTTGCCCCGGCCGTAGGTGACGACGGTGCTCATGAAGGCCGTGTTCACGCGGTCACCTACGGGGATCTCCCGATCCAGTACCGCCCCGGCATGCTTCTCCACGGGCATGGATTCACCGGTCAGAGAAGCCTCGTTGATTTTGAGGTTGACACTCTCTACCAAGCGCATATCGGCCGGGACGTAGTTGCCCGCTTCCAGCAGGACGATGTCGCCCGGCACCACCTCCCGCGCTGGCACGGTGAGGGCGTGGCCATCGCGAATGACCTGGGCCGTGGGAGCGGCCATGCGCTGCAAAGCGCGTAGGGCGTTCTCCGCCTTGGACTCCTGGATGACGCCAATAACGGCATTGACGACCACGATGGCTATGATGGCTGCCGCATCAACGAACTCGCCGATGAAGATGGCGATGAGGGCGGCGGCGATGAGGATGAGGACCAGAAAGCTCTTGAGTTGGTCTATTAAGCGTTGCAGGAGGGTGGGACCAGGCACCTCCATCAACTCGTTAGGGCCGTGCGCGGCCAGGCGGTTGGCCGCCTCTTCGGCGCTCAGACCCAGGCGAAGGTGGGTCTGCAAACGCTCCACCACATCGTCAATGTGGTAGCTGTGGGCAGCAATGTCGGTTATTCTTTTCTCTTCCATGGCACCATTTCTTATTTGGTCTATTGGTCGCTTGGTCGCTTGGTCGCTTGGTCGCTTGGTCGCTTGGTCTGTTGGTCTCCTGGTCTATTGGTCTCCTGGTCTCCCTGTCTCCTTGTCCCCTTGTCCCCCTGTCTCTGTGGTGAATTTCGGGGGTATTCTACCACACCGTTCAGCGAAACGCAAGCCAGAGTGGGCAAAAGACTACTTGCCAATGGCCATGCCGGTGGGGTCTATCTCGTGCAGCAGGCGCTGTTCCTCCACCGTTGGTGGCCGGGTGACCTCTACCTTCTCTGGGACGAGAATCTCGAACGAGCTGTTGGCCTGGATGTCCTCCAGGGTGATACCCGGATGCCGGGCCAGGAGCTGCAAGCGCTTCGTCTGGGCGTCAAAGCCGTAGACGCCTAACTGGGTGATCACGCGATAGGGCCCGCTGCCGGTGGGGAGACCGGCTCGCTCCCGAGCGCCGGGGCCATCCAGGTAGCCCGGCGTGGTAATGAAATCCACCTTCTCCACGAAGCGGCGCTCATCCTGCCGCATGATGATGATCGTGCGCGGGCAGAAGGAGCCGATGTCGTTGGCCCCGCCGCTGCCGGGCAGGCGCACCTTAGGGAGCTCCCAGTCGCCGATCACGGTGGTGTTTATATTGCCGTATCTGTCAATCATGGCCGCGCCCAGGAAGCCGTAGTCCACGTAGCCCGCCTGGCCGGCGCTCATCACATCGTGCATGCTGGAGGCGGCCACGGCCTTGTAGAAGGTGCGGGCATCGCCCACCGAGATGGGCAGCACGGGCACCTGGGGGCCGACCCCACCGGCCTCGAAGATGATGAGCAGATTGGGGGCGTGCGTCCGCTGCGCCAGCATGGCGGCGATCATGGGCAGGCCCGTGCCCACGAAGACCGACTTCTTGTCCTCCAAAAGTCTGGCCGCCACGCAGGCCAGGAGCTCGGTTGGGGTGTACGTCGTGGCCTGTTCAGGCATGGCTTAGCTACCTCCCTTGTTCTTCAGCCAGGGCGCTTGCATCGGTTCCTGGAAATGCATCACCCGCTGCAGGTAGTTGAGCTTCTGGACGCCGCCCACCAGTTCCAAGTAGGCCGCAAAATCGCTGATGCCGAAGACGTATTTCTGAAAGTAAGCTTCCGTGCCCTCCGGCGTCTTGGACAGTTCCAGCCACTCGCCGATGTGTTCCTCATCGAAGAAGTAGAGATAAGGCATCTGGGTGGGATGTGCGCCGTAGGGCACTTCGCAAACGGCGTCTACGACGTAGAAGGGGATGGCGGTACGCCACGGCTCAGACCGTATCACCTCGTTGCTGATGACCTCTTCGGTGGTGACGATTACCCGCCGGGCGGCGCGGGCCAGCTCGAAATCCTCCACCAGGATGCCGTCAATCTGGGCGTTGCCGTACATGTCGCAGCGCGGCACGTGGAACATGGCCACGTCGGGATAGGCCGCTGGGATCAGGCAGACGGGCTTGCCGCTCCACGGATCCCGCACCACCTTGCACGAGCTGTGCTGCAAAGTGTCCGTGCCCAGCATGTTGCGGGAGGGGATGAAGGGGATGCCCATCATGCCCGCCAGGAAGCGCCACTGGTAGCCGGCATTGGAGATTTCGGCCACTACCTTGACCTGCCCTGTCTCCACGGCCCGGCGGCCCGCTGGCGAGAGCCCCCGCAACTCGTGGCCGAAGGTGTAGGCCACTTCCACCCGGTCCACGCAGCCCCCGCCGATGAGGATGTCCACGTCATGGACGGCGGTCTTGCCGGCCATGATCAGATGGCGCTTACGCTGGCGAATGATCTCGTACACCAGGGCCATGGGCACCCGCACGTGCCCGAAGCCGCCGCAGGCGACGAAATCGCCATCGTGCACGAACTGCGCCACGGCCTCCGGCACACTCAGGCGCTTGTCCCGCAGGTCACGAGACTTGTTCTCCGCGATCCACTGCCGGTTCTCGTCAGGATCGTGCCAGCCGATCAGCTCCCCCTGACCCTCCGCGATGATTTCCATGATTACAAACCTCCACTGTTGGCGTAGCCATAAAGAGGTCCGTCTGAGTGCTTATCCTAAAAGTCAGCAGAGGCGGCTCACACGCCCCGATACATTGCTACTTCATGAAACCAGAAATCGGGCAGAAAAGTATCTTCCGCTTTCGAGGGCAAAAAGCCGGGTTTTTCCGCGGCATAAGCGGGAATTTCCTTCAAAAAGCGGAAGCTACTTTTCACAGCCAAAAACCCGGCTTTTCTAGTTTCATGTACTTGCAAAGGTAGCGGGGGACGCCGCCGGAAGCCAGGCATGGGAGCCCGGCCAGCTATTTTTAGGATAGGCTCTGCTTGGCCCGAGAGCCAAAGGGGATTATACCACGCTTGCTGGCAATGTCAATATGGAGGACATGAAGGCTAGGGCCCCGTCAAAGTCCGTTCGTCTGTCATGCTGAACGCAGTGAAGCATCTCTATGGCGGCGTAGAGACCCTTCGCTGCCGCTCAGGGTGACAAATCCGTGTTGCTGTGAGCATCCAGCGCGACTTTGACAGGGCCCTACATGAAGGCTCTACGCACTTCCGCGTGAAGAATTCTACGCCGACTGCTGACTGTGTATATAAATGCAGACTCTCGTCAACTTTTGACAGATATGGCCTGTCGAATGGCAGAGCATTAGACGAATTTCAAGGGCCATTTCACGCTAAAGTGCGTAGAGCCCTCTTACAGTGATTGTTGACTCAGAGGGCATGCTTGTGTTATAATATTTACGACAACAAAGGTTCCGTATAATCGCGGCAGCGAGTATTCCCGAAGAGCCCGGTGCGAGAAAACTGCACGCCGGGATCTGTGCTGGGGCGCTTGGGTGACTGGCCGTCCTACCGCGATGGCTCACAGCGTTATAAACCATAGAGGTAATCACTTATGAAGAATTTGCTACATACGATGATTGTCTTAGCTGCTATTTTCCTGATCATCTCGGCAAACTCCTCAGCAACCAATTACGGCCAAAGAGACCTTGTGCTATCTTCAAGTCAGTCAGTTGGTCTGATAGTCGAGCCTGTGCGCGAATGGTACAGCATGACCACAGATTTCGATTCACTAGTAGGTGATTGGGTATTCCACTACGCCTTTGGTGTCCGGTGCGAGGGAGCTTTCTCAACGACTGTGACCTTGACTCACGACAATCCTCGCTTCGAACCATCATGGACCGCAGAAAGCATCCAATGTGGATCCATATACTTGTCCAGCTTTCGTTTTTCTCCGACTGAGGCGGGGATCACGACCGACAATGTAACCTTCTCCAGCGAACTGGGAACTGTTACAAAACGACTAATTGGGAATGGAGTAATAGAAGAAACACCTGAATACTGGATTGCGGACTTAGGTCCTGGAACTTCAGCCCAACGATTGGTATACGATAGCAAACGCGAGTTTTTATATATTGCCGACGCTGGCAATGACCAAGTTATTGTATTTTCCCCTAGCATCCAGGCAGTGCTGTCAAGAATTTCCGTTGGAGCAGATCCTCTTGGCCTAGCTATGACATCAGACCAGCAACGACTCTATGTCGTAAACTCAGGGATTATCCATCCTGGAGAATACTCCGTCTCCGTAATAGATTTGGATACATTGTCAGAGTTGTACAAGATTCTAATTCCCTCACTATATCCAGACCCTGATGAATACTGGGAATACCTATACACACCCTATGAAATCGCAATCGTTAGCGACACACTGGCCCTGCTTAGCAATGACCCGCCTGGCTTAGCTTCTGGTAGCCCTATCTATCAACTTGATTTACAAACCCAAGAAGTCGCACTAAGGACTGACATTGGTGGCCTCGGCTGTGTTGGTCAGCATTCACTGTTTCGGACAAGTCGCGATTTCATGGCGACTGGAATCGTGGGAGAGCCTGGGTCTTCGCCAACCTGCATTATTCGATATAATCAAGATACAGACGCCGCTATTAGTACCCTTGGTTCGCTCAAATCTAGACAAGTTTGGAGAATTGTGGTAAGCTCTCAGCATGAATGAGCAGCTTACCGTAATCAACGAACGAGTAGACGACATCCCCCTGTTAGTGGCCCACCTGGAGCA
>Ga0315268_10000420_pt1 | contig 49641 bp, 34 predicted proteins | sample C1_top_MG_FD_204535 | JGI IMG/M metagenome (GOLD analysis project Ga0315268, IMG submission 204535) | Sediment microbial communities from Yellowstone Lake, YNP, Wyoming, USA - C1_top | ecosystem: Environmental > Aquatic > Freshwater > Lake > Sediment | place: USA: Wyoming | collected 2017-08-01 | reverse complement strand
GCGTGAGCGAGTAGGCGGCGACGCCGTAGAGGCCTACGCAGGCGAGCAGTAGCGCCAACGCGCCGAAAAACGTCGAAAGCGTGGCGAACATGCGTTCGTCGCGGAGTGTGGCGTCCACCTGCTCGGTCATTGTGCGGACGTTGTAGACCACCAAGTTTTTGTCCAGCGCCTGAATTTCCTGCCGAATCAGTGACGCCATCGCCGCGGGCGCGCCCGCAGTGCGAACGTGAAGCACGAGCGCGCCGCTTTCAGGCACTTGCGCCATCGAGTGGAAGACGCTGGGGCGTGGGCGCTCGCGCAGGCTCCAATACTTCGAATCCTTCACCACGCCGATGATTTCGTACTTCCCGGCTGAGGCGGGGCCTTCGTCGCCAAACCTTCTGCCGATGGGATTCTGGCCCTGAAAATATTTTTGAACGAAAGCCTGGTTGACGATGGCGACCAATGGAGCGCCAGCGCGGTCCTGGGGGCCGAAGTCACGGCCGGCGAGAAGCGGGATGCCGGCAGTGGAGAAGAAGCCGGGGCTGACAACGTTGAAGGCGGCGTACTGATTTTCGTCGAGGGCATAACGATAGCCTTCAACCCAAAGGGTCTTCTGCCAACTGCCGCTGCCGAATAGTTTGCCCTCGGCAAGGGCGGCCGAGCGCACGCCAGGAATAGCACGGACGCGGTTGGTGAGCTCGTCGTAGAGAGCGGTGACGCGCTCGCCGCGAAAACGCGACTGGGTCGGATCAATCGTCAGCAGGAGGATGTGTTCAGTGTCGAAGCCGGAGTCGAGGGTCTGGAGATTGTGCAGGGTGCGGACGAAAAGCATGGCGCCAACGAGTAGCACGAGCGAGGCAGCCAACTGAACGACGAGCAGCGTGCGCGTGGGACGCAGGCGGAGGCGCCCGGCCCCGACAGCTCGCGGCGCTTCGCCTTTGAGCGCGGGATAGGGATCGAGCCGAGTGGCGCGCAAAGCCGGCAGCGTGCCGAACAGAATCCCCGTGAGAATGGCGACGGCGGCGGTGAAGGCCAGGATGCGCACGTCGAGATGGAAACGGACGGCAGCCGAGGGGTCAATCGGCAGGAAGCTCACAAGCAGGTCGTGTCCCCAAAAAGCGAAGAGAAGCCCGAGCAGGCCGCCGGCGAGGCTGAGCAGGACGCTTTCGGTGAGCAACTGGCGGCAGAGTCGCCCGCGGCCGGCGCCCAGCGCGAGGCGAACGCTGATTTCGCGCGTGCGCGCAGCAATGCGGCTGAGGAGAAGGTTCGCGACATTGAGGCAGGCAATCAACAACAACACGCCGACCGAAAGCATCAGCACGGGGACACGCTCCGAGAGAGTCACTTGCAGGTCCCAGGTGCCGGCGGCGGCGCGGTTCAGGTCGGCCTTCAGGCCCAGCCATTCCTGGCGGTCGCGCGGCGACCAATCCTTTATCGTGTCCTGCGCGGTTTCGAGCACCTGGCGAAGCGACACGGCCAGCTCGGCGCGCCCCTGCTCCAAAGAAACGCCGGGCTTCAGACGCCCCAGACAGTACGCGTAGTAAGGAGGCGGAAACACGGCGAGAGGGACAGTGACATCGGGGGCGGAAAGGCGGTCCACGCCAAAAAATTCGGGCGGAGTCACGCCAACGATGGTGAACGCACGGCCGTCGAGAAAGAGGGTCTTGCCCAACATCGATGGATCCTGCGCAAAGCGGCGTTTCCAAAAGGCGTAACTAAGGACCGCAACGGGTGGCACGGAGGGTTGGTCGTCAGCTTCCCCGATGATGCGCCCGAGAAAAGCGTTCACACCCAGCGTCGAGTAAAAAGAGCCGGAAACGAGCAGCGCGGGGACGCGCTCGGACTGGTCACCGAACTGGAGGTTCATCGGCTGCTTCGCATAGGTGAGAGCGGCGGAAAAACTTTGCCGGTTTTCGAGGAGGGAGCGGAACTCCGGAGTGAGGTTGGAAAACCGAGCGCCAGACGGCGAAACCAGGATGATCTGGACGAGCTCGCTAGGATTCGCGACCGGGAGCGGCTCGAGGCTCGCCTGGCTGAGCAGGCTGAAGATGGCGGTATTGGCACCGATGCCGAGCGCGAGGGAAAGAACCGCGACGAAGACAAAACCGGGAGAACGCCGCAGCACGCGCGCGCCGTAGCGAACATCCTGAATGAAATCTTCCAAGAAGCGGGTGCCGCGGGCGTCGCGGGAGGCTTCCTTGACCTGCTCGACACCGCCAAAGGCGCGCAGGGCGGCGTAGCGCGCATCCTGCGGAGTCATGCCACGGGCGATGTTCCGCGCGATTTGCTGTTCGAGGTGGAAACGCAGCTCGGCGTCGAGTTCGCCTTCCAGCCGTGATTTGCGGAAGAGGTTGCGAAGGAGATTTCGCAGCTCTGTCATTACAGGCTCCGAGAGCGGGCACAGCATGCTGTGCCCCTACAAAATCTGAAACCCTAGGACCACTCGCCCACCGCGGCGAGCAGCGTCCTACTCGTGGCGGAGCGTGTCGGCCAGGGCCAGATGGGCCGCACGATACGCTGGCAGCAGACCCGCCGCAAAGGCGGCACAACCGAGCGCAAGCGTTGCCAGGCCAAGGCTCGGCAAGTCGGTCGGAGTCAACTCGAAAAGGAACGTGCGCAGGACTCGGCTCGACGCCAGAAATGCACCAAGTCCGACGGCGCAGCCGATGAGGGTCAGCACTGCCACCTCGCGCATCACCAGCCAGTAAACGGAGCCGCGCGAGGCTCCCAGCACCATGCGCACGCCAATTTCCTTGGCGCGACGCGTCACGCTGAAACTGATGAGCCCAAAGATTCCGACCGCGCACAAGAGCCCGGCAAAGCCGGCGAAACAAAGCGAAAGAAGGGCGAGCATCCTGTCGCGATAAAGGGTGCGTGCGATTTGCTCGGCCACGGAGCCGAACTCAACGACGGGGATCGCGGGATTGATGCGCTTCAAGACAGCCCGCACTGTTTCGTGGGTGACTAGATTTTTTCCGGCAGCACGCAGGACGACCGTGGTCGAGTAAGCTCCACTTTGCTGGAGACGCGGGAGGAAGAGACTTGGTGTCACCGGAGACCGCAGAGTCCGAGTTTTGATGTCTTTCACGATGCCGACGACCTGCATATCGGGCTGCATGTATTGGTAGCCGACCAAGTGCCCGAGAGGATCGCGGGCGCCGAACAGAGCCCGTGCCAGAGACTCGTTCAACACCGCGACTTTGGACGCCCCGGCAATGTCCTGAGAGGTGAAGTCCCGACCGGCAACCAGGGGCAGGCCCAGCGTGCTGAAATACCCCGGGCCAACCACGGCCTCATCCACGAGCAACCCTTCCGCGCTGTCCTGTTCGGTAAGATCGCTGATCACCCAAGTTCCCCCGGAACCACCGGAAAGCGGCAAGTGGTTGGTCATGGATACGGCGCGCACGCCGGGGACTTCAGCCAACTGGCTGAGGACTTGCGCGAAGTAGGCATTCGCACGCGTACCGTCGTACCCAGCCTCGCTCGGGTCCACTGAAAAGCTGACCAAGTTGTCCACAGGAAATCCGGGATCCACAGCCATCAAGTTGATAAGACTGCGCGAGAGAAGAACCGATGAACACAGCAGAACCAGAGAGAGCGCCACCTGAATGACCAGCAATCCCCGCCGCCACGGCGAGGAGCGGGGCTGCCCGGTGAGCAATGCGCCGCTCTCGACCAGTGCGGGCAGGGCGGATTGCCGCGTGACCCGCAGGGCGGACGCGGCCCACATGCAAAGACCTGTGGCCAACGACATCGCCAGGATGAAAACAGCGGCGCGGCGATCCGGCGTCGCCGTAATCTCAGTCGGCAAGCTCTCGAGGCTGAGGACAACCGGCACCAAGCCGGCAGCCCACGTGGCGAAGAGCAGGCCGACACAACCTGCCGCCAAAGTCAGGAGCAGGCTTTCCACCAGACGCTCGCGGAGGAGCCGCCAACGCGTCGCGCCCAGTGCGAACCGGATGGCGGTTTCCCGTGCGCGGGCCGCACCCCGGGCCAGGAACAGGTTCGTGACGTTCCCGGCGGCGACCACCAGAACCAGAATCACCATGGCCATCGACAAGGCGAGCGGGATCGTCAGGTTACGGCTGAAAGCTGATTGTTGACTCGCCGCGTAGCCTCCCGGAAGCAAGACCACATGCTGGGTTGCAAGGAAGCCACGATCCTTCTCCGTCAGATGCCCCACGCGAGCGGAGGCCTCTGCCCGAAGCTGCTGATAAAGTGTCTCGGCCGCTGATTCCGCCTGCTTCAAGCTCACGCCAGGAGCCAGCCGCGCCATGAGCGTGAGGACACTGTATTCAGGAGAGTAGTACTTGAAGCCGCGCATGGGGCTGATTTCGTCCGCCATGGCGAGAGGCACAAAGAAGTCGGGCGAAGAACCTGACGTCGTACCCGTAAAACCCGCCGCGGAAACACCGACGACGGTAAAGGGGAAATTGTTCAGGCGGATGGTGCGATTCAGAATCGCAGGGTCGCCACCAAACTGCCGTTGCCAGAAACCGTGCGCGAGAACCACAACGGGGTGGCCGCCGGGAACGCGGTCGTCATCCGGCGTCAAGGTGCGCCCCAGAGCGGCCTTGACCCTAAGGACCTCGAAATAATTCCCGGTGACCAAGACTCCGTTGGTTTGGATGGCCTCGGCTCCGGCGAGCATGGCGGCACGTGCTCCCCGCTGGGCCAAGACGCCGCTGAACACATCAAGCCGGTCGCGAAAGGCCGTATACAGTGGAAAGGAGACACCGTAAATCATCTGCCCGCCTATCCCACGGCCGATGCCGCCTACGATGGCGCTCTTCGCCCCGGTGGGGACCAACGGTACGCTCAGGATTACGAGCTCGCTCGGGTTCTCAACTGGAAGGGGGCGAAAGACCACTTTGTCGAGCAGCGCGAAGATGGCCGCGTTGGCGCCCAGTGCCAGACCGAGCGTCGCAACGATCACAACCGTGAAGCCGGGCGACTTCAGGAGGATCCGGCACACGTAGCGAACGTCTTGGAAGAAATCTTCCAGAAAGCGGGTGCCGCGGGCGTCGCGGGAGGCTTCCTTGACCTGCTCGACACCGCCGAAAGCGCGCAGGGCGGCGAAGCGCGCTTCCTGTGGAGTCATGCCACGGGCGATGTTCTGCGCGATTTGCTGTTCGAGGTGGAAACGCAGTTCGTCGTCGAGTTCCGCTTCCTCGCGACCCCTGCGGAACAGCGAGCGGAACCACAGTGCGATTTGTTGCAGCCGGTGCATCGGCGTGATGCTGCTACGACGTTTCCAGGACCTGGGCAACAGCCGCGGAGAGGCGGTCCCAGTGCGCGGTTTCCTCCACAAGTTGCTTGCGGCCGGCGGGAGTCAGCCGGTAGAACTTGGCGCGGCGGTTGTTTTCAGAGGCGCCCCAGGAAGCGGCGATCCAGCCTCTTCGCTCCAAGCGATGCAAGGCGGGATAGAGCGAGCCTTGCTGGACCTGAAGCACATCGCCGGAAACCTGCTCGATGCGCTGGGCGATGCTCCAGCCGTGCATGGGCTCAAGGGAAACGGTGCGAAGAATCAGGAGATCGAGGGTGCCTTGCAGAAGCTCGGTGCGGACGGCCATGGCGGCTCCCCTAGACGTTCGACAACAGGATAGGCCCTCCTTGTAGAATGTCAAGGGGGAAAGAGCAGGGTGTAGGCGGCAAACACCCTGCCTGCTGTGTGCGTCACCGAGCCGTTCAGCGCGCGAGTCGTGGAGCTGCCGGGCGACGCTGCGCAAACACCCACTCGACAACAGCGGGCTCGGTGTAGGCCCACATAAACGCGTTGTGACCCACACCGGGATACTCGGTGTAGAGGGGATGTCCACCGGCTTTGAGGATGGCCTCAATCATGCGTCGCGAAGTCGCCACCGGCTCGACTTCGTCCGCATCGCCATGAAAGTTCCAGATGGGGATTCCTTTCACAGTGGCAGCGGTGGCGGGATCGGGCAGGCCGGACACGGGCACGGCCGCAGCAAAGAAGCCAGGGCGCTGGGCGATCATGTGCCATGTGCCGGCGCCGCCCATCGAATGTCCGGTGACGTAGATTCGTGCGGGATCGATGGGAAGTTCGGCCATCAGCTTGTCAATGATGTCGAAAGCCTGGCGCACGCCAGCCCCCAGGCCCGGACACAGCTTCGGACGCTGGCCCGGTTCGATCACCACGCACGGCCAGTTCACGTTGCTCTGCGGCGCCAGCACAAACGCCGGATGGCGTTGCTGATTTTCCGGGAGCGTCCACACCAGCCCGCCGAACATGTTCGCGCCCTGGAGTTGCGCCTGATTGTCGGCACCGCTCCCGGCTGCGCCGTGCAGAAAGACCACGAGCGGATACTTCCGGCCCGGCTCCAGCCGCTTCGGCTTGAAGAGGCGGTAGGGCATCACTTCGCCGAACGAAGTCGTGTGGGTGTAGGCCTCGAACTGCGCCGCGAGTTGCGGCGCAATCTTCTTGTGATTTTCGATCCAGGCAATTCGCGCGGCAGACCTCGGAGGCTCCGGCAGGAGCGCGGGCGTGGGTGTAAAAGGAGCTTTCTCTTGTGCGGCCAGGGAAAAGAATGCGACCGCCAAGAGGCCCGGAATCGCGGCAAAGAGCGGGAGGCGCCGGAGGTCAAGTGTGGATTTCATATTCGTCTCCAGGCGCGGCGCGGGGTGGGAGTGCGAGGAAGAGCTTCCCCCACGTTTCTCAGACACCTCAGAGTCGAGAAAGTTCCCGGCCGGGCACGTCGCTCGGAGAAGATGGAGCGGCCGCGCGGCCTAACTTTGTGGAATGGTGAAAACTAGTTCGGATAACGCTGGGCGGCGCGACGGATCAGGCGGAAATCCTGGATCCGAGTGGTCAGGACATGGTTCTCGAATTCCAGGAACAGCCCACGGGCCGCGACGATATCCTGTTTGATGGCGCTGCCGCCCCAAGTGCAGCCGTTGATCTTGGTGGTCCGGGGCGAAATCCCCTTGCGGTCAAACCATCCCCCGAAAACCAGGTAGAGGTCGTCCCCCAGCACCGTGATGGAATAAATGGAATTCTTGGTGCGGACGATCACCACATCACCGAAGGCGAGATCACACTTGCGCAACAGCTCGCGGGGGAGAGCCCGCTCGATGTCGCCTTGCATCGTGTAGATCCCGGTGTTCATGCGGCCTTCTATTCTATTGGACGCTCCTGCGCGGCGACTTGTTCCACCACCATTATGGTAGGACTGGCCCGGCGGCGTGTCAACGGAACAGCCGAAGGGGGTGTGGCGTCAGGGGAAAAGGACAGAGCGTCAACGTGAAATGGCCGGAAATCGGACGGTACAAGAACCGGGCGGAACGTAGTAGAGTGGCGGGGACAAACCGCGCCCCGAGGGCGCGTCCACCAGCCCGGATGCGAGGAGCGAGTCATGCCGGAAATCCGCCATAACATCATCACGCGCGAGTGGGTGATTATCGCGACCGAACGCGCCAAGCGCCCCGAACAGTTTGCGAAACCGAACGTGCGGCGCGCCCCGGTCGAACGTTTCGTGGCCACCTGCCCGCTGTGTCCCGGGAACGAAGATAAGACGCCGCCGGAAACGTACCGCGTCCCGCGCTCCAGCGATGGCGGGTGGCAGGTGCGCGTGGTGCCGAACAAATTCTCGGCGCTCGACGCCAAGGGCGACTTGGTGCGCAAGGCGGAGGGCCTCAAACGCACAATCACGGGCGTGGGCATCCACGAAGTCATCATCGAGACTCCCGAGCACAACAAAACGCTGGCGCTGCTCACGGAAGCGGAGATGGAACTGGTGATGGCGACTTACCGGCAACGGTACAACGCGGTGACGCTGGATTCGCGCGTCGCTCACGTGACCCTGTTCAAAAACCACGGTGAGCGCGCGGGGACGTCACTCGAGCACCCGCACTCGCAACTGGTGGGCACCCCGATCATCCCCCCGCAGGTGCGCGACCGGATGGAGCATGCACTGCGCTTTTACGATGAAACCGGGGACTGTATTTTCTGCGCGACGCTCGCCGACGAACTGGTGGACGACGTGCGCATCGTGGCGCAGTCGAACGACTTCGTGGCGTTCATACCCTACGCGGCACTCACTCCGTTCCACCTGTGGGTTTTCCCGCTGCGGCACTCGGCGACGTTTCTGGAAGCGACCGAGGCGGAAATGGCCGACCTGTCGCGCCTGCTGCGCAAGGTGCTGCGGAAAATCTACTTTGCTCTCGACAACCCCGATTTCAACCTGAGCCTGCGCACACCACCACGCGAAGCATGCGGGCTGAAATACTTCCACTGGTACCTGAGCATCATCCCGCGGGTGACGCGGGTGGCAGGATTTGAGATCGGGTCGGGAATGTTCATCAATACGGCGCTGCCGGAACAGAGCGCGGAGTTTTTGCGGCATGCGCCGACGGATCCATCATAAAGAAGTGATCAGTGGTCAGTGGACAGTGAACAGAGGGAAGAAGCGGAAGAGAACATCTGGTGCGGGGGCAAACGATGGCGGCAAAAAAAAGCGGCTGGGGAATGCGGTGGGCGGCCGGGCTGGTGGTGGTTGTGCTGGTGTCGGCGATCATGCTGGCGGGCCAGCAGAAGCAACAGCAGCCTGAAGTGCAGATTCCCATGACCGAAGAGCAGAAGCTGGAAGTCTTCGTCTCGGAAATGCTGGCGGCGTGGCAGATCGGAGATTTGGAACTGATGCACAAATATTACGCCGACGACGTGACCGTGGTGAGCGCGGCCGACGAGCCGCCGATCATCGGCTGGACGAGCTACGCGCAGGCCTACCTGCGTCAGCGGGAGCGCCTGGAGGGTATGGCGCGGCTGGAGAGGAGCAACTCCTATCTGACCGTGCGCGGGAACGTGGCCTGGATCACCTACCAGTGGGATTTTTCGGGGGTATCGCAGGGAGCAACAATCACCGCGCAGGGACACACCACCTTGGTGATGGAAAAGAGAGCCGGTAAGTGGCTGATCGTGCTGAACCACACGTCGGCAGCCGGGCAGCCGACGCAGCCCACCGCTCCGACGCAGCCGCCGAAACCCTGAGCTCGAAGTCAGGGCGGCCGGCGTGCGTGCGCGTCGCACCTAGAAGGTCTTCAATGCTTCCCAGAACCAGACCCCAATTGCGACCAGCAGCAGCACTCCCGAGAGCACTCCCAGAACCATAATCGGCTTGCTGAGTTTCTGGAGTCTGGCGATGAGCTGCAGCTGGTCCCGGGCCATGCGTTCTTCGCCCTTCTCGATGAAGAGCTGGTCTTCCTCTCTCATCCCCAGCACGCTTCGGTAGATGCACAGGATGATGAGGGCAACGGTGACGACGCCCCAGGCGATGAGCAGGTACAACAACGTGGGACCGATGTGGAACGTTTCCATCGGGTCCTCCGCCTCAACCGGTTTTCGTGCGGGCGCGAGCCAGACAAAAACTCAAGCCCCCGAACTACCGGGATTATACCACCGAGGGGAAGAAGGGGCAGGTTTCAGGAGTTAAGGGGTAGGGGGTTAGGGCGTATGCTCGCCCGTGTCACTTCCTGTCGCGGGGCGGGAAGCGGATGCCCCAGAAGTCGTCGCGGGGGTTAAGGATTTCGACGCCGACGTCGAACTTCCCTTCCTTGGCCTTCTCGGCGACCCAGACGACCCGAAACTTTTCGGTGTCCTGCGTGAAGTTGTTCATCAACTCCATCTGGGAGCCGTGCTTGAGTGGGACGGTGGTACGAATGAGTGCACCAAAACGGCTGACCACGACGGTTTCGGCGCTTTCGTTGAAGTGCTTGTTGTCGTGATCGATGGCGTAAATCTTGATGGGGACGCGAAGCAGAACGCGCTCGCCACGGCGGCGTTCACTCATTGGGGCTTGGGAACCCATGGGACACCTCTGAGAGTCTGCGCGGTTACTGTAGGCGGAGGCCGAGCAGGCGTCAATGAAAAGGTCAGCAGGCCGCGCTGGGTTTGCTATGATGCCGCGCCTGCGGATGTGTGCGAGGGAGGTAATGAGAATGCGAACACGAGTCTGTCTACTGGTGATTGCCTTGCTGGCGGGGATCAGCACCGCCGCACAGGAAAGCGCGTTCATCACACCGGAGATGTACCGCACGCTGGCGGGAGAAATATCCGGCGACACGGCCTTCGACCACCTGCGCTTCCTGACGCTGCACCACAGCGTCAACGGGGCCTCGCGCGGGTTCCGGGACAAGCTGCGGTGGATCGCGGAAAAGGCGAAGGAGGTCGGGCTCGAAGACGTGCGCATCATCGACGACCTGCCTTACCGCGGCGTGGCCTGGTCGCCGGTCGCGGCAGACCTGATCCTGACCAGCCCGGAGCGGCGGCGCATCATCAGCTTTTCGGAAGCCGCGGTGGCCATCGCCGACTACTCGCAAAACGGGACGTGGGAAGGCGAACTGGTGGACGTCGGTGCGGGCACGCGCGACGCCGACTACGAAGGCAAAGACGTCAAAGGAAAAATCGTGCTGGCCAGCGGTCCGGCGCCAGCGGTGATGGACCGGGCAGTGTGGCAGCGCGGCGCGCTCGGCATCGTCTGGTACAACCCCGACTTCACGCACCCCGACCAGGTACGCTGGATCAGCCTGAATTCGCGCCCGCCGGAAGCCAAACAGAACACATTTGCGTTTTCCATTTCGCACCGCGCGGGGACGGAGTTGAAGCAGCGCCTGGCCCGTTCGGCAAGCTCAGGACCTGCGGCAGCGCGCCCGGCAGCGGGCGGGCAGACACAGCCCGGAGAGAAAATCACCGCGCGGGCGACGGTGCAGGTGTCGATTGAAGAAAACCCGAAGCAGTGGATGGTGGAAGGCTGGATCCGCGGGAGCAGAATCCACGACCAGCAAATTGTGCTCACCGCGCACGGGCAGGAAGAAAAATACTCGGCGAACGACGATAATTCGGGCTGCGCGAACCTGCTCGAGATCGGCCGGGCGCTGGTGACACTGATCCGCGAGAAGAAAATTCCGCCGCCGACGCGGGACATCCGGTTCTGGTGGACGAACGAACTGAATTCCGAGTACGTCTACCTGGAGATGCATCCGGAGGAGCGGGCGAAGCTGCTGGTGGATCTGAACCAGGACATGGTCGGGGCGAAGCAGTCGGCGGGGTCGCGCATCCAGTTGATCACGCGGCTGCCGCACTCGCGCGCGAACTATCTGGACACGGTCGTCGAAAGCATCGCAACAATGGTGATGCGCGGCAACACGGCGTACCTGGCGGCAGGACAGGCCGGGACGCCAACGCCCTATAGCCGGCCGATCCTCTCGCGCTTCGGGACGCGCGAACGCTACGGCGCGGAAATCGTGCCGTATTTCAACAACACCGATCACCACGCCTTCAACGACGCGGCGATCGGCGTCCCCGGCATCACCCTGACCAACTGGCCGGATGAATACATCCACTCGACTGACGATGACCTGTGGCAGATCGACGCAACGCAACTGGCCAGGAATGCATTCCTCGTGGCGGCCACGGCGAATTACCTGGCGAACGTGGACGCCAACGGCGCGGCGGTGCTGGCGGCCGAAGTGCACGCGAGCGCGCGCAGCGGATTGGGGGAAGCGTTTGCGCGGGCGAGCAAGATGCTCGCGGTGGCGGCGCCCGCCGAGCGAGCCGCAGTCTATCAGGACGGCATCAACCTGATTGACCAGACGGCGCAGCGGATGAGCGTAACGCTCGATTCGGTGCGCGTGTTCGAGCCCGGCGAAGGAGTCACGGGGCAGATTGAGGCGTTCAAGCAAGGCATCCTGCAGTCGGCAGGCGCGCTCTACGTGGCGTTGAGCGACACCTACTGGGCGCTCGCGGGCCAAGCGCCGCCGGTGCCGCAACTCTCCGAAGCAGAGAAAGAGATGGGGCGCAAGGTGCCGGTGCTGGCCGCAACTCCGGCGGAACTCCGCGAAAAACGCGGCGACATCAACACCCAGGGCCTGCATGGGTTGATGGCGTTCGAGGTGATGAATTTTGCGGATGGGCGCCGCACCTACCTGGATATTTACCGCGCGGTGCGCGCCGAGGCGCAATTGGCCGGGGCGTGGTACTACGGCACCGTGAGCGCGAAGCAGGTCAGCGACCTGCTGGACGCGGCAGTGAAGGCGGGGGTTGTGAAGCTTAAGTAGGACAGACCTCCAAGTCTGTCCATGCCGACGCGGTGAAGCGGACAGGTCTGGAGACCTGTCCTACCCCTAATTTGACAAAGGGGCGGGCTGAGCGCACAATGATTTTCCTCGCTGGATGCCGCTGGCTGCGCCGAAGTGGCGGAATTGGCAGACGCGCTAGCTTCAGGAGCTAGTGCCCTCACGGGCGTGGAGGTTCGAGTCCTCTCTTCGGCACCAGTTTTTGATTGAATTCCCGGATGGCTGATTGCCGGGTCGTCACCAGGCGTAATTTCCCCATCTGAATGACAATTATCCGAGTTGCTGCTAAAAGTGAGGCTGCAGGTTTGCCCTCAGAACAATGACGCCGAAGCTGCTAACGGATTATCTGGAGCGATTCCATGCCTATGGCGCGAAGGAAATCGCCTACGTGCAGAGGCGCGGATACCGGACTGCGCGCTGGAGTTACCCTCAGGTCGCAGAGGCAGCGTGGCGGTTTGCGCGGGAATTGGAGTCGCGCGGAATCGGCGCCAACGACCGCGTGATGATCTGGGGGGAAGACTGCGCCGAGTGGGTGGCGGCGTTTTTTGGCTGCCTGCTGCGCGGGGCGGTGGTGGTGCCGATGGACCAGATCGCGACGACCGACTTCGCGCGGCGCGTGGCGCAGCAAGTGGACGCGAAGTTGCTCGTGTGCTCGCGCGAGCACGCGGGGCTGGATGCATCGCTGCCGGAAGTCGAACTCGAAACCCTGGTGGAAACGATCGCGGAGCACAGCGCGGCGCCCTATCCGCAGGTGCCGGTCGAGCCAACGCATCCGGTGGAGATTGTCTTCACCTCGGGCACAACCGCGGAGCCGAAGGGCGTGGTGCTCTCGCACCGCAACATCTTGGTGAACCTGGTGCCCATCGGCACGGAGATCGACAACTATCGCGTCTACGGCCGCATCTTCCACCCGTTGCGGTTTCTGAACTTGCTGCCGCTGAGCCATGTGTTCGGGCAATTCATGGGCGTATTCATCCCGCAACTTCTGCCCGGCGTGGTGATTTTTCAGGAGACACTGAATCCGTCCGAGACAATCCGGTCCATTAAGCGCGAGCGCGTCTCGGTGGTGGTGACCGTACCGCGGCTGCTCGAAACCCTGCGCGCGAAAATCGAGCGCGACCTCGAAGCCGCGGGCGAAATGGACCGCTTCCGGCGGCACTTCAACGTCTGCGCGAAGGAACGCTTCTGGTGGCGCTGGTGGCGCTTCCGGAAGATTCACCGGCAATTCGGCTGGAAGTTCTGGGCGTTCATCTCCGGCGGCGCGGCGCTGGATGCGGAAACGGAAGAATTCTGGCGGCGGCTGGGATTCGTGGTCATCCAAGGCTACGGGCTCACCGAGACGACGTCGCTCATCAGCGTGAATCATCCCTTCAAGCTGGCGCGCGGCTCCATCGGCACAGTGCTGCCCGGGCGCGAAATCAAACTGTCCGAGACCGGCGAAATCCTGGTGCGCGGGGAAAGCGTCGCCGCAGGCTACTGGGTAGGGAAAGAGCTGCAAGCGGTGCGCGGCGAGGAAGGCTGGTTCCGCACGGGCGACCTCGGCGAAATGGACGCCGCGGGAAACCTGTTCTTCAAGGGGCGCGCGAAAAGCGTCATCGTTACGCCGGAGGGGCTGAACGTCTATCCGGAAGACTTGGAAGCAGCGCTGCGGCGACAGCCCGAGGTGCGCGACTGCGTGGTGATTGGGCTGGCGCGCGAGAAAAACGCCGTTCCCTGTGCCGTGCTGCTTTTGCAGGGGGGCGCAGACGAAGCGGGTGCGGAAGCAGCGGTGAGGCGCGCGAACGAATCGCTGGCCGAATTCCAGCACATGCGGCAGTGGTACGTCTGGCCGGAAGAAGATTTCCCGCGTACCTCGACCCAGAAACCGCGCGCAGCCGTAATCCAAGAGTTTGTCACGGCAAAACTTTCAGGCGAGGAGAAAGCGCCGCCCGCCGCCGGGGCGCTGGGCGAACTGATCGCCAAAGTCACCGGCCGCGCGCCGGGCGCGCTGCCGGCGGACGCGGGGCTGGCGACGGATCTGAACCTGAGCTCGGTGGAACGCGTTGAGCTGATGAGCGCGATTGAAGACCGTTACCAGATTGATTTGAACGAGGCAGAATTTACGGCGGCGACCACGCTCGGCAAACTTGAACAGATGGTTCGAACCGGCAGCGGCGCCGTTGAGCGGGTGAGTTTTCACTACGCCCGCTGGCCGCATCGCGCCTGGATGAAGCCGCTGCGGATGGTCGCCTATTACACGGTGCTGTGGCCGCTGACGATGATATTGTGCCGGCCGCGCGTCGCCGGCCGCGAACACCTGCGCGATCTCCGCGGACCGGTCATCGTCATTTCGAATCACATCACCTATCTTGACATCGGCTTCGTGCTGGCGGCGCTGCCGCCGCGAGTTCGACGCAACCTGGCCGTGGCCATGGAAGGCGAACGCTTGGAAGCGATGCGGCGCGGTGCGGGTGGAACTTGGGTCGAACGCTGGAAGAACAAATTCTGGTACTTCCTCACCGCCGGATTGCTGCGCGCGTTTCCGCTGCCCGCGCGTGCGGGATTCCGCGAAAGCTTCGCGTTCATGGGCGAGCTGGTGGACAGGAAAACGAACCTGCTGGTTTTTCCCGAGGGCATGCGCACGCGCAACGGCAAGCTGAACGCGTTTCGCGCCGGCATCGGGATGCTGGTGAACAATCTGAGCATCCCCGTGGTGCCGCTGCGCATTGACGGGCTGTTCCCGTTGAAAGTGGCGCACCAGGCGTGGGCGCCGGCGGGCATGGTGAGCGTCACGATTGGCCCGCCGGTGCGCTTCGCGCCGGGGACCGAGGCGGAGGAAATAAGGCGTGAGCTGGAGCGGGTGGTGGCAGGGTTAAGAAGTTGAAGAGTGGAAGAACAGAGCGGGCGCAGCATGCTGCGCCCCTACGACTGAAATAGGGGCTGCGCTTTGAAAAAGGTCGTTGAGCGAGAGAGGAACAAAACGTACTACCGGATCCTGCACACGCCGATTTGGATCTGGGTGTTTTTCGTTTTGCCCGGGCATTTGACGCACGACCTGTACGTGCACGGGCCGGATCGGCGCCATGCCCTCTGGCTGGCGGTGGTCATCGCGGTAGTGCTTTGGCGCGGGTATGTGGGGCGGCTGCCGGGCGTCGAGTTTCGCCCGTACGTCACACACTACGGGATGGACCAATCGAACTTGTGGTACCGCGTAGTGTGCTACTCCGCGGCATGGATCGATTTGCTGGTGCCGTTCATGCTGAACCTGGCGGGGCTGGTGATCGCCGTGGCCACCGGCGAATGGAGGATGGCGGAGCTCTACCGGTGGCTCTACTACCCGCTGGCAGGAGCGGTTGTGCTGGCGACGGCCCTGAACCTGACGCCGCGGGCAAAGCGGTCGGTGAAGTACGAAGGCGTCGAGCGCGGCTGGTTCTACGTGGCCATCTGGACCGTGGTGCCCTCGCAATCGGCGGGCTGGGCGATGTGGCGGCTGGGAAAATATTTCGACGTGGAACGCCAGGTGTTGAACGAGGCGCGGCTGGCCGTGTTTGTGGCAGTGGCGGCGGTGTTTTTTACGCTGACGGTCCTGGGCCGGCTGCCACGCACGCGAAGGGATTACGAGTTGGGGGAAGAGGTCAGTGGCGGAGTGTAGGGAAAGAAAAAGGGAGGCGACCCAGGTCAGCTCGCCTCCCTTTTCTTGTCCCCAGCGTGGGACCGTTCCCGGCTCTGTCGAGCCCCGAAGGCTCAAGGCAGGCCGGGCAATTAGCGTCTTCCGATTCATTAAACCCGCGGTGCGCGAAAATGTTGCGGGAAACCGACCACTGAGAGAGCTGAAGTAGGGGCGCAGCATGCAGCGCCCCAACCGGCAACCTTCGCGCATGAATGGGGCCAACTAATGGGCAGGCACGAAGAAATAAGCGAACTGGACGTGGTGCACTTCCTCGCGCGCGTGGGGAGGGCGTCGAGCGTCCGCGAAATCGCAGAGCAGCTCGAGCTTCGCCACCGGGGACGCCGCGCGCTGCACAAAATCATCGAAAAACTCGCCCGTAAGGGCGAGATTGTCGACACCGGCAGCGGACGCTATTCCCTGCCGGGACGCAAGCCGAAGGCTGCTCCTGCCGAAACCAAGCCGGCGACATCGCGCAGACCTGATCCCAACCTGATCACCGGGCGGATCGTGGCGCACCGCGACGGCTACGGTTTTGTCGTACCCGAAAAACCCGTTCCGGGGATGGAAGGCGATTTGTTCATCGGGCGCGACCGCATAGGCGAGGCGATGCATGGCGACGTCGTCGCGGCGCGGATCGAGCGGCGACGCGCGGACGGGCGCGCCGAAGGGCGCGTGGTGCAGATTGTGAAGCGGGCCCACCCGACCGTCGTGGGCGCTTTCCATTACGGCGAGCGCGGGAATTACGTCACGCCCTACGACACGCGCCTGGCGCACGACATTCTGATACCGCCGGGGCAGGAACTTACGCCCTCGCTGCGCAAAGAACACGGTGCCGCGCCGGCGACGGCGCGCAGGCGTATGCGGCTGGCGGAATTGAGTGACGCGGTCGTAAACGTGGAGCTGACGCGCTTCCCTTCTCACCACGCGGGCCCGGAAGGACGCGTCGTGGAAATTCTGGGAAGGCAGGGCGATTTTGCGGTCGATGTCGAAATCATCATTCGCAAGCACCATTTGCCGCACGAGTTCCCCGACGACGTGCAAGCCCAGGCGCACGCGACCCCGCAGCAGGTGCGGGAGAGCGATGCGGTTGCGCCTGGGCGCGAGGATTTTCGTCACCTGCCGATTGTGACCATTGACGGCGAGACCGCGAAGGACTTCGACGACGCCGTGCACGTGGTGCGTCGCGCGGGCGGGCGCTACCAGTTGCAAGTGCACATCGCCGATGTGGCCCACTACGTCGCGCGCGCCTCGGCGCTCGACCGTGAAGCGCGGGTGCGAGGCACTTCGGTTTACTTCCCCGACCGCGCCGTGCCGATGCTGCCCGAGGCGCTCTCGAACAACATCTGCTCGCTGAACCCGAAGGTGGACCGGCTGGTAATGAGCGTACTGATGGAATTCGACGCGCATGGCGCAATCGAGAGCGCTCGTTTCACGCCCGGGGTGATTCGTTCGGTCGAACGGATGACCTATACGAACGTGAACAAAGTGCTGGAGAGCGATCCGGAGATGTCGCGGCGCTACGCGGCGCTCGCAGACAATTTCCGGCTGATGCGCGAGCTGGCGCTTCTGTTAAATGCGAAGCGCGCCCGCCGCGGTTCGATTGATTTCGACCTGCCCGAGCCGATGATTGAGTTCGACGAGCTGGGGCGAATGGTGAGAATCGTGCGCAGCGAACGCAATATCGCGCACCGCATCATCGAAGAGTTCATGCTGGCCGCGAACGAGGCAGTGGCCAGCTACCTGGAAGGCCGCGGGCTCGGGTCGCTCCACCGCGTCCACGAGAAACCCGACACGAAGAAAGTCCTCGAGTTCGAAGAGTTGGCGCGGGCCTTCGGGTACACGCTCGGCGTCGCCGACCTGAGCGAGAAGCGGCTGCCGGTGAAACACGCCAAAGTGCGCGACGCTTCGGGCCGCGCGCGGGTGAAGCAGATGACCGTCGCGCTGCCGGGGTCCATGGAGCTCGACATTCGGCCGCAACACTACCAACGACTGACGCAGAAGCTGGCAGGCAAACCTGAAGAGCGCATCCTTTCTTACTTGATGCTGCGGTCGCTGAAACAGGCACGGTACGCGGCCGAGCCGCTTGGGCATTTCGCGCTGGGCGCGGCCGAATACACGCACTTCACCTCGCCCATCCGGCGCTACCCCGACCTGATTGTTCATCGCGTGCTGAAATGGGCGCTGGAAAACCCGGAAGTAAGGACGTCAGGAGGTAAGGAAGCAAAGAAAACCGAAAAACATGAACTGGGAGGGCCGTACCGTAAGGTGGAGCTGGAGGAAATGGCGGAGGAGTCGTCGGAAGCGGAACGCCGCGCCGATACCGCCGAGCGCGAATTGATGGACTGGAAAACGGCCCGATTCATGGAACAGCACCTGGGCGAGGAATACGACGCGCTGGTCATCTCCGTGCAGAAATTCGGGTTTTTCGTTGAACTGCTAGAGATTTTCGTCGAAGGGCTGGTGCCCATCGAAACGCTGGAGGAAGTTGTCGGGGATCGCTGCTCCTACCGCGAGCGCGATCGTGCGATCGTGACCGCGCGCGGCCGCGCCGCGTTCCGGCTCGGCGACTGCGTGCGCGTTCGCGCCGACCGCATCGATTACGGCCGAATGCGCGTTGAATTTTCACTGGTGGGCAGAGGCTGACCCGAGCCTGCGGGGCCATGCAGATGGGTGAGATCCTTCGCCCCGACAGAAAGTGTCGGGTCTCAGGATGACAACCCAAAGAGCGGCCTTTTCAGGCGATGGCAGATTACGGTATCTTCGAACAACCTTTGCGAGGTGAGATGATGGCTGTTCGCAAATGCCCGCATTGCCTGGCTGTGATTCCCGCGCCGCAAGTGGTGGCTTACACCGATGGGATTGATTGTCCCGGCTGCAAGGCGCGATTGGAGGTCGCCACGGCGAGCCGTTTTCTGGCCACTGCGACCGGGCTGCTCGCTGCGATTGTGGTGTGGCGGCTGTCGCCCCCGGGCGCAGGAACCTACGGTTGGGTGCTGCCGGTGGTCTATGCGATTTTCGCCTACAGCTTGATCGCCCCGCTGATGTTGATGGCCTTCGCCGACCTGCGGAACCGGCCGCCCGAGCCGGTGGCGGAGCCTGTGCATTCGGCCGGCTCCAGTCACGGCGGCCACCACTGAACATTCATCCCTCCAAGGCAGGGTCACACAAACCGAGGTCAGCCCGGCGCTACATCCGGCTCCTGCAATCAAGTACGGCTAAGCCGTTCGTACTATTGACTGCGTTGTGTGAGTCGCCGAAACTGACCGCATCATGTCGCGGTTTGCGGGTCTGCTCGAGAAACGGGTCGAAGTGGTCTATCGCGCGGGCGACATCCATCTCCCGGTGACCGCCACGCTTGTCGGCGACTCGGGCAAATCCATCTTCCTCGAAGAACGAATCCTGCATAACAAAAAAGTGAGAACTTTCCGCTGGGAAATTCCTTACCCGTGCATCCTGCGCATCCAGGAACTGGCCGCCGCGCTGGGGGCAGAACCCGCGGCTGCAGACGCGCCGGAGCAGGACGCGGCCGGAGTGGCAGCAGAAGCCCTCGGGCTCCGGGAATCCTCAGAAAAAGCGTAGAGCACAGTGCGGCCGCTCCTCCTTCTGCACCTGAACCACAAAACGGGCGCAGCAAGCAGCGCCCCTACCTCCATTCCTGTAACTTGGCAGCGGACTCTTCCCGCACGGGTGCGAAGCCGTTAGTATGGCTGCGTTCTGATACGCACTGGAGGCGAAAAATGAAACCTTCCGTTGGATTCATCGGGCAGGGATTGATGGGCAAGCCGATGGCGCTGAACTTGGTGAAAAACGGCTTTGCGGTGACGGTGTGGAACCGCACGCGGGCGCACGCGGATGAGGCGGTGGCCGCGGGGGCGCGTTGGGCGAATTCGGCGCGCGAGGCCGCCGCCGCAGCCGACGTGCTGATTACCATCGTCAGCGACCCGCCGGCGCTTGAAGAAGTGCTGTGGGGCGCGAACGGCGCGCTCGCCGGACTCCGCCGCAGCCCCGACAAGTCGGGGCAAGGCACCACGCTGGTCGATTCGAGCACGGTATCTCCGGCGCTGGCGCGGCGGATTGCCGCGGCGTGCGCAGAGCGCGGCGTGACTTTTCTGGACGCGCCGGTGACCGGCGGCACCTGGGGCGCGGAGAAAGGCGAACTCGTGTTCATGGTCGGCGGCGATGCGGAGGTGCTCCAGCGCGTCGAGCCGGTGCTCGCAGCGATGGGCAAGCGCTGGTTCCTCTTGGGGCCGAATGGCGCGGGACAAACCGTCAAGCTGGCGATGAATCTGATTCTGGCGCTCGAAGTGGACGCGCTGGCCGAAGCGCTCGCGCTGGTCACCGGCGCGGGCGTGCGCGCTGAACGCTTGATCGAAGTGCTGCAATCGAGCATGGCGCGCGCGGCCGTGCTCGACATCAAGGCGCCGATGATTTTGCAGCGGCAGTACACGCCGTCTTTTCCCCTGCGGCTGATGCACAAGGACCTGGGGCTGGCGCTGGAACTCGCGAATCAGATCGGCGTGCCGCTGCCCGCTACCGCCGCAGCGCGCGAAACCTACAACGCGGTCAAAGGTGAGGCGAAGGAAGACGTGGACTACGCCGCTGTCGCACGGTTCTGGCAGAAAGACTGACCCTTCGGTCTCCCGCCACAACGGAACCGCCCGGAATCTTCTTGCCTGAAAGGTAAGCCAAATTAGACATTGACTTACCAAATGAAGTATGGCATACTTTGTGCGGTCGGTATCCCATGGGAGGGGCCATGAAGACCGAAGTCTCCACCGTGACAACCAAAGGGCAGCTGGTGATTCCGTCCAAACTGCGGCGGAAGTATGGCATCCGGAAGGGGACGCGCGTCGCCTTCACGGAGCAGGAGGGGCGGCTCGTTCTCCAGCCTCTCACACGGGAATTCATTGATAGTCTGTGCGGCTGGCTCAAGGGCAGCAAAGCTCTCGAGTACCTGCTGGAAGAGCGCAAGAAGGATCGTGAGCTGTGAAGCGCGTCGTGTTGGATGCCAGCGCCTTGATGACTTTCTTTCTGGGGCGTCCCGGGGCGGAGAAAGTGAAGGAACTTCTCACTGCCGCAGCGGAGGGGAAAAAAGAATTGCTCATCAGCGCAGTGAATTGGGGCGAGGTGTATTACTCAATCTGGCGCGACAGGGGCCGGGCGGACGCCGAGAGGGCAATCGCCTGTATCGCACAACTTGAGATAGAGGTTGTTGCTGCCGATATGGCGCTGGCCAAGGTCGCTGCTGAATTTCGGGTCGAACACAAGCTTCCCTACGCCGACAGCTTCGCCGCGGCACTGGCGCATGAGCGCAAAGCAATTCTTGTTACTTCAGATTCCTACTTCGCCGCAGTTCAAGAGCAGATCGGGCTTCTTATGATCTGAAGCGCCGCGGTGAGAGACGCTGAGGAGGAACAAAATGGAATCTCAAGTTGGTGGTCTCGTAGGCGGTGACGATTTCCGGTTTGTGACCGGGGCTGCGATGCTCAAGAGGTTGGGGTCGGAGCAACTGAGAGACGAGATAACTGCAGTCATGGAATTAGTTAAAAACGCCTACGATGCCGACGCAACCAGTGTGACTATCGAACTCAGAGAAGAGAGGAGCCCTGTCCTCCAGCGGAGGCGTCTGGGACAAAAAGGCGTTGGCAGGTTTGCGGCGGAGAAACTTGGGCAACAACTGATCCTCCGGACGCGTTCCTCCGGTCAGGCTGAAGTGCTTCAACTTAGGTTCAATTGGGAAGGGCTCAGCGGCGATCGCGAACTGGCTGACTACCATTTTCCCATTAAGCACAAGAAACCAGAGCCGTTCGAGCCTCTGCAAGGGACACGGCTTGAGATCCGTGGACTTAGGGTTCGCTGGACAAGAACCAGAGCCGAGAAACTTCGTGCGCAGTTGTCGAATCTCATTGATCCCGAGTCAACCTCCACGGATTTCAAGATTCAGTTCGTCACACCATGGCGAGATTTAAACGGTGTCCTTCAGAATCCACTTCCTGGAAACGAAACTCACCGCCTTCAGTTCGCGCTTTCCGAAACTGGAGTTGAAACCATCTGCCAGTTTAGTTAAGGAGATGAGAAGAAGCTGGAGAGGCAAGTGGAGCCTCCGGTTTTTGGCCCCGTGCGTGGGATTCTCCGGTACTTCGGCCAAGGCCTGAGGACAGTGGAGCGGGGGCGTGGCGTTGATCCCGAGGTGGATTGGAACGTGGGAGTTCGAGTCTTTCGCGACGGCTGTCGTGTCAGGCCCTATGGTGAGCCTGGCCACGAGGGCGATTGGCTTCAAATCTACCGGGCGCGCTACCTTCGCGGCAGCCGCTTTCGTCTAAAGCCACACCACCTAGAGGGGACGGTTCACATCTCCAAAGACAAGAATCCGGGACTGAGGGACACGACGAGTCGCGAAGGCCTGACTGGCGATGAAGGCTTCCAAGCCTTCGTCAGATATATCCAGGAAAAGGTCGCCGAGCTGTCAGAAATCGTGAGAGTGGAAGAGCAAATAGAGGAACGACACCAAATCCGCGAGCGGTACCAGAAAGCACTGACCCCCCTTTCAGAGGGGCTAAATCAAGTACGAAGCGAGGAATATCGATCGGCGGTGGAGACTGCAGACAAGCAAGCGAAAAGGTCGATAACTGGAATACAAGTAGTTCCCGAAATTCGGAATGCGCATTGGGAGTGCCTAGACTGCCATGATGGTTGGAAGGCCCCCAGGGAACTTACACCAACGAAATGCCGCGAGTATTCTGTTGCTCGCGATGGAAAACCGACGCACAAGCCCGGTTGTGGAAGCACGAACATAAGGAGAAAGGAAAACGTGCCGCGAAACAATCCGCCAAGCGCAGATGTGCGTGATCTGCTTGAGGATGCAATGGCGGGAGTACCGGCATATGTGGGTGGAATTCAATTGCGGCCAATCATTGACTGGGAGATGGGCGAGAAGGATGTCGAAGCAGAGGTGCGCCCCGAAAAGCGTGAACTCGCGATCAATGGTAGACACCCAGCTTTCAAGGCAGCAGATCGCCTTGATGGCAAAGAAACATCAGAGGGGACCGATTTCGAGTCGCTCAGAGCTGTTGCCGGGCTCACGATTCATATCATTGACGCCGCCTCTCAAGCCTGGGGCCGATGGCACTATCAAACAGCAGGTGGAAGATTCGACAGGTTCCTAGAGAGCTATGCGGCACTGAAGGAAGCATGCCTGTCGAAACTTTCGCCCGTCACGATTGAGGCTTCGTGATCCACCGTCTCTGAGAATCGTCGGCACCGCTAGGGTTCGGCGGACGGTGGGAAGAAGCACATCGGCAGATCGCGCGAAGTGCGTAGCCCCGCCGGGGCATCGAGAATTGCCGGGATGCAATTGACCACGACCGACGCGGTGGCGATGTCGCCGTGGGTGCCGCCGGGAATGGTCAGCTTGATTTCGGGCAGGCCCTTCAGCTCAACCGTGTCGTAGGAATCCTTCGCGCCGACGTACATCTGCAATTCCATGTAAATCTTTTCCTGGCCCTTGCAGGTGCCGCGGGCGATCTGGTGCACGCCAGCCACCTGTCCGGGTTGGACCTCAAGGAATTGGGTCACGACGCGCTCATCCGCAATTTTCGGCTCGATGGCTTCGGAGATCTCGTCCACGCCGAGGCCGAGCGCGTCGGAGACCATCGCGACCGACTCGGGCAGGCCGTGGTGCTTGATGATGCCGGCTTCGACTTGACGGCGGAATTCTTCGGGCGTCATCCCCGCGCCGATTTTTTTCTGCAAGGGCAGGCGTCGCTTGGAGGCGTCGACGATACGCACGGCGCGCGCGGAATCCACACGCTGCGAAACGCTCGCCAGGGTGAGCACCAGCTTGTCCATCACGAAGCCGGGGTTCACGCCGGTGCCGACCAGCGCGACGCCCCAATCCTTGGCGGTCTGGTCGAGGCGCTTGGCGATTTCGGGCGACTTGCGGAAGGGGTAGGCCAACTCTTCGGTCGTGGAGACAATACAGCAGCCGGCTTCCAGGCACTCGAGCAACTGGTCTTCGACGTCCTTTAGATAAGATGAAGTGCAGTGCACAACGACGTCGGCTTTCTGTCCCAGTGCCGTGCCGGCATGGTCGGTGACCGCGATGCCCCAGGGAGCGTCCGGCGCGCCGACCAACTCACCCAGATCGCGCCCCGCTTTCGAGGGATCCTTATCAATTGCGCCTACGATTTCCACCGCCTGCTTTTCGCGCATCAGGCGCACGATGCCCGCGCCGATGGGTCCCACCCCATACTGGATCACACGAATCTTCTTTTTCACTCTGGACTCCGTTTCTGCGGGCGTGGCAGGAACAAGCTTTGGGCCGCCCTCCCTGACCCCAACCGCGGGCGAAAGACAGCAGATATCATACACTAGCCGGTTTGTTCAACCGGAATGCATCAAAGTGGGAGACGGCGCGACACGTTGAGATCCTTCGCCCCGATCCAAACCATCGGGACTCAGGATGACAAAAGGAAAGCGGGTTTTTCAACCGGAATGCGGCGGGACGGCGCAGCCAGGAGTGGCTGCGCCACAGCTTGCCTGTGGCTGAGGGCATGGGCATAATCAGGCATTCCGAGGGGGCGCGATGCGTCGCGAGAAATTGAGCGAAGCGGAAATTGCCGCGCAACTGGCCAAGCTGCCCGGATGGAACGTTGTGGGCGGCAAACTGCACCGCGAATTCGTCTGCAAAGATTTTGTCGAAGCCTTCGGAAAAATGGCCAGCGTGGCGCTCGAAGCCGAAAAGATGGACCATCACCCGGACTGGTCGAACGTGTGGAACATCGTCACCGTGGACCTGATGACCCACAGCGCCGGCGGGCTGACCGCGCTCGACTTTGAGCTGGCGCGAAAGATTACGAAGATTTTCGGCGGCTGATCCCGTCACTATCCGCCCTTTCTGTTGCCCATCCCAATGAACGACGCCTCCAACCCAACGGACCGCCGCCGCGGCGGCTGGGGATTTGTGCTGCGGCTGGTGGGGACAGCGGTGGTGCTGGCGCTGCTGTTGTCTTTTCTGCCGGTCGGCCAATTGTGGGCGGCGATACGTCGCGTGCCATCGCAGGCGTGGCTCACCGTGTTGGGCGGCTACCTGGCGGCGCACCTGATCGGCGTGCTGAAGTGGCGGCTGATGGTCAACCTGGCGGGCGCAGGGCTCGACCATTCGCAGGCCGCGCGCTGCTATTTCGCAGGACTCTTCGGCAACATTTTTCTTCCCTCATTGATCGGCGGCGACCTCATCCGCGCGGGGCTAGCGCTGCGGATGGGACGGTCCAAGGCAGGCGTGCTGCTGGGAAGCCTGGTGGACCGCATCCTGGACATCTTCGGCATCACCTGCATCGCGGTGACCGGGGCCATGCTGGCGCCCGGTGCGCTCGACCCGCGCAGCCGGCGGATTTTCTGGGGGATCGCCGCCGCATTCGTCATCGGTGCCGCAGCCGCCGCGGCACTGGCCGCGCTGATGCCCGCGCGGAGACTTTCTTTGAAGAACCGCCGGCGGCTGGTGAACGTGCGACGCGCGGCACGCGCGATGGCGCGGCAGCCGCACAGGGTGGCGCTGACGCTAAGCCTCGGCCTGACGTTTCAGTGCAGCTTGATACTGCTGATGGCCCGGCTGGCGCCGGCCTGCGGTCTGCAGGTGCCGCTGCGCGCCTGGTTTTTCGCGTATCCGCTGGCAAAGCTCGCGGCTCTGCTGCCGGTGACACAGGGCGGCATCGGCGTGCGCGAGGCGGCGCTGGCAGCGTTGCTTGTGCCCTTTGGCGCGCCCGCGGTGCTGACCGTCGCCGTCGGGCTCATCTGGGAAACCATCGTCATCACCGGTGGGTTGATCGGCGGGGCGTTCAGTTTTCTTTCGGGGCGCACGAGCAAACCAGTCGTCAGTGGACAGTGAACAGTGGCCAGCGAGGACCGTCGAGATAGAGACGTGGCCGCACCTCGCAGGTGCTGCGGAGAACGATTTGATAAAATCAGTGGGTCCAGCCGCACGTGACGTTGCCGTTTGAGCCGCAAGCCGCGCCGGGAAAAGCCAATGGCCATCGTGAATCCGCACGAGGAAGAACGCGAGAAAGTGTTCGAAGCGTTCCGCCGCTGGGGCTATTTCCAGGCGGACCTCGACCCGCTCGGATTTCTCAAGCCGCAGCCGCACCCGGAATTGCAGCTCCGCGGCGAATTCGCTGACTTGGCGCGCCGGTATTACTGCCGAACGATTGCGGTCGAACTGGCGCACATCCCCGAGCCGCAGCGACGCCGCTGGATTCAGGAACGCATTGAGCGCGAAGCCCCGCCGCCCGACCGCGCTTATGTTCTCGAACGCCTGATCCGCGCCGAATTGTTCGAGCAAATCCTGCAATCGCGCTACCCCGGCACGAAACGATTTTCCCTGGAAGGTGTGGCCGCCGTGGTGCCGCTGCTCGATGCCGTGCTCGAGGATGCAGCGGCGCGCGGCGCCGAAGAAGCAGTCCTGGCGATGAGCCACCGCGGGCGGTTAAACCTGATGGTGCACACAGCGGGGCGCACGGTGTCGGACGTGGCGGCGCGGTTCGAAGACGTCGATCCGCGGAGCGTGCTGGGCGCCGGCGACGTGAAATATCACCTTGGCGCGGTCGGCCAGTTTGCGACGCGGTCGGGCAAATCAGTGCGCATCCATATGGTGTCGAACCCGAGCCACCTGGAGGCGGTGGACCCGGTGGCGTTGGGCCGGGCGCGCGCCAAACAAACGCGTCGAGGCGAACAAGGCCGTGTGCAGGTGCTGCCCATTCTGCTGCACGGCGACGCCGCGTTTGCCGGACAAGGCATCCTGGCAGAATCGCTGGTGCTGGCCGGCCTGCGGGGATTCGACATCGGCGGGGCAATCCACGTGATCGTCAACAACCTGCTGGGATTCACCGCGCGGCCGGAGGAATTGCACAGCACGCGGTTCGCCTCGGATGTGGCCAAGCGACAGCCGATTCCCATCTTTCACGTGAACGCGGAGGACCCGGACGCGGTGGTACGCGTTGCGCGCCTGGCGCTGGAATATCGGTATGACTTTTCGAGCGACGTCGTGGTGGACATCATCGGCTATCGCCGCCACGGACACAGCGAACTGGATGACCCCACGATCACTTCCCCGCTGCTCTATCGAGAAATCAAAGACCACCCGCCCGCCTGGCAAATCTATGCGCAGAAAACAGGCGCGGACCCGAGCGAGCTGGTGGGGCGCGTGCGCGCGGACTACGAAAGGGAAATGGAGAAGTCGACAAAGATGGAGAAAGCGCCGGTGCTGCGTACCCTGCCCGCCTACTGGGACCACTACGTCGGCGGGCCTTACGACCCGGCGCTGGAGGTGGACACGCGGGTCAGCGCCGGCGTCCTTGCGGAAATCACCCAGGCACTCACCAGCTATCCGGCTGACTTCCACATCCACGCCAAGGTCAAGCGGCTGCTCGAGGAACGCGCGAAGATGGGCCGCGGCGAGCGGCCTGTGGACTTCGGCATGGCCGAAGCGCTGGCGTTCGGCTCGCTCGTGCGCGAAGGCGTGCCGGTGCGGCTTTCGGGACAGGACAGCCGGCGAGGAACGTTCAGCCAGCGCCACTCGGTGCTGGTGGATACCGAAGACGAGCACGAGTACATCCCGCTCGCAAACATCGCTCCAGGACAGGCGCGCTGCGAAATCTACAACTCGATGCTCTCCGAAGCCGCGGTGATGGGCTTCGAGTTCGGCTACAGCCGCGACTACCCGGAAGCCCTGGTGCTGTGGGAGGCGCAGTTCGGCGACTTCGCCAACGGCGCGCAAGTGATCAGCGACCAGTTCGTCGCCGCTTGCGAGGACAAGTGGGCGCTGCTCTCGGGACTGGTGCTGCTGCTGCCCCACGGCTACGAGGGCCAGGGACCCGAGCACTCCAGCGCACGGATCGAACGCTACCTGCAACTGGCCGGCGAGGATAATCTGCAAGTCTGCCAGCCCTCGACCGCGGCGCAGTATTTCCACCTGCTGCGCCGACAGGCGCTGCGGCGCTGGCGAAAACCGCTGGTGGTCTTTACTCCGAAGAGCATGCTGCGGCATCCGGATGCAGCTTCCTTGCTCAGCGAATTCAGCGACGGGCAATTCCTGTGTGTGCGGCCCGAAAGCGAAATCGAACGCGCCAGCCGCGTGCTGATTTGTTCCGGCAAAATCGGCCACGAGCTGCGCCGCGAACGAAAACAGCGCGGCGACACTTCGACCGCCATCGTCTTTCTCGAGCAGATGTATCCGTTCCCCGGAGAGGACTTGACGGCGGAGCTGCGGCGGCATCGCCAGGCGCGCGAGTTTGTTTGGGTGCAGGAAGAACCCGCGAACATGGGCGCGCTCTGGTATGTGCTGCCGCGGATTGAGCAGATCGTTGCGCCGCGGCCGGTGCGATCAGTGAAACGCTCGACGAGCGCAAGCCCGGCCACCGGCTCCGGCCGCGCGCACGGACTCGAGCAGAAAACGCTGCTCACCTTGGCCTTCACTATCGGCCAGAATTAGGTTCTCCGATACTTCCTTCTCATCTGCAGCAGCCACCTCAAACGGCGCGCATGGACTTGAAAGAACAGCGTTTTCGTTGGGAAGCTGTAGTGTAAGCTGTGTTTTTACAATAACATAGCTCATATCCGATTTCCCTTGACATGCGAAATCGAAATGATATCATTTCGCTTGCATTGCGGGAGGTCGCCATAGAAACTCAATCACCGGCGGGCTACCCGAGAAAGTTGCTTTTTTGGGTAGGAGTTGTTGCTGTGGTTGCGCTGGGTGGTCTGTGGACCAGATTCGTCGGCGAAAGATTCACGATCGAGTGGCCGAAAATCATCTGGGCTGCGGTGGCACTCATTCAGAAAATTCTTCTGGAGTGGTGAGAGGAGGAAGTCATGGTCCGCGAAAATGACGCACGGGCCTGGTCGGGCTGGCTGATGCTGTTCGGGTTGGTGATTGTGCTGGCGGGCAGCGCCTACGGGCTAATCCAGTCGGGCAGAGCACACGAAGGGGGCTGGGCGGCGGGCTACGCCATCGTAGTGGTGGCGGCCGCCATCATGCTCGGCGGGTTCATCATCGTCGAGCCCAACGAGGGCAAGGTGGTGCTGCTGTTCGGCAACTACCTGGGCACCATCAAGAAAGCGGGGTTCTGGTGGATGAACCCCTTCTGCTCGAAGAAGCGGATCTCGCTGCGCATCCGCAACTTCGAAACACCCAAACTGAAAGTGAACGACCACATGGGCAATCCGATCGAGATTGCCTCGGTGGTGGTATGGCAGGTGGTGGAGACGGCTGAGGCCGCCTTCAACGTGGACGACTACGAGAACTTCGTCCACGTGCAGAGCGAGTCCGCGCTGCGAAACCTGACCACGTCGTATCCCTACGACTCCCACGAAGAAGGACAGAAGGCGCTGCGGAGCCACACCTCGGAAGTCGCCGGGCAGTTGCAGCAGGAAATCCAGGAGCGCCTGGAAAAAGCGGGCGTGCGGGTGATCGAAGCGCGCATCAGCCACCTGGCCTACGCGCAGGAGATCGCTGGGGCCATGCTGCGGCGGCAACAGGCCACGGCCATCGTGGCGGCGCGGCAGAAATATGTCGAGGGCGCGGTGGGGATGGTGGAGATGGCGCTGGACATGCTGTCGAAAAAGCACATCGTGCAGCTCGACGAAGAGCGCAAAGCGGCGATGGTGAGCAACATGCTCGTGGTGCTGTGCAGCGATCAGCACACGCAGCCGGTGGTCAATACCGGTAGCCTGTATCAATAGGAAGAGACGGTGGCGGAACGCAAACCATTCTTGTTGCGCTTGGACCCCGCAACGCTCGCGGCGTTGCAGCGCTGGGCGAATGACGACCTGCGCAGCCTGAACGCGCAGATCGAGTACCTGCTGCGCCGCGCCTTGCGGGAGTCGAGCCGGCTGCCCCGCCCCGAATCGGAAGCGAAACGCAAGACCGAAGTATTCGAATAGCGCCTGCCCCACCCGAAGTGGGGCGGGTTCTGCTGTGTTTGCCTCACTCTCCTCGGAAGGGCAAGGCCGGCTGGAAGCCGGCGTTACGAATCCACAGAAAGCGGTTGCAGTTCCCTTCCCGGCGCAGGTATCTTGCCCCGCACCACCCCCAACGGAGGTCACCATGAAGCTCCGCACGCAGGCCTGCATCCTTGTGCTGATGTCCCTTTGCCTGTTGTCGGTAGCTCGCATGAGCGCTGCGCAGGAGAAAGCGCCGGAGCCGGCGAAGAAAGAAGCTCCTGCACCGAGGAGCAAGAGCGGGAAGAAACTCTTCAGCGCGCTCGATACGCTGCGGGTGAAGGGCGTGGGTGGGCTACGGCTCTCGCCCGACGGGACGCGCGTGGCGTACACGGTGAGCGAAGTCCAGATGGAAAAGGACAAGGAGTGGCGCACGGCGACCCAGGTGTGGGTTGTGCCGACAGCCGGAGAGGCAGCGCGGCAGTACACGCGGGGCGAGAAGAATGCGTCGAGTCCGGCTTGGTCGCCGGACGGGAAATACCTCGCCTTCCTGACCAACCGCGAGAAAGACAACGAGCAGCAGGTGTGGATGATGGGGGTCGATGGCGGCGAGGCGTGGCAGGTGACCACGCACAAGGGCGGTGTCCGCGGCTTCGTGTTCTCGCCCGACGGCAAATCGCTGCTCCTGCTGGCCGCCGACCAGCCGAGCAAGGAAGAAGAGCAGAAGAAAAAGGACAAGGACGACACCATCCTGATCGACCAGGACATCAAGATGACCCACCTGTGGCTGTGGGACATCGACAAGAAAGAGGCCAAGCGGCTGACCGAGGGCAGCTTCACGGTCAGCGATCCGCGCTTTGCGCCCGACGGCACGCGCGCGACCTACGTGACCCGGCCCACACCGAAGGCCGACGACGGCGACCTGAGCGACATCTGGGTGCTCACGCTGGCCACGGGTGAAAAGAGAAAGCTCGTGGAAAACGTGGGGCCGGACGACAGCGCGCGATGGTCCGCGGACGGCAACTGGATCGCGTACACCTCGAGCGAACGCGCCGGCGGGCCCTACCAGTCGCACCTTTTCGTCATTGCTGCCAATGGGGGCGCGCCGCGAAAACTGACGGCTTCGTTCGCGTTGGACGCGGGCACCCCGGTCTGGGCGCCGGATGGCAAGACCATCTACTTCTCGACGGACACGCGCGAGGCCGTCGAGGTCTTCGCCGCCAATGTCACCAGCGGAGCCGTGCGGCAGGTCACCGAGCGCGGCGGCATCACCTCGGTCACCGAAGTCAGCGCAGACGGGCGCACCGTGGTCGGCACGATGAGCGGGCCGCAGCGCCCCGCGGAGGTTTATGCCGGCGACCCGGCTTTCCGCTCGTTCAAAACGCTGACCGACCACAACGCGTGGCTCGGCGAATATGCGCTCGGCGACGTCGAAGTGGTGAAGTGGAAAAGCAGGGACGCCACGGAGATCGAGGGCGTGCTAACCAAGCCGGTGGATTTCGACGCCTCCAAAAAATATCCGTTGCTGCTGAACCCCCACGGCGGGCCGACGGGCGCGTCGCTCGAGACCTTCAATTCCACGAACCAGGCGCTGGCCGCGAACGGTTACCTGGTTCTTGAGCCGAACTTCCGCGGCTCCTCCGGCAAGGGTGAAAAATTCGCGCAGGCCAACAAGAACACCTGGGGCAAAGGCGATTACGAAGACTGCATGACCGGCGTGGACGCGGTCCTGGCGCGCGGCTGGACCGACCCGGAGCGGCTCGGCGCCTACGGTTGGTCCTACGGCGGCTACATGACCTACTGGATCTTGACGCAGACGGACCGGTTCAAGGCGGTGTCGCCGGGCGCGGGTCTGACGAACATCTACTCGATGTATTCGCAGAACGACATCCAGCGCTACCTGCGGTGGTTCTACTCCGACGTCTCGCCCTGGGACGACCAGGAGCTCTACTGGGACCGCTCGCCGATGAAGTACGTCAAGCAGGTGAAAACGCCGACGATGATTCTGCACGGGCAGGGCGACACGCGCGTGCCCATCGCGCAGGCGCAGGAGTTCTACCGCGCGCTCGTCGAGCGCGGCGTGCCGGTGGAGTTCGTCGTGTTCCCGCGCGAAGGGCATGGAATCAGCGAGCCACGGCACCGTCTGGACCGCGTGCGGCGGTACCTGGGGTTTTTCGGGAAGTATTTGAATAATCCGGCCGTCACCGAACCGGCACCCGACGAGAAGAAGTAAGCGGCGGGGCGACCGTTGAGATCCTTCGCCCCGACAGACCCCGTCGGGGCTCAGGATGACGCAGAAGGGGGTGACCGAGCCGGGCGCGGAGGGGCGGCCGGTTCCCTGCAACCCAGTTGCAGCTTTTAGAATGATTCTAAAATTGCTTCTCCCGGGGCCGTTCCGGAGTACAATAACGGGCTGCGCTTGAGAGGAGAGAGGACACCATGAAAGGCAAAGCGGAAGTTCTGGCTCAATTGGGCGAGATGCTCAAGGAAGAATTGGGCGCGATCAACCAGTACATGCTCCACGCCGAGATGTGCGAGAACTGGGGCTACACGAAGCTGGGCGGCCTGATGAAAAAGCAATCCATCGGCGAAATGGGGCACGCCGAAAAACTCATCGAACGCATTCTTTTTCTGGAAGGGATGCCGAACCTGAATTCCCTGCCGAAGCTGAACATCGGCAAGGACGTCAAACAGCAACTCACCAATGACCTGAGTCTGGAACGCTCGGCGGTCGATGCCTATAACCACGCCATCGAGGTCTGCCGCAAGGCCAGCGACAACGCCACGGCCGACTTTTTCAAGGATATTCTGGTGGACGAGGAAGGGCACGTGGACTTTCTGGAAACGCAGCTCGCGCTGATCGAACAGCTCGGCTACGAAAACTACCTGGTGGAGCAGATGGGCTAGCAAGAGCGGCGACCAGGGCTCGACACCGCAGGAATTCTGGCCGGGGCTGCCGACGGGTGTTGGCAGCCCTCTTTCTTTTGGAGCCCGAAGCTATATCTTCTTTTCGACCTTGCGGAAGCGGAGGACGTAGTTCTCGCTGAGGAAGGCGGGGTGCAGCGCCTGCACGAGTTCGAAGCCGGCGGCGCTGTTTTCTCTGGTGACTTCCTCCTGCCCGGCGCGGCGCCCTTGGCGGGCGGCTGGCCTTGGGCCAAGCTCAATCCCGCCGCCGCGCACACGGCGAGCGCAACAGCCGATAGCCAAGCAGAAAAAGACCTCCTCCAACTGGCGTACGTCGTCATGAAAGAGCCCTCCGCTGAGCGCTGAGAGAGCAGGCATAGCAAATCCCCAACGGGATTGCAGAGCGTGGGAATACTCGTAAGGGTTGCCCACGACCTGGCGCTGTGGTCGAGCTGAATTTTGAGCAGGAGCAAGCTCCTGCTCCGCAAGGCGGCGGCAAGCCGCCGCACTCCAAGACGTGCGGTTGTCGGCGGGCAGGGGGTACTAGCCCGGATGAGCCATTTACAGCGGCGATTCCGTGGCTCATGCTGGATGCAGATGGGGGACGGCTCTGCGAACGGAGTCGGGATGAATTGAGTGCTGCGTCAAGAGCGATCTGCCGATGCGTCCGGCGATTCTTCGTCGGCGGAGGCGGGCGAGCGCCGGGCGCGGCAGCATGGATCGAAGAACTCCACGAGATCGACACCAATGCGCGCAAGCTGGCCCAGATCCTCGCTGAGATTAAGAAAGAAGGACCGCCGCGCATCCTGGCCAAGTGGGAACGCGAGCTGACGTCAAAGAGCACGCCTCAGAAGTAGGTCTCTCCGAAACTTCTCCACCGGAGATGACATCGTTCTGACAGGATATCCATGACGAGTTGGGAATCGTGGCCCCAAGCCCGGCTTTGCGGCGGTGGCGATGCTCGCCCTGGCGTCACTGGCGGCGTGCTACGTGCCCGCACGCCGCGCCACGAAAGTCGATCCGATGATCACGCTGCGCTACGAATAGGAACCACAGAAACGTCAGGAGAGCTCATCCATTCGCGCAGCGCCTATCGTTTTTTGCCGTAGAGCACGCCGTCGAACAGATACTCGTTCCAGTAGGTTTCCCCTTTTTCCACGTGCACGCGGTAGTTGACGCTCTCCTGGCGCCCGTCGGGGTAGCGCAGCACCAGCACGCCGCTTTCGCGCGTCCCGCGAACCGTCCAGCGGCCTTTCTCCTGATCCTGCCGGGCCGTGCCCCACGGATTAACCCCACCGACGCGATCGCCGGAATAACTGGCTTCGTAGTTGCCCGTGAACGTGCCATCGGGAAAGAGCGTGTAACTGGTCATCGTATTGGTGGTCATGTTGACCCACGTCCCGACAAAGTATTGCGCGACTTCGGAAACTTCCGGAGCCGAATAGCGCATCCCCGCGGCAATCGTTTCCGCTGCGGCGGCAAGTTCGCGCGTGTATTTGTCCGGCGTGGCGATGGCCAGGATGTACGCACCGCCGCCGCGCGGTGAGGCCACACCGATACCGCGAGCGCGCACGCGTTGCTGCTGGGCAGTTCCTTCATAATCGCCGGCGACGCCGACGTCACCAAGCCTCTGGAGATTGCCGGAGGGCCGGAGTTGAAGTCCCTGCTCCGAAATTCCTTCAAGCATCTGCTGCTGCACTTCCTGGAGGTTGGCTGCCATATGAGGCAGGATGAAAATGACGCCGGCGATCGTGTCGTGGCCGAGAATCGCCCCCCCGGCGTCGTGCTTCTCCTTCCAACCGGCGGGGACACGAAACCGGAATCCCCAACTGGGATCCGCCACTTCGTTTGCCGCGGCGGGTTCCTCGGCAGCTGGCCTGGACGGGGCGGCGGGCTCGGCGCCGAAGCCGCGCGATGGCAGACCGGACCGCTCCGCCGGGGCCGCGCCGCCTTGCCGAGTGAAACTCAACTGTCGCGCGCGGTTGTAGTCCGGCATGTTGTTCGCGCCCGGCTCAATCAGCGCCAACAGAAGCTGATTGCCCTGACGTTGCGCTTGGAAATACACCTTGGTCTGGTCGCCCGAACAGATGCCGATGGCCTCGCCTTCCTCGACTTGCCCTTCGAGCTCGAACGCCACCCCGGTCGAACTCGTCAGCCTGCCGGAAATTCCGCCCTGGGGATCCTGCCGCATGACCAGTGTGAGTTTGGTGCCCTGATTCTCCAGCACGTAAGTGCCGGAGAAACCTCCGGCGGATTCAGTGGCGCTCGGGGCCGGGGCGGGGCGAGCCGGGGCTTCGCGCTCGAAGAGCGGTTCGGGCTGCCGGGGCTTCGCTTCCGGTGCGGCCGGCGCCGCGGCGACGATGGAGAACGTGGTCACCGAGACCAGCTTGCCGTCGAGATAGATGTTCAACTTGTAGTTCCCGACGGGCCAACCTTTATTGGGGCGCGAGAGCGCGAAGTGGGCGGTGAGGTCAGTCCCCTGGGCTACAATCTCGGCAGAGTCGATTTCGTAGTTGGGCGTGGAAATTGCGTCCACCGAGACCCACGTGCCTTTGATCTTGTTGCCGGGCCGCAGCTCTTCCAGAACCGCGATGGCATGGATGGCGGGCGCGTCGGTGGTGAACCGCGTCCGAATGTTGACGGGGACGAGATCCGGCTTGACGACATCCTCACAGAGGGTGACCGATACCACGCGCGCCGCCTGGAGCGGAGCGGCGAGGCATACCAGCAGGAAAAGGACGATCCACCGAACCATAGGGCGCCGTGGGTTCATGATCAGCTCTCCTGATGTGCAGACGGGGAATGGAGGCAGTGGGTGCTAAGGTGAGGATGCTCCCCAAGTCATCCTCAGCCTGGGCGCGGCCGGGACGCATCAGGTTGTAGTTTCGGTCGGCGCAGCCGGCAGGGTACCCGGCCGGCGCCGATCGGATTGCTTTGCCGGCAGCAATTCTGGCCGGGGCAGGAGACTGAGTCAAGAACTTACTCAACCACATTTCATTGTGTGCGGGGCGAAACTCGAACTCCCTTACGCAAAATGCACTTATACAGCTCTCTCGCTTTTCGGCTGTTTCTGAAGTAGAGTCGCGCCGTCATCCAACCATATTTCTTGGGAGGGAACCATGGAACGCAGAGCCCTTCTCCGCGGAGCGGCATGTGCCGGCGCCGCAGCGCTGGTGGAAGTCGTCGACCCCGGCAAGTCAGCTGCTCGTCCCGAGCCCGTGCCCGCCCCACCGCCATTCGAACTCGAAGAAATCACCATTGCCGATTTGCAGAGCGGTATGAAGTCCGGCCGCTACACGGCTCGCGCGATTACAGAGGCCTACCTCGGACGCATTGAAGCGCTCGACCGCCGCGGGCCTGCACTGCGCTCGATACTGGAGACCAACCCCGACGCGCTGGCCATCGCCGACGCGCTTGACCGCGAGCGCCGCGAAAAAGGCCCGCGCGGTCCACTGCACGGCATCCCGGTGCTGCTGAAAGACAACATTGACACCGCCGACCGCATGACCACCACGGCCGGGTCGCTGGCGCTCGAAGGCTCGATCCCGGCGCAGGATTCGGGCATCGCGCAGAAGCTGCGCGCGGCGGGCGCCATCCTGCTGGCCAAAACCAATCTCAGCGAGTGGGCCAACTTCCGCTCCGAGCACAGCTCGAGCGGCTGGAGCGGCCGCGGTGGGCAGTGCCGCAATCCCTACGTGCTCGACCGCAATCCCTGCGGCTCGAGCTCCGGCTCGGGCGCCGCGACGTCCGCAAACCTGGGCGCCGTCGCCATCGGCACGGAAACGGACGGCTCCATTGTGTGCCCGTCGAACGCCAACGGCCTGGTGGGCATCAAGCCCACGGTAGGCCTGGTGAGTCGCGCGGGCATCGTCCCCATTTCTCACAGCCAGGATACGGCCGGGCCGATGGCGCGCACCGTCACCGACGCCGCAATCCTGCTCAGCGCGATTGCTGGCGCGGACCCGCGCGACCCGGCCACTTCCGCCGGCGCCGGCCACGCACAGACCGACTACACGAAGTCCCTCGACAAATCCGCGCTGCAGGGCGCGCGCATCGGCGTGGCGCGCAAGTTCTTCGAATTTCACCGCGACGTAGACAAGATAATGGAAAACGCGCTGGCCGAGATGAAGCGCCAGGGCGCCATTCTGGTGGATCCAGCCGACGTGCCCACCGACAAGGAGTTCGGCGATTCAGAGCTCGTTGTGCTGCTTTACGAATTCAAGGCGGACCTGAACGCTTACCTGAAATCGCTCGGACCGAAGGCTCCGGCGAAGTCGCTCGCCGAATTGATTGCCTTCAACGAGAAAAACAGCGACCGCGAAATGCCCTACTTCGGCCAGGAGCTTTTCGTGAAGGCCGAGGCGAAAGGCCCGCTCAGCAGCAAGGAATACCGCGACGCGCTGAAAAAGAACCACCAAATGACGCGCGGCAAAGGAATCGACGCGGTGATGGACAAGAACAAGCTCGACGCCATCGTCGCGCCCACCGGCGGGCCCGCCTGGGTGACCGACATGATCGACGGCGACCACTTCACCGGCGGCTTCTCCGGACCGGCGGCTGTGGCTGGCTATCCGCACATCACCGTACCCGCAGGATTCGTGCGCGGGCTCCCGGTGGGCATCTCGTTCTTCGGACGCGCCTGGAGCGAGCCCAAGCTTCTCACGCTGGCCTACGCTTTCGAGCAGGCCACCCAACACCGCCGGCCGCCGCGCTTCCTGCCCACGGCCGAACTGTAGCCGCAGCCGAGCCCAGTTTCGTCGCTTGCGATGGACTCACTTTGTAGGGTGTGGAGAATTGCGGTCGAGGAAGTAGTGGTAGGCCCGTGCGGGCTCGAACCGCAGACCTCCACCGTGTCAAGGTGGCGCTCTAACCAACTGAGCTACGGGCCTAATCTACTCCGGTCATTCTAGCACAGCGATGCGCGGAGGAGCCGTGAACGCGTAGGGGCGCAGCATGCTGCGCCCCTACGCCCATTTTCTATTTTCCAATTTCTATTTTCCGCTTTCGCTCTACGGCGGGAGATTCATGCGGCGCACCAGATCCTGGAAGCGCGGGTCGGAGCGGAGGGGTTCGTACAAATATTCCTCCTTGATCCAGGGGAGCCAGGGCGAGTGTGCCTTGTAGCCCGCCTCCAACCATCGGATTGCCTCGTCCTTATCCCCCAGTGCCAGGTAGGCTGAGGGAACAGCCATGTAATCCCAAAGGGTGGGTCTCTGCTTTTCCTGCTCAGTCAGCAGTTTCCGTGCTTCGTCCTTTCTACCTGCGAATGCCAACGCTCGCACCAGAATAAATCTGAGAGAGGCAGGGTCGACGGCGGCCGCTTTCCTGGCTTCTTCTATTGCCTTATCATGTAACCCCTTTGCCGCATAGGCTTCGGCCAGCACAAAATGTCCGATGGGATAATCGGGATTCAGTTCGAGCGACATTCGAGCTGCCTCGATCGCTTCATCGTAGCGCTTCCCGGTTATGTACAACCATCCCTCCCAAGATTTGTTGCCCGGATCCAGCGGATCGAGCTCCCAGGCCCGCTTGTGCTCCTTTATGGCTTCATCCAGTCGGCCCTGTAGCGCAAGAAACCAGGCATAGTGGTAATGGGCCATGGCGATACTCGGATTCAGTTTGAAGGCGCGCTGGAATTCTGCTTCCGCACCGGCCCAGTCCCACTCGTAGTAAAGTTTGACGTCAGCTAAGACGAAGTGAGCTTCCGCGAGCGTTTCATCCAGACTCAGCGCCTTCGTCGCTGCCGCTCTAGCCATGGGGAAGAACTCCAATCGAGCTCCCGCGCTATGGCCGAGAGTGGCATAGCCGGAGGCCAGCCCGGCATATGCCAACGGATCTGCCGGATCCTTCGCAACCGCTGCGTTAAGGATTGCCAGACCTCGTTGATATCCCTCCGGCGTGGCTTGGTTCAGGTAGAACATTCCCTTGAGGTACGCTTCGTAGGTTTCCGGGTTGACTGGGTGGGCACTGGCCAGACGGGCGCGCTCGGTGGGAGTCACGGCGGCGCGGACTTTGTCAGCAATCACGCTGGCGATTTCGCCCTGCAAGGCCAGGACGCCGCGCAGGTCGCGCTGGTAGGTTTCCGCCCAGAGGTGCTGGTCGGTTGAGGCTTGAATGAGCTGCGCGGTGATGCGCACTTGGCCGCCCTCGCGCAGCACCGAACCTTCGATCAGCGCGTCCACGTTCAGCTCTTTGGCGATCTGCGGCAAAGGCTTCTTGGTGCCCTTGTACTGCATCATCGAGGTCCGCGAAATGACTTTCAAGGCGCCGATCTTGGCCAAGTTCGTAATCAGCTGCTCGGTCATCCCGTCGGCAAAATATTCCTGCTCCGGGTCGCCCGAGAGGTTCTCCAGCGGCAGCACCGCCAATGATTGCACTCGCGGTATCCCACCAAGAAGCGTTCGAAACCGGTTGAAGTTCAGGCCAGCGAGGATCATGAGTACCACTACGATCGCGACAGCAAGGGACAGCCAAGGCCGCCGCGCCAGCCGGTAGCGTAAGACCGCCCAGGGCGCCACCACCCCCGTCTGGATCGCTTCCAAAGCTGCACACACTTCGCCCGCGTGCTGGTAACGGCGGCCAGGCTCCTTGTCAAGACACCGCTCGATCACAGCCCGCAAGTCCGTCGGCACATGAGAGGGGAGAGGGGGAGGCGCTTGGGTCAAAATCGCCGAGCTCAACTCAAATCCGGTCTGCCCCTGGAACGGCCGCGCGCCCACCGCCATTTCGTACAACACCACACCCAGCGCCCAGATATCGCTGCGGGCATCTACCGGCTCTCTGCGCAACTGCTCCGGCGCCATGTAGGGCAACGTCCCCGCCACCGCGTGTGTCTCAGTTAGGCTCGCGGTCACAGCTTCGTCCCCCATCGGCTGCACCAGCTTGGCCAGACCGAAGTCAAGGATCTTCAGGCGTCCGTCGGGTAGGAGGCGCAGGTTGCCCGGCTTGAGATCACGGTGAACCACATTGTGTTCGTGCGCGGCAGCCAGCCCTTCGGCGAGTTGCCTGCCGAGCTTGAGAATCTCCTGCACCGGCATCGGCCCCGCAGACAGCTTGTCGCCGAGCGTGACCCCGGGGATGTACTCCATCACCAGAAAGTCGGTGCCGTCGGCGGAGTCAAAATCGTGCACCGTGGCGATGTTGGGATGGTTCAACTTGGAAAGAGCCAGGGCTTCTTTGCGGAAGCGTTTGCGCGCCGACTCGTCAGCCAGCAATCCAATGGGGAGAACTTTCAGGGCCACGTCGCGGTCGAGGCGCTCGTCGTGGGCGCGGTACACCTCTCCCATGCCACCGGCACCTAGCTTGTCGAGAATGCGGTAGTGGCCGAGGAGTTGGCCAATCATGGGGAGAAGACCTCCCCGCTGCGCGGCTTGGTCGCTATGGTAGGTCTTAGTGGAACACTTAGCAAGCCAAGCAGGAGGACAGGAGCCAGCCGCCCTCCCCAGGGGGCTTCTCTCTCGTTCCCGCCGGTACAAAAAACCTCGGGTCAGGTCAGCTATTATTCCTGAGTAACGGCGCACTCGGAAACAACCCACTTGGCTGTATAACGCGCTTATCGGAAACTGGCCCACCACGTCGGGGATAGCATCGTTTGCGGTTCGGGTTTATCCTGCGCTCAGTGGGCCTGTAGCTCAGATGGACAGAGCAGTGGTTTCCTGAGCTTTTGATCACTCCTGAAACGGTGGACCAAGCAAGTCTTGTTTTTAGATGACAAGCAACGTCGACGGGAGCTGGCTATGTCGAGACTCGTCGTTCCGCTGAGCGAAGCCGGGATGGTTGACCTCCCGCTGGTCGGAGGCAAAGGCGCGCAACTTGGCGCCATGACGCAGGCGGGTCTGCCCGTGCCCGACGGCTTCTGCGTTTCCACCCAGGCATTCCGCGGCGGCATGAGTGAAGAGCTACGCGACGCAATCGCGGCAGCTTACGAGCGCCTTGGTGCCGGTCGTGTGGCGGTGCGCTCTTCAGCGACTGCGGAAGACCTTCCTGACGCTTCCTTTGCCGGACAGCAGGACACATTCCTCAACATCGCGGGCCGAGCTGCGGTGGTGGATGCGGTGCAGTCGTGCTGGCGCTCGCTGTTCACCGAGCGCGCGGTGGCCTACCGTCGCGACCGTGGCATTCCAGACCAGTCGGTTGCCATGTCGGTGGTCGTACAGCGCATGGTGGACGCTGAAGCCGCAGGCGTCCTGTTCACTATCAATCCCGTGACAGGCGCGATGGATGAGCTGGTGGTCGAGGCGGCTCGCGGCTTGGGCGACAAGGTGGTTTCGGCGCAAGTCACGCCGGATCGCTATCGCATCCGCCGGCGAGAACCGCACGACGTGATTCAGCAGGAAGGCGAGGACACGGCGAATGTGCTGGGGCCAAACGTGCTCGCGGAACTGGCATGCCTGGGACTGACGGCGGAACGCCTGCTCGGACGCGCTGCCGACATCGAGTGGGCGGTGGCCGGTGGGCGCGTGTACCTTTTGCAGGCGCGCGCCGTGACCGCTGCCGGGCCGCGGGTTCCAGTGGTGCGCTTCGGTAGCCGGTGGAATGCCAGGTACGCCCAAGGGCGGCTGATCTTCTGGGGCAACTACAACCTGCGCGACACCATGCCTTACCCGCATTCGCCGTTTTCCTGGTCTTTCTGGAACTACCTAGTGTTGCCCTCCATTTATCGGGCTTCGGGTCTTTTGCGTCCTGAGAAAGGCGACGATTGCGACCGAGTACCGGCGGTGGCGGACCTGGTAGATGGCCGGTTGTACTTCAACATGAATGTTTTTGGCGGCCTCGCCTTCAGCCGCCCGCATTGGCTGGCGATCCGCGTCGCAGGCATGCTCGACGCGGAACTGCCGGCGATTCTCAAGGAAGTGTACAAATCCGGCGAACTGGTGCCGATCCAGCGTCCGTTTGGCCTGGGGCGCTGGCTCTACGCCATGTTTCACACTCCTGAGGGGATGGAACAGCCGGTCTTCAGGATGACGGGCGAACAGGGCTGGCGTGCCTTGGAGAGGTGCCAGCGAGAAGTTGATCATTACAGTGATATTGACGTCCGCATCTTGAGTGAAGAACAACTCATCGCGCTGGCGCGGTACTTCGCAACCGACTATGTGCCGAAAACCATCATTCCCCTGCTGACGTCGCTGCCGGCGCTGCCCGCGGCGATCCTGCTCTCATGGCTTCTGGGTCGCTGGGGACTGGGCGAACTCTTTCCCAGGCTGATCTCAGGTTTGCGCGGGAATCCTACCATGGAGACGGCGCTCGCCATGTGGGACCTGGCGGAACAGGCGGGGCCCGAGGTGCGGAAGATCTTCGCTCAGGAAGAGATCGCGCGCGTCCCAGAGGCGCTGTCGAGATCGGAAGCTGGGCGAGAATTTCGGGTGCGCCTGGACCAGTTCCTCGCGGTGCACGGGCACCGTGCGGTTCGCGAGTTCGACTTCTCCTGTCCACGGTGGCGCGAGGACCCGACGTTCGTGTACGAGTCAGTACGCAACTACCTGTCGCATCCGGCGGGCCAGCCCACTCCGCGCGAGCACTATGAGCGCCAACTGCACGAGCATGGGATGGCAAAACAAGCGGTCGAGAGGGCTGTGCGGCATCGTCCGCTGCGGAAGCTCCTTTTTCGGAGATTGATGCGGGTTGTGGAGTCCCGCATGCCGTTACGCGAAGCCTACAAGTTCTACACGCTTCTCGGCTTGGCGCGGGTACGTGAGTTTCTGCTGGAGGTGGGTCGCCGGCAGGTGGAGCGCGGGATACTTGAAAGATCGGATGACTTCTTCTTCCTGACCATTCCAGAAGCAGAAAAGATCGCGATGGGAGAGCTGGACCGGACCTGGGTGCGAGAACAGATCCGGCTGCGGCGCAGGGAATTTGCCACGTACATGCGCACCGATCCGCCGCTGGTGGTGCGTAGCGACGGCAAGGCGGTTACGAAGCCGGTTGCGCCAGGCGGGGTGCTGATGGGGGCGGCAGCTTCGCCAGGCGTGGCGCGCGGTCCTGCCCGTATTCTGTTCGACCCGACGGACGGAGCGCTGTTGCGGCGAGGCGACATTCTGGTGGCCAAGTTCACTGACCCCGGGTGGACACCACTGTTTCTCACCGCCGGCGGACTGGTGATGGAGGTCGGCGGGATCGTCAGCCATGGCGCGGTGGTCGCACGCGAGTACGGGCTACCGGCGGTCATCGGGGTGAAGCATGCCACTCGCATTCTGCGTGACGGTGAGATGCTCCAGATAGACGGCGGAACCGGCGAGGTGCGGCGGCTCGGGGCGGCTAAAGCGACCGCGTGAGGGATGGGGCGATCGCTTGGGAAGGGGTGACCTGGTGGAACGTTGCTGGGAAACTGCCCACCACGTCGGGGATGGCATCCTTTGCGGTTCGCGTTTATCCTGTGTTCAGTGGGCCTGTAGCTCAGATGGACAGAGCAGTGGTTTCCTAAACCGCGTGTCGTGAGTTCCCTTCGACTTCGTTCTGGGCAGGCGAGCCTCCCCCAGTTCTGTGGTGAACTGTAGCGGAAATTGTAGCGGGTATCTGCATTGATCTGTGTCGACCCCTGTTGACCCATTCTGCTAAGCGAGAGCAGGTCAATACGATTCAACACCTGTCAATGCCCGTCGAGAAGCTCGGTTAACCTTGTCACGGTGGAGGTCTGCGGTTCCCTTCGACTTCGCTCTGGGCAGGCGAGCCCGCACGGGCCTACCATTCCTCCTCGCCGCAAATCACCCAAAGCAAGCGCCGCCGCGACGGGCGCGACAAGTCGCGTTCCTACAACTCCCAACTTTACTGGTGCGCGTTCAGCGGGACGGCAGAGTCGCCGGTTGGGCGCTGCCGTAGAACAGCCCGTTGAACAGGAGCTTGAACGTGCCGTGCGGTTGCGCGCGGAAGGCGACTTCCGGCCCGAGCAGCACGACTTTGCCGCTGCCGACATTTGCTTCGGCCACGGCAACGCCGCCGTCGAGATACGTCTGCCCCCACGCCCAACCGCTCACCAGAGTCTCTTCACCGGAATACCACGCCACCGGATTGGGTTTGACATTCGCGTCCGGCACAAGCTGGAACACCGGGCTGCTGTCGAACATCACGATGGCTTCATTCGACATCCCGTAGGCAATCGGATTGGAAGGGTCGACAGCCACCCTCATCAGCGAGCCGGGGATGTAGAACTTGTCGCGGGGCAACGGGCGATCCTTCCCGTCGGGACCCTTCTCGGTCAGATAGCTGCGCACCGGAACGCCGAGGAGCGCGGCCATGTTGGTGGAACTGCCGATGGTGACGACGGTGCCGCCGGCCTCGACAAACTTCTTGATTTGCGGAATCGTGTTTGCCGGGGTGATTCTCCCCTGCCAGGCGCGGAATTCTTCGGGGATGTTTATTTGCGCGGCTCCTCCGCCTGGCCCACCGGGCCCGCCGCCGCCGCGCCCGCCTGCGCCGGCGCCGCGGAAGGCGCCGTCGGTGAACACGAGCACATCGAAGCGGCTGCGCAAGTTGCCCGCATCGAGCATCTGCGGATAGACAATCTCAAACGGAAATTCGAACTGCTCGAAGATCCAACGAGTCCAGCCCGAAGGCATCAGTCCGCCGTACTGGTCGTAGAGGCCGATGCGCACCGGCTTGAGCTTCAACGCCTCACCGGAAGGCGCGGTGGCCAATGCGTGCACCGGCACGCCGAGTTCCTTGGCGCCCTGCTGCAACACCGGCAACGCGGCAGAAGACGCGGGCACCCAAATCGCCCCAGTGCCGAGGTCTTCGCCGTCAGCCTTCTGCGCTTCTTTCAGCCAGTAGACGTCGCAGTTGTTCTTGAGCAGACGGTTGACCAGGATGAACGAATTGTTGTTCTGATGGCTGATCAAGTAGCCCACTGTGCTCAACTGCCCCACGATGGCAGCCACGGGCATCGGCTGCACGCCGCTCACCGCTGCAAACGGGCCGTCAAAGCCCTCGAAGATGCGGTCGAACTTCACGCCCATCTGCAGCGCGACCGTCCAGCCGGCCAGATCGTAAGGAGGAATCGGCGGGCCACCGGGATAACGGAAATCGTTGGGATGGTCCTGCGGCTCAAACATATCGAGCACGAAGGGCCGCGCCGCCTGCGCGGTCTTCACCACGAAGGAACCTGCCGGATAGTTCTTCCCGGCCACTTGAAACGCCGACGTCGCCTTCAGCACAGTGATGCCGTTCTTCAGCAGCACGTTGATGAACTTCGCTGCCGTGGCAAAGTCGGGCTGATCCGACGGCACGATGTAGCCGCGCGGATCGCGCATCTTCGGGTCGTGCAGGATGCTTTCATACAGGGCAGGAGGCGCTGTGCGCGCCTGGAAAGCGAACTGCGCGGCTGCTGAGGTCGCGTCGCCGCCGGGTTCAGCGGCGCCGCCTCCGCCGGGACGTCGCTGGCCCTGTGCGGCGGCCGCTTCTTTTGCTGCCGCCTCGCGGAGCGCTTCGATTCGCTTCGGCGTGATCGTCCAGGAATCCTTGTTGCCGCGCTCGATGCCGTTCATTCCCATCCGCCAGATGTTGAACAGCAGCGGTTCGCGGTTGCGCGAAGCGTAGTCGAGGATGGCGCGGTCCTGCTCGATCTCGTAGTCAATGGACTGGCGGTAATGCCATTCCTGCGGCGCGATGGGCAGCGGCATATCGCCGACGGGAAGCTGGCGGTCGGGCACCAGCGGGATGCGCATCGGTGTGGGGTTGCCAATGATTTCGGTGAGGATGCCGATGATGTTGTGGAAGTACGCGGTGGTGCGCAGGCCGCCGTTCCACCAGGTGGAATAGCTCGACGCCGACCGCATCCCCGAGCCGCCCTTGCCCTGTGCCACCAAGCGGCTGTGCATCGCCGTGCCGACCGCTTCGATGCCCAGCGGCAAGAGCGGATCGAAATTGTAGTTGAACGGGTCGCGGAACGGCGGAATAAAGACCACCGCGCCGGCCGGCCCGGTCTGGTGGTGGTTGTACATAATTTGCGGGAACCACTCGATGAACATTTGCCGGTTCATATTGGCGGTTTCCGGCATGTTAGACATATAGGAATCGCGGTTGTCGTCGTGGCCGATGTACTTGTGATAGAGCCGCGGGAGTTGGCTCGTCGAGCGGCGCATGGGGTCCGCCTCGCGCATATACCAGTTGGCGACGAGCTCCAGGCCATCGGGGTTGGCGGGCACGCACAGCAGGATGACGTCGTTCAGGAACCGCATCGTCTCCGGATCGGTGCGACTGACCATCTGGTAGACCATCTCCATCAATTGCTGCGAGCCGACCGTTTCGGTGGCGTGCAGCCCGCCGTCAATCCAAACGACGGCTTTGCCCTCGCGGGCCAGCGCCCGCGCCTGTTCCTCGGTCACTCCCTCGGCCAGCGCCAGCTTGCGCGCGATTTCCTTGTAGCGCTCGAGTTTCTTCAGGTTCTCCGGCGAGGTAATGATGGCCATCAGTTGGGTGCGGCCCTCGGCGGTGGGACCGATTTCCACCAGCTTCATCCGGTCGGATTCCGTGGCGAGCTTTTTCCAGTAGGCCGTCAGTTGCGTGTAGTTGGCCATCTGGTAGTCGTCGCCGATATTGAAGCCGAGCGCCTCTTTGGGTGTGGTGACTTTTGGAGGCGCCTGCGCGGACAAAGGCACGGCCGACACCACGACGGCCACAACGAACAACGCAAGAAGGTGACGCAGTGTATGTTGTTTCATGGAGCCGCTTCTACTCCTGACGACAAAAGTTGTCAATCACTTGTCCCGGTTGCCGGAACCGAATTCCTGCTTGTCGGAAAACTGCTGATAGGCGGCAGAGGAATCCGCCACTTGACGCGCGGCAGCAGATTTGATTCCCTCATTCCAATAGGCTTTCGGACCTATATTCCCGGGCCACCGGTGTCGTACTTCATAGACGCACACTGGCTCTCCGACGGTTACGTTTAAGCTGCAGTTTCTACCTGCGGGAACAAAATTGACCTGAATCCCCAAAACCGGTCCGTTTCAAATGTGAGAATTGAGCCCTCCAAAGAGGTGCGAGGTCCCCGTGAACCAGCATCGCAGGTGGTACAATCTGCGCGCATCGAGGTCGTGCTTTCATCTGGCCGTGTCTGCTGCCGCGTCCCATCTAGTCAGGTATTGCAAATCCTCGTGGACTAGGGTGGGAGATAACTGGAGAGGCGCGGCGGACCGGCCGAGCCCGTGCGCGAACCCATGAACAAGCCCATCACCGCCATCGTCATCGCCCTCGGCAGTGCCGGTGACGTTCATCCGAATGTTGGGTTGGCCCTCGCGCTCCGCCGCCGAGGCCACCGCGTCATTTTCCTTGCCGGCTCCGTGTTCCGACCAATGGCGGAGCGCGCCGGATTGGAATTCATCGGCCTGGGCAGCGATGAGGAGTACTACGAGGCAGTCCGTGATCCGGACATCTGGCATCCCTACCGGGCCTTCTTCGTCGTAGCGCGTCGCCTGATCCTGCGGTGGCTGCGCCCACTCTATGAAATCATCGAAGGCCTGATGGAACCCGGCCGGACCGTAATCACCGCCCCCGGAACTGCCTTTGCCGCTCGGATCGCCCAGGAAAAGCTCGGCGTGCCGCTGGCCACCATTCACCTGCAACCCATCATGCTGCGCAGCACGATTGACCCAGGCTGCTACGGATTCCCGGACATCATCAATCACTTGCCGCGCCCGCTGCGGAGCTTCTATCTGCGCGCAGTGGACCGCTTCCTGATTGAACGTCTCCTGGCGGCAGAAACCAACGCGTTTCGCGCTGAACACGGCCTGCCTCCCGTCCGCCGGATCTGGGACCGCTGGATTCACTCTCCGCAACTCATCGTCGGGCTTTTCCCGGAGTGGTTTGCGCCGTCGCAGCCCGACTGGCCGCCTAATGTTCATCTGGCGGGCTTTCCGCTATGGGATGAGAGTGATCATCGGGCGCCGCCTCCCGAGTTGGAGGAATTTTTGGCAGCCGGCGAGCCTCCCATTGTATTCACCGCGGGTTCAGCGATGGCTCAAGGCAGGGATTTCTTCCGCGTCTCGGCGGAAGTGTGCCGAGCCAGTGGCCGCCGGGGACTCTTTCTAACTCAGTTTCCCGAGCAACTCCCGCAGCCGCTCCCGGCGATTGTCGGCCACTTCAGCTACATCCCGTTCAGCGAAGTTCTGCCGCGGGCCGCGGCATTTGTGCATCACGGCGGCATCGGCACGACCGCCCAAGCGCTCGCCGCAGGTGTGCCTCAACTGGTGGTCCCGCTTGCGCACGACCAGCCGGACAACGCCGTGCGTGTCCGTCGTCTTGGGGCCGGTGATTTTCTATTGCCGAGGGCTTACAAGCGAAACACCGTCCTCGAACGCCTGAGCCACTTACTTCAATCGCCGGATGTTTTGGAGACCTGTCGGCGCCGCGCCGCCGACGTGGTTGCCGGTCATGGACTCGACGAGGCTTGTAGTTTGATCGAAGACCTGTGCGTGTCAGACCAGTCTCGTTGAGTGGATCTGTCCGCTTTGCGGCGGCTCGACGTACAATCGAGACACCAGGGCAGGGTTTGAGCGGTCACTTCATTTGAATCCCTACTCATCCTGAGCAGGAAACCTTTCGGCGCGCCCGCGTTGACTTGCCCGCAAACGCAGCCTGACATTGACCCTTCCGTGGTAGAAACCTCCCAATGATCGGCCAGACGCTCGGACATTACCGCATCGCCGAGAGGATCGACTCGGGTGGGATGGGTGTGGTCTACCGCGCCTGAGAAGCTTTCCCTGAGCGCCTACTCCTTCTTTGAGCGAGAGCGCTGCTTGCGATATGCTCCCCCCGTCAGGAGGCGAACCGTGACATCCCGTCGGAATTTGCTCGCACGTTTTTCTCTCCTTTTTGCAATCGCGGCGATGGTATCCGTAGCTGCCGCGCAACAATTCAGTTCCAGCCTGTACCAGGACATGCGCTGGCGAATGATTGGGCCGCACCGCGCTGGGCGCACGCGAGCCGTCTCCGGCGTGCCGAGCCAGCCGAACGTCTTCTACATCGGCGTGGTGAACGGCGGCGTGTGGAAAACGACCGACTACGGCCAGACCTGGAAGCCCATCTTCGATGACCAGCCGAGCGGATCGATTGGCGCGGTAGCGGTGGCACCGTCGGACACGAACATTGTCTACGTCGGCAGCGGCGAAGGCTTGCAGCGTCCCGATCTCTCCTGGGGCGACGGCATCTACAAATCCACCGACGCGGGCAAGACCTGGACGCATCTCGGCCTGCGCGACGGCCAACAAATCCCGCAGATCGTCGTGGACCCGCGCAACCCGAATCGCCTTTTCGTCGCCGTGCTCGGTCATCCCTATGGCCCGAATGAAGAGCGCGGCATCTATCGCTCGACCGACGGCGGCCAGACTTTTCAGAAGGTGCTTTCCAAGGACGAAAACACCGGCGGCTGCGACGTGGAGTTCGATCCGTCGAATCCGGAGATTGTTTACGCGGCGATGTGGGAGGCACGGCAGGGGCCGTGGGAAAACGCGGCCTGGAGCGGTAGCGGGGGCGGCATCTTCAAATCCACTGACGGCGGCACGACCTGGCGCCAACTGACCCAAGGCTTGCCGGAGGGAGTCGTGCAGGCCAACCTGGACGTCGCGCCGAGCGACCCGAGGCGCCTCTACGCTTCGGTCGCCAGCGAGCGCGCGGTCGGCATCTATCGCTCGGACGATGCCGGCGAAAATTGGTACCGCGTGACCACGGACAATCGTCCGGCCGGACGCATCGGCGGCGGCGACCTGCCCGTGCCGAAGGTGAATCCGAAGAATCCGGACATCGTTTTCATGACCAGCACGGTGTGTTGGAAATCCACTGACGGCGGAAAAACTTGGACAGGTTTTCGCGGCGCGCCGGGCGGCGACGACTACCAGAACGCCTGGATCAACCCGGACAACCCGGAGATCATGCTGCTGGCGAGCGACCAGGGCGCCATCATCACCGTGAACGGCGGGCAATCGTGGAGCTCGTGGTACAACCAGCCCACCGCGCAGTTCTATCACGTCAGCGCTGACAACGCGTTTCCCTACCGCGTGTGCAGCGGGCAGCAGGAGAGCGGCTCGGTGTGCATCTCGAGCCGCGGCAACGACGGCCAGATCACCTTCCGCGAATGGCACCCGGTGGGCGCCGACGAGTAC